>Ga0066903_100002102_pt1 | contig 15295 bp, 15 predicted proteins | sample PanSoiMetaGPlot1_FD_67491 | JGI IMG/M metagenome (GOLD analysis project Ga0066903, IMG submission 67491) | Tropical forest soil microbial communities from Panama analyzed to predict greenhouse gas emissions - Panama Soil - Plot 1 (version 2) | ecosystem: Environmental > Terrestrial > Soil >...
AACGGTAATAAAATACCGAAGCACAAATGGTAGACAGGGCCTATTTCGACTGGAATGCAACCGCTCCTCTGCGGCAGGAGGCACGCACGGCCATGGCCTCTGCTCTGACGCGCGTCGGAAATGCGTCGTCGGTGCATGCTGAAGGCCGGGCTGCGCGCCGGTTGGTAGAGGACGCGCGCGAAAGCGTTGCAGGTCTTGTCGGAGCCGAAGCCAGGAACGTCACCTTTACCAGCGGCGCAACTGAAGCGAACATGCTGGCGCTAACGCCCGCACTTGAAGTCGCCGGGCGTAACGAGCCGCGCGATCGCCTTTTCGTGTCGGCGATAGAGCACCCCTCAGTGCGCTGTGGCGGCCGCTTCACTGCTGATCAGGTCGAGGAATTGCCGGTTGAGGGGAACGGGACGTGTGATCTGTCTGCACTCAAGATTGCTCTGAAAAAGGCAGAGCGGCCGCTGGTTTCGGTCATGCTTGCGAATAACGAGACCGGCGTCATTCAGCCCATAAGCGAGATTGCGGAGATCGTTCACGCGGATCGCGGTGTCCTTCACGTGGATGCCGTGCAGGGCCCGGGCCGCATCGATTGCAACATCGTCGCGCTCGGCGCGGACCTTTTGTCAATCTCTTCGCACAAGTTGGGCGGACCGCAGGGCGCGGGCGCTCTCGTTCGCCGGGGCGATGTTCATGTTGGTGAGCCCCTGATTAAGGGCGGCGGACAAGAACGCGGCGCGCGCGCGGGAACCGAAAATGTTGCGGCCATCGCGGGCTTCGGCGCTGCTGCAGCCGCCGCAAAGGCGACCGACGCGTCACGTATGGCGGCGTTGCGCCAGCGATTGGAGACAGGAATCAAATCGGCAACGCCGACGGCAGTCATTTTCGGAGAAAACGTGCCGCGCCTGCCCAATACGACGCTGTTTACAGTTCCAGGCCTGAAGGCAGAGACCGCGATAATTGCGTTCGATCTCAATGGGATAGCCGTGTCGTCTGGTTCTGCCTGCTCGTCCGGAAAGGTCCAGGCCTCGCACGTTTTGGCAGCGATGGGCGTTGAATCGACGTTGCTCCGCGGCGCGGTTCGAGTGAGCCTCGGCTGGAGCACCACCGAAGTGGAGGTCGAGCAGTTCCTGCGAACTTGGAATATGTTGACTGGAACCTTACTTAAGGAGAAACGCGGTATCGCTGCCTGAGGGCTGCTTACGCGAACAGCATCATCAACCTATGGGAACCGGCGCAGAGAAAACAGCGCGTGCACCATAACCGACAATCCAACCCGCGGTCCTTGCCACCGTGAGCGGAGGGAAAAATGCCGGCAGTACAAGAGACCGTCGAACAGGTCCGCCGTATCGACGTTGACCAATATAAATATGGCTTTGAGACGTTGATCGAATCCGAGAAGGCTCCCAAGGGCCTTTCGGAGGAAACGATCCGCTTCATTTCGAACAAAAAAAATGAACCGGAGTGGATGCTCGCTTGGCGCCTCGAAGCATACAAGCGCTGGCTGACTATGCGCGAACCGACCTGGGCCCGCGTCAGCTATCCGAAGATCGACTACCAAGACATATACTATTACGCGGCGCCGAAGGCGTTCAAAGCGCCGAAGTCACTCGACGAAGTCGATCCGGAGATCCTCAGGACCTACGAGAAACTCGGCATTCCGCTCAAAGAGCAGGAAATCCTCGCCGGCGTGCGCAAGCAGGACGAGCCGAGCATGCTCGACGATGAGACGACCGGCGGCGAATTCCGCTCAGGGCGCGTCGCGGTCGATGCAGTGTTCGATTCCGTATCGGTTGCCACCACCTTTAAGGCGGAGCTCAAAAAGGCCGGTGTGATTTTCATGCCGATTTCGGAGGCGATCCGCGAACATCCCGAACTGGTGAAGAAATATCTTGGCTCGGTTGTGCCGACCTCGGACAACTTCTTCGCCACGTTGAACTCTGCTGTGTTTTCTGACGGCTCCTTCGTTTATGTGCCGGAAGGCGTGCGCTGTCCAATGGAGCTGTCGACCTACTTCCGTATCAACGAGCGCTCCACCGGCCAATTCGAGCGCACGCTGATCATTGCAGACAAGGGGTCGTATGTAAGTTACCTCGAAGGTTGCACGGCCCCGATGCGCGACGAGAATCAGCTTCACGCCGCGGTGGTCGAACTGGTGGCGCTTGATGATGCCGAAATCAAATATTCGACCGTGCAGAACTGGTATCCGGGCGACGCCGAAGGCAAGGGTGGTATTTTCAACTTCGTCACGAAGCGCGGCGATTGCCGCGGCGCGCGCTCGAAGATTTCATGGACACAGGTCGAAACAGGCTCGGCGATCACCTGGAAGTATCCAAGTTGCATCCTGCGTGGCGACAACTCGCGCGGCGAGTTTTATTCGATCGCCATTTCCAACGGGCGTCAGCAGGTCGACAGCGGCACCAAGATGTTGCACCTCGGGAAGAACACCACGAGCCGTATTATCTCGAAGGGCATCGCCGCTGGTAAATCCAACAATACCTATCGCGGGCTTGTTTCGGCGCATCGAAAGGCCAAGGGCGCGCGCAACTTCACCAATTGCGACTCTTTGCTGATCGGCGACAAATGCGGCGCGCACACTGTGCCATATATCGAGGCCAAGAACTCCTCGGCAACGTTTGAGCACGAAGCGACGACATCGAAAATTTCCGAGGACATGCTGTTCTACTGCCGTCAGCGCGGGATGTCGGCGGAAGAGGCGACTGCGCTTGTCGTTAACGGTTTTGTCAAGGATGTGCTCCAGCAGCTTCCGATGGAATTCGCTGTTGAGGCGCAGAAGCTGATTTCAATCAGTCTGGAAGGAAGTGTGGGCTAGTCTTATGACATTTCTTGAAGTCAAAAATCTGCATGTCGAGGTCGAGGGCAAGAAAATCCTCGACGGCCTCACGTTGTCGGTCGAAAAGGGCCAGGTCGCCGCGATCATGGGCCCGAACGGCTCCGGCAAGTCGACGCTCGCCTACGTGCTGGCCGGCAAGGACAATTATCAAGTTACCGGAGGTGACGTACTGTTCAATGGCCAGAGCATTCTGGAAATGGCGCCGGACGAGCGTGCGTCAAAAGGCATATTCCTGGCATTCCAATATCCCGTGGAAGTGCCCGGCGTTGCGACCATGACCTTCCTGCGCACGGCACTCAATGCCCAGCGCAAGGCGCGCGGCGATGCAGAGTTATCGACTCCCGAATTCATGAAGCGGGTACGCGATACTGCCAGCAATCTCGGCATTGGCCAGGAAATGCTGCGGCGCGCGGTCAATGTCGGCTTCTCCGGCGGCGAAAAGAAGCGGAACGAGATTTTGCAAATGGCGGTGCTACAGCCCCTGCTGGCCGTGCTCGACGAAACGGATTCCGGCCTTGATATCGACGCGCTCAGGATCGTGGCTGACGGGGTGAACCGGCTGCGTTCGCCGGATCGTTCGATGGTCGTGATTACGCACTATCAACGCCTGCTCAACTATATCGTGCCGGATGTCGTGCATGTTTTGGCCAAGGGCCGCGTGGTCAAGTCCGGGGGCAAGGAGCTTGCGCTCGAGCTTGAAGCCAGGGGCTATACGCAATTTCAGGGCGAGGCTGCCTGAGATGAACGTCGGTGTCCGCGCCGTGAAAACACCAGCCGAACAAGCGCTCGGCGCGGCTTTTGCCGCCGCGCGCGCAAAACTGCCCGGCAAGGGCTCAGTTGCGGCGCTGCGCGAAAGCGCTTTCCGGCGCTTCGACACACAGGGCTTGCCCCACCGGCGCGTCGAGGAATGGAAATACACCGATTTGCGTGCACTCATGCGCGAGGCCTTTCCGCTGGCGGCACCGCCCAATCCAGCGACCAAGGCACATGCAAAGGATGCCGGCGAGATCTTCGCCGGAATTGCCGCCCGCCGGCTGGTCTTTGCCAGCGGCGCCTTTGTGCCGGAATTGTCAGATCTCACGCCGGAGCCTGGGCTATTTGTGAATTCGTTGGCCGACGCGCTCGCTAAGGGCGACACTTTGGTCGCCAATATCGGAAAGACTTTCGAGACGGACGATACAGCGGTCGCCCTCAACACCGCGTTGATGTGCGATGGCGCTACAATTCGTGTCGCAGCCGGCACCGCGCTCAAGCGGCCGCTTCATCTGGTTTTTGCGGGCGGCAACGAGCCGACGGCGGCGTTTGTCCGTTCGCTTGTGGTGATCGAGAAGGACGCGCGCGCGACCCTGCTCGAGAGTCACGACAGTGGTTCGGCCCAGGTCAATGCTGCGCTCGAACTGGTGGTTGGCGATGACGCGCGGGTCGATTATGTGAGAACGACGCAGGCGCAGGGGCTGCACATCTTCAGCCTGATGGCCGCGATTGGCGCGCGCGCCGTCTTCAATGGCTTTTCTTTCAATGCCGACGCGCAGCTGGTGCGCAACCAGATGTTCGTGCGCTTTGCCGGGGAGGGCAGCAAAGGGGGCATCCGCGGCGTAAGCCTGCTCAAAGGCAAAGAGCACGTCGACACCACGCTGTTGATCGATCACGCCAAGGGTCATTGCGAGAGCCGCGAGCAATTTAAGTCCGTGATCGATGACGAAGGCCACGCGGTGTTTCAGGGCAAGATTGTGGTCCAGCCGCACGCCCAAAAGACCGACGCAAAGATGATGACGCGCGCGTTACTGCTTTCCGATGAAGCGGAAGCCGACAACAAGCCCGAATTGGAAATTTTTGCCGACGATGTGATATGCGGCCATGGCGCGACTGCTTCAGCACCGGACAAAGCGCTGAAATTCTATCTGATGTCGCGGGGGATTCCGGAAGCGGAAGCAGAAGCTTTGCTGATTCAAGCCTTCATCGGCGAGGTGGTGGAGGAAATCTCCAATGATGGCATCCGTGAGGCGTTGATGTTCGCGGCCCTCAAATGGCTGGGCGCGCGGGGATGACCATGCATCCGGCAGTCAGCAATGGCTCCTACGACGTCGCGAGCATCCGAGCGGATTTTCCTGCGCTGGCTCTCAAGATCTATGGAAAACCGCTTGTGTATCTGGACAATGCAGCCTCGGCACAGAAACCCAAAGCCGTACTCGATAGGCTTCAGAAAGCCTATACCGAGCAATATGCCAACGTGCATCGCGGCCTTCATTACCTGGCCAACGAAGCGACTGAAGCTTACGAAAGCGCACGCGAGAGTGTCCGCGTGTTTCTAAATGCTGGCCGAAAGGAGGAGATTGTTTTCACCCGCAATGCGACCGAGGCGATTAACCTGGTTGCCTATACTTTTGGACGGGAACGCATCAAGGCGGGTGACGAAATCGTGCTCTCGATCATGGAGCACCATTCCAATATCGTGCCTTGGCATTTTTTGCGCGAGCGTCAGGGCGCAGTCATCAAATGGGCGCCAATCGACGAGGATGGCAACTTCCTACTTGATGAGTTCGAGAAGTTGCTCACACCGCGTACCAAGATCGTTGCGATCACCCATATGTCGAATGCCCTCGGTACGGTCGTGCCGGTGAAGGAGGTCGTGAAACTGGCGCATGCGCGCGGCATCGCGGTCCTGGTCGACGGTGCACAGGCGGCCGTGCACCTGGATGTGGATGTCCGCGATATCGGCTGTGATTTCTATGCGTTTACCGGACACAAGCTATACGGGCCCACCGGCATCGGCGCGCTCTACGGCAAATATGAACACCTCGCTGCAATGCCGCCGTTTAACGGCGGCGGTGAAATGATCCACGAGGTGTTCGAGGATCACATCACCTACGGCGAGCCTCCGCATAAATTTGAAGCTGGTACGCCGGCGATCGCGCAAGCGATCGGCCTCGGCGCAGCGATTGACTACGTGAACTCGGTAGGCAAGGCGCGCATCCGTGCGCACGAGGGTACGCTGGTCAAATACGCGCACGAGCGGCTCGGCCAGATCAACTCGTTGCGCATCATCGGCAAAGCACCAGAAAAAGGGCCAATCGTGTCATTCGAGATGAAGGGCGCGCATCCGCACGATGTGGCCACGATCATTGATCGGGCGGGTGTGGCAGTGCGCGCAGGAACTCATTGCGTGATGCCGCTGCTCGCGCGCTACGGGCTGACCGCTACCTGCCGCGCTTCGTTCGGTATGTACAACACCAAAGACGAGGTGGACACGCTCGCCGCCTCGCTGGTTAAAGCGCAGGAATTCTTTGCATGACCGAAAATACCTCCGACAGTACCCCCGTCGCCGATAAGCCACCGGAGAATGCCGCGGTGACCGGTACGTTGCCGCAAGATGAGCTCAACAAGCTTACTGACGACATCATCGCCGGCCTCAAGACCGTCTACGATCCCGAAATTCCGGCTGATATCTACGAACTAGGGTTGATTTACAAAATCGACATCGCTGACGACCGAACGGTTAAAATCGACATGTCGCTGACCTCGCCGAACTGTCCGGCGGCGCAAGACCTTCCGATCATGGTGGAAAATGCGGTATCGAGCGTGCCGGGCGTGCGGGAGACCAAGGTTGCCGTCGTATGGGATCCGCCGTGGGACCCGAGCCGGATGTCGGATGAAGCGCGACTCGTGTTGAATATGTGGTGAGTTGCAGCAGAAGCTACGAGACACCAGATTAGGCTTTGACAAGGATTGCTATGGCAACAGCACGACCCAGACCTCAGGTGATGCGGCTCACTGATGCGGCGGCAACGCGCATCAAGGACGTGATGGAGCGGGCTTCAACGCCCGTTGCCGGCGTCCGCATTGGCGTAAAGAACGGTGGCTGCGCCGGCATGGAATACACTATGGAATATGCCGAGGCGGTTCATCCAACCGATGAGATCGTCGAGGACAAGGGGGTCAAGATCCTGATCGATCCCAAGGCTGTGCTGTTCCTGCTCGGCACCGAAATGGACTACAAGACCGACAAGCTGTCGGCGCAGTTCATCTTCAACAATCCAAATCAGACCAGCGCTTGCGGCTGCGGCGAGTCGGTGCAGCTCACGCCGTCCAAGAGCGAATAAACCCGTCACGCGACCTGCGACGCGCCGGCATCTCCCGGTACTTCGGGATCGGTCTCGCACATCACACGATTGCGGCCGTGCCGTTTGGCGGCATAGAGGCATTCGTCGGCGCGCTCGATCAGCAACTGCGCACTATCGCCCTTGCGCAGCGCGGCAACTCCAAGCGAAAGGGTAACGCGACCGAGATGTTCACCGGTTGATCGCTTCATGAGTTCCTTGGTCATCACGGTTTGCCGAATATGATCAGCAACAGTGACCGCCGCGCGCAGTGGCGTACTCGGCAGAATGATCGCAAACTCCTCGCCACCGTAGCGCGCTGCGGTGTCCTTGCCCTTGACGTTGTGTTTCACTGACACCGCGACAAGGCGCAAAACCTGATCGCCGGTCAGGTGGCCAAAGCTGTCGTTGAAGTTCTTGAAGTGGTCGATGTCGGTGAGAATCAGCGAGAGCGACTCGTCCTTTGCGAACGCGTCGGCGATGGATTTTTCCAAGGTGGCGTCGAAGAATTTCCGGTTGGCGAGCTGGGTCAGCGGGTCAGTCAAGCTCTCGGTGCGCACCACCTCGAGATTTTCCTGCAATTCGTTGATCTCGCGTTTGGAAGCAACAAGCCGTTCTTCCAGTTGTTTGTTGGAACGCTCCATCGACTTGGTGGTTTGCACAAGGCTCTCAACGATGGCGCGCAAGCCCTCGCGATCCTTTGACTGGCCAAGCTGTTCGGTCGCACCGACAAGGCTTTCAGTGTAGCTGCTCGCCGAGCCCGCGGCGGCATCGATCATGGCCATCACCTGATCGATCTCACCCATGATCTGGCTGCCGACCTCATCGATCCGCTCGGTCAGCCGCACGGGAGACAGATAATGATCGTAAATTTGTGTGAGGTCGGCTTCGGAGATAGTGCCCTTGGCCCTGATTGTCGCGTTGACCTGCTGGTTGAGCGCAGGGTAAACGCCGGTCGCGTACGTGTACCAAATCTCGTAATTGCGCGCGGTTGCTGGCTGGCGCAACGCCTTCATCTGACCGAGGGCAATCTCCGCGAACGCCATTGTGCGTTCGTAATCGTCGGCACGCCCGGTCATCGCAAGACCCCCAGTTGCAGGCCCATGCCTGCGGAGGACGGCATACGGCGTCTCAGGCAAAACCGTATGCGAGGGAAGTGAATGGGCGGTAAATTTGCAACCCGCGCGCAACGGGAGGTTGCGCGAAACGCGGGTGCAATGCCTCAAGCCTTGATTGAAACCGATCGGAGCAGAAAGGCGGGCAAGTGAGCACCCTCGGACTCTTCGGCTGCCGGATGGGGTACCACCTTATGAACCGAAGCACCTTTTTTTGCATGGCGCGCCGGCTGCCGATCGCGATGTCCGTCGCGCGGATCGCGGTGCCCGTCGCGCGGAGCGCGCGGGCGCTTGGTTTCCCGGGGCCGTCGGCCTTCCCGCGCCTCGGCCGGCGGTGATTTGTCCATCCAGGGAATGGTCTGACCGGTTAGTCGTTCGATGGCGCCGACCGCCTTGCGGTCGATCGGCGCGACAATTGTGATCGCAGTGCCGGTGCGCCCGGCGCGGCCGGTACGGCCAATCCGGTGCACGTAGTCATCGGGGTGATGCGGTACGTCGAAATTGAAGACGTGGCTGACTTCGGGGATATCAAGGCCGCGGGCGGCAACATCGGATGCAATCAGCAATTCAGCTTCGCCGCGGCGGAACCGATCGAGCGCAGCCATGCGCGCGGGCTGATCCATATCGCCATGCAACGCCACCGCGTTGAACTTATGACGCAGCAGCGAACGATGCAGATTGGCGACCTCGCGCTTGCGATTGCAGAAAATGATGGCGTTCTTGAAGCTGTCGACAGAGCGGATCAGGCGGCGCAGAGTCTCTCGCTTGTCATGCGGCTCGCGGCCGGTCGAGACCAGCAGCTGGTTGATAGTTGCGGCGGTCGTGGCGGGCTTGGCTACTTCAACGCGTACCGGATTGTGCAGAAAAGTGTCGGCGATGCGCTGGATTTCGGGCGGCATGGTCGCGGTGAAGAACAAGGTCTGCCGCGTGAACGGCACCAGCTTCCCGATGCGCTCGATATCGGGAATAAAACCCATATCGAGCATGCGATCAGCCTCATCGATGATCAGAAGCTCGCAACCCGATAGAAGTAACCGTCCGCGCTCGAAGTGATCGAGAAGGCGACCAGGCGTCGCGATGAGGACATCCGCACCGCGGAGTAATTTGGCGTCCTGATCGTCAAACGAAACGCCGCCAATGATGAGCGCGACATTGAGTTTGTGGTTCTTGCCATACTTCTCAAAATGGTCGGCGACCTGGGCCGCAAGCTCGCGCGTGGGCTCGAGAATGAGCGTGCGCGGCATTCGCGCGCGTGCGCGTCCCTTTTCGAGCATGGTGAGCATCGGAAAAACGAACGCTGCGGTCTTGCCGGTGCCGGTCTGCGCGATGCCGAGAACGTCGCGCCGCGCCAGCACGTGCGGAATGGCCTGATCTTGAATGGGTGTCGGGGTCTTGTAGTTGGCCGCCTTGATCGCGGCGAGAACTTTGGCGGATAAGCCGAGATGTGAAAAAGCCATATAACCTCAAAAGCCGCCCAGACCGCGCCGGACTTACAAAAACCGATTGCTTTGCGCGGAGGGACGGCCGAATCTTCAGATCGGTTGCCCGCAACATAGGGCGCAAAGAGCTAAAGTCAATGCTTCGCGACCCCAATAAGTCATATTAATTCTTAATCTTTTTGTTCTGGAAAGGGTGATGGCGACGACTTTTTTGCCGCTCATTTTGGTGCCGGGGCTGCTGTGCAGCGCGCGGCTCTTTGCATCACAAATCGCGGCTCTCTGGCCATTCGGTCAGATCGCGGTGGCCGATCACCGGCGCGATGCCGAGATGTCTGCGATTGCCGCACGCATACTTGCCGACGCGCCACCGCGCTTTGCGATCGCCGGATTGTCAATGGGTGGCTACATCGCTTTCGCCATGCTGCGCCAGGCGCCACAGCGCATTGCCAGGCTGGCGCTGCTCGATACGTCAGCGCGCCCCGATACGGCCGAGCAATCCGCCGGGCGCGAGAAATTCATCACCATGGCGCAAGCGGGCAAACTCGGCGATGTGGTGGACACACTCACGCCGCGCTTCCTGCATCGAAATCGACAAAACGACGAGTCGCTCAAGCGAGTTATACAAGACATGGCGGCCGAAACCGGTGCGGAAGCGTTTGTGCGCCAGCAAAAGGCCATTATGTCACGAACGGACTCACGTCCTTTGCTTGCAACTATCCGCTGTCCGACCCTGGTGATGGTAGGGGACAGCGACGAGCTGACGCCGCCGGATCTGGCCAAGGAAATTTGCGCCGGCATCTCCGGTGCGCGGCTTGTCGTCGTACCGGGCTGCGGCCACCTGTCCACCATCGAAAGACCCGACGCGGTCAATGCAGCGCTTGCTGAATGGCTGTCGAGCTGATCAGCTCACGTCGCTGCGCATTAGAACAGCGGAGCAATCATGACGCAGGCACGGGACAGCGCGAGTGTGATTACGCCGCCGCCTGTTTTGGCGGCGGCCGTCATTGTGCTTGGTTTCGTTCTTGATTGGCTGCTGCCGGCTTATGTCCTGACCTTGCTCCTGTCGCTCGCCGTTCGCGTTGTAGTCGGGGTCGCTCTCATGGGTGCCGGGTTTGCCCTTGTCGTTTCCGCCAGACGCGCATTTCGTTCGGCTGGCACCAATGTCAAACCCTGGAAGGCGTCGGTTACCTTGGTTGTCGACGGTGTTTTCAGCTGGCTGCGCAATCCGATGTATGTAGGCGGGACTTTGTTTCTTGCCGGACTTGCCATTCTTGTCGCGTCTGATTGGATGCTCGTGATGACCATCGTGTTTGTGGTGATAATCCATTTTGGAGTCATCAAGCGCGAGGAGCGCTATCTCGAGGCCAAATTCGGCGATGCCTATCGCCGCTACATGGGCACTGTCCCGCGCTACGGCCTGCCGTTCTGAGCCACTAAAGCAATTGTATAACACTTTCCGGGCTTCCTTCTTTGCGCTTGCGAGGGCGGGGGCTTATAGGGAACATCGGATCCGGTTGCCGGGAAACGCACGATGCGCACGCAAGTCGGAATTGTTGGGGCAGGACCCGCCGGGCTCATGCTAGCCCGCTTGCTGCACCTGCAAGGCATCGAGTCGATCATCATCGAAAACCGCAGCCGGGACTACATCGAGAACCGAATACGTGCCGGCCTGATCGAACATTGGGCTGCCAGCCTGCTCAGCGATGTCGGCGTTGGTGCGCGCATGCAACGCGAGGGCATGCAGCATTGGGGCATCAATATCGGGATTAACGGCGCGTTGCACCGCATCGATTTCAAGGCGCTGGTGGACAAGAGGGTGGTTATCTACGGACAGCAGGAAGTCGTGAAGGATCTGGTGGAGCAGCGCCTGTCTGACGGCGGCTCGCTGTTGTTCGAGGTTGACGGCGTTGCGGTTTACGACCTCAAGGCGCAGCGGCCGAAAATCAGGTTCACGCATCAGGGCCGCCCGCAGGAGATCGAGTGCGATTTCATCGCCGGCTGCGATGGCTTCCACGGGATTTGCCGACCGAGCTTCCCCGAGGGCGTTCTCACTGTATTCGAACGCGAATATCCATTTGGCTGGCTCGGCATCCTGTCGGAATCACCGCCACCCGATCACGAGCTGATTTACTCCTACACTGATCGTGGTTTTGCGCTTTACACAATGCGCTCGCCGACATTGGCGCGGCTGTATTTGCAATGCGATCACGATGAGGAAATCGAAAACTGGTCGGATGTGCGTGTCTGGGACGAGTTGCACCAGCGGCTCGGCGGCGCGCGCAAACTGCAGGAAGGGGCGATGCTGCAAAAGGGCATTACGCCGATGCGCAGCTTCGTGGTCGAGCCAATGCAATATGGCCGCCTCTTCCTTGCCGGCGACAGCGCGCATATCGTTCCGCCGACCGGCGCCAAGGGTATGAACCTGGCGTTTGCCGACGTGATGATGCTGTCGCGCGCGCTTACTGCATTCTACAAGAATAAGCGCAACGAGCTTTTGGAAAGCTATTCGACGACATGCCTGCGGCGCGTGTGGTACGCGCAGCGGTTCTCCTGGTGGATGACGCAAATCATGCACCGTTTTCCCAATGAGTCAGCGTTCGATCGCCGCCGCCAACTCTCCGATCTCGATTACCTCACCAGCTCACGCGCCGCCGCGACGTCCCTGGCCGAGCAATATGTAGGCCTACCGCTCGACTAATCTCTCAGCACCGAGCGGAGCGGACGGCGCAAAAGCGCGATAACAATAGCGGACAGCGCCGAGATGAGCGCGAGCATCAGGAAGAAGCTGGACTTTTCCATACTCGACCAGAAAGTGCCGAGATATCCCGCGAGAAATCCGCCGACGAAGCTGGTGGCCAGCCACACTCCCATCATCATGGATAGCAATGCCTTCGGTGCGATCTTCGTCACCAGCGACAGGCTTGTGGGTGACAGGTAAAGTTCTCCGATTGTGATCACGGTGAAATAGACGAACAGCCATAGCCAACTTGCCTTTCCGGTGCCGACATTCCAGGCCGCGGCCACCATGATCAGATAGGCGAGAGCGTTGATCAGGCAGCCGATTGCAAGCTTTGTTGAAGTTGATGGCTCGTTCTTTCCCTGGCGCCGCCACAGCGCAACAATGAAGGGCGTGAAGGCAAAAATCATGAAAGGGTTGAACGCCTGGAACCAGGTGACCGGAATTTCACCGCCCAGAAAACGGCGGTCTGTGAACTGATCGGCCCAGAGTGCAATCGTATTTCCCTGCTGTTCATAGGTCGCCCAGAACAAGCTGACTGGCGCAAACAGCAACAAGAGCGCGATGATCGATTGCCATGCGGAGCGATCGAGTGTAGCGCCCGACGATGGGCGCGCCACGAACGCATCAGCGGGCAGATGAGGGGTCGCAATTAGATAGATCATAAGGCCGAGCGTCATGCCGACGCCCGCTGCGGCAAAGCCGTAATGCCAGCCAATTGATTCGCCGAGTGTGCCGCAGATGAGGGGAGCCAGAAATGCTCCCAGGTTGATCCCGACGTAGAAAATCGAAAAAGCGCGGTCGCGGCGACGGTCGCCGGGTGAATACAGCATGCCGACCTGAGTCGAAATATTAGGCTTGAACGCGCCGTTGCCGAGAATGAGAAAACCGAGCGCGAACAAAAACAGTCGTTCGAAAGCCATCATAAAATGGCCGATTGCCATCAGCGTTGCGCCGACAATCACGGTGCGGCGCTGTCCCAGCACGCGATCGGCCAGCAATCCCCCCAGAATCGGCGTTAAATAAACGAGGCCTGTGTAGAAACCGTAGATCTGCGAAGCAAGCGGCTGTGTCGGCAGCGGTCCGAACACAAGCTCCAGTGCGCCCTTGAAGGACGAGAGACCGACCACCTCGGCCGCGTGCTGCGGCTCAAGCAGATACTTGACCATGTAAAGGACGAGCAGCGCGCGCATTCCGTAATAGGAGAAGCGCTCCCACATTTCAGTCGCGAACAGATAGGCGAGAGCCCGCGGATGACCGAGGAAGTCACCGCTGCCGCCGTGCCTATATGTTTGATTTGCTGGTGTAACAATCATGTTTTGGCTTGATGCGACCAATGGCGGGCCAAACGCTTGCACATCATGACAAAGACGTTTCCGAATTGCTGCCCCCAGTGTACGATTTCCGCAAGTGCGCCTGGGAGTGGCGCGCAACCGGGGAATGCAATGACAGGAATTCGTAACAGCATCATTTGCCTACTGTTGCTTGCGTCTTTTGCCGGAGGTCAGGCACAGGCGCAAACAGACTTTCCAAACCGGCCGGTTCATTTCATCGTCGGGTTCGCTGCCGGCGGCGGCAACGACCTGTTCGCCCGTTTGGTCCTGCAAAAGTTCCAGGAGAACACCGGCACGACGGCGGTGGTCGAAAATCGCGTAGGTGCCGGCGGGCGCATTGCCGCCGAATTCGTCGCGCGTCAGCCGCCAGACGGCTACACGGTGCTGGTCGGAGCGACCGGGCAAATGTCGATTGCAACCGCCATCTTTCCCGACCTGGGCTATCACGCCAGCAACAGTTTTATTCCACTGAATATGATTGCGTCGTTCCCACTGGTTCTCGTTGTACCGGCGGATCATCCCGCCAAGACCGTGAAGGAACTCGTGGCCTGGGCGAAGGCCAACCCCGACAAATCGAACTACGGAACTTCGTCTCCGGCTTTCACCATCGCAAGCGAGTTGCTCAAGCTTAAAAGCGGAATGCCGGGCGTTGCGATCCCCTACAAAAGCAGCAACGAGTCCAATTTGAGCGTCATGTCCGGGCAATGCCTGTTCACCATCTCCGACGGGCCCCCGGTGATGCCGCTGGTCCAAGGCGGCAAGATTCGCGCGCTGGCGGTGACCGGATCCGAGCGCTCGGCCGAGCTGCCCAATGTGCCAAGCATGGCCGAGGCCGGATTTCCGGAAGTGGATACCCAGTTGTGGAGCGGGTTTTTTGTGCCTGCCGGTACGCCGGCGCCGATCGTCGCGAAGCTGACGGCGGAGTTGAGCAAGGCGCTTGCCGATCCTGCGGTGCAAGAAGGCCTGAAAAAGATGGCGGTGAAACCAGGTGGGCCGACCGGCGACGCGTTCAAGAAGCGCATCGATGCGGACATAAAAAATTTTGCTGACGTAGTGAAAGCTGCCAACCTAACCTTTAAGTAGTCACTGCGCTTGCCGACAAACGGTAACGCCGTGGACGGCTCAACGATTGCCGCCGCGTGGGCTGCTGGTATTGTGTTCTTGCGGCGGGGGAGCGATGGCAAATACGCGATTGGTTGCAGTCTTTGTGGTTGCTGCATTGCTCCTCGTTTCCCCTGGCGCCAGCGCAACCTCCGTCGAGGAACTGTTCCAGCAGTTTCATATGTTTGGAACCTGGGCAGCTGATTGCAACGAACCGGCAACGCCGCAAAATCCTCGCGTCAGCATCACCATGCCAAGCGCGGGGCTGGTACTCGAGGACCACAATCTTGGCGCCGATTTCGCCGTCAACCACTACAGCATTCTTTCGGCGGAGCAGCTGTCGGCAACCGGCCTTTCAGTGGAGGTAATCTTCCAACCGGGCACTACCGACGAAGAGCGGCAGAAACTTATCTTCGCGGTGCGCAATAATACCCGCCGTACTCTTTTCAACCAGACGGACAGCGGAACAGTGCGGGTCAAGGACGGCATTGCGCTTGCGCGCGGCAGTAAAACCCCGCTGTTGCGCAAATGCGACGACGGCAGCGTCACGCACTGACACTCCGAGGAGACAAAGCGAAACCTCACCGCTTCCCGTGTCCCGGGCGCGCCGCAGTGCGACTCAATGTCAAA
>Ga0066903_100002103_pt1 | contig 15292 bp, 14 predicted proteins | sample PanSoiMetaGPlot1_FD_67491 | JGI IMG/M metagenome (GOLD analysis project Ga0066903, IMG submission 67491) | Tropical forest soil microbial communities from Panama analyzed to predict greenhouse gas emissions - Panama Soil - Plot 1 (version 2) | ecosystem: Environmental > Terrestrial > Soil >...
CCCGCCCGTGCCGCCGCCGAGGATCTGGCGCAGCATCTTCCCGAAAATGCGTTCGATGTCGGGCGTAAAGAGGCGCGAGAGCGGCGACCCGCCCGACGGTTCGAGCAGGAGATGCGGCGCGAGGATGTCGAGCAGGATGTTCGACTTGACGCCCGCGACGACCTGGCGATTGAGCATCTCCTGGCTCTCGCCCGTGCGGATCGCCTGCTTCGTCGCGCCCGTCACCGCGCCGCTGACGGCATTCGTGACGGCTTGCGAGATCGCGCCGCCGACCGCTGCGCCGACCGCCGCACCGATCGCGGTCCCGATACCCGGGAAGATCGACCCGACCGCCGCCCCTGCGACGGCCCCGCCCGCGACGCCCGCGACGGTGCCGCCGATGCCGAGTCCCTTGATCGCGTTCGCCGGTCCCTGCGCCGTCCCGAGCGAGACGTCCTTGACGGCTTTCGCCGCCCCGATCGCGTTGTAGATGCCGAATCCCAACGACGCGAGAATCGACGCCCACATCCCGATCACCGACGAGTATTGCCCGAGGAGTCCCGAAATCCCGCTCGATGCGCCGCGCGCGCCGAGCGTCCCCGACGTCCCGAAGAAACTCGGCACCGCGCCCGTCGCTTCCGCCGTGCCGACCGGGCTGAATCCCGCGCCGGTTTCCGTGATTGCGGGGATCGCCTTCGCTGCCGTACCGCCCGCGCCAAAGAGCCACCCGAGCAGTCCGCTGCCGCCGCCCGGTTGCGCGCCGCCACGGAACAGATCGAGCAGGAAATTTTGCTGCGGCTGCCCGGTGAGAATTTCGAGCAGCCCGCTTTTCGCCATCCCGACGACGGCATCGAGGACGCTTTTCAGAATGGACGCGCCCATCGACTTGAACGCGTCGTCCACTTTCTGCGTGCCGAGAATCCAACCCTGGAAGGTGTCGGTGATGACCGTATCTGCCGTGTCGAAGACGCTCTTGAGCTGATCCGCCCATTCGAGTTGCCGCACGCGCGCCTCGTCGGCGCTTTCCCCAACCTGAATCTCGGCGGCGGATTCTTCCTTGAATTTGTCGAGGCGCGCTTGTTCCGCGGCAACGTCTTCCGTGCCCTTGTGTTGATCGATCCATTCCTGCCAGCGATTCAATTCCGCCGTGACGGTCTGCCCGTAGTCCTCCCATTTCTTCTGCACCTCGGCGATCTTGGAGCCGACCTTGTCGAGCGGGCGTTCCGCGAGCGCGACGGCTTGTTGCAGATCGACCTGCGTCTTCCCGACCGCCGCCGAGATCGTCGCCAGTTCCTTCATGGCGGTCGCGTGTTCCTTCTCCGCACGCGCCGCCTGCTCGACGGATTGTTTGAGCGTCGCCGCCGCGATCGATTCGCGGGTGTACTCCTCGCCGAGGCGACGCGCGGCGTCCTCGTCGCCGCCCGCCTCGTGCGCCTGCTTGACGAGCGCGGCGGTGAGCTTCTCGCCCGCCGCCTGCAGTTTCGCGGTCTGATCGATGTCGCGCGGCAGCGTCCCCGATGCGAGCTGTTCTTCCTCGTCGCGGAAGACCTTGATCGAGTCCGCGACCTCTTTCGATTTCTCCCCGAGCGCGTCGAGCTTCTTTTGATGTTCCTCGGCTTTCTTCGATGCCTCGTCGAGCGCGTGTTGCTGTTTCTCCCATGCCGCCGTGTCCTGAATCCCGCTGACCTGCGTTTCGGCGAACGCCGCCGCCTTCATGCGCTTGCCGAGCGACGTGTCGGCGGCACCGGGACGCTCGACGACTTGCTGATAGGCGAACGCGAACGCCTCCGCGCTGCCGGGCTGCACGCCCGTCGGGAGCGGGAATTGCTGCGAGAGTTGCCCGAGCGCGACGAGCTTCGCCTTCTCGTAACTCGGCTTCTCGGTCTTCCCGGCCCGGAAGCGCGCGTCCTGCCCGCTCGCTTCCAGGTCGATGTAGTCCATCTGGGTGTTCAGGTCGTCAATGTTCGCGCCCGCCCAGCGCGCGTAGGTCTGCAACCCTTTCAGACGATCGCCGCCCCACTGCATCAAGCCGTAGTGCGCGGTGCCCGCGCCCGCCGTCGGCACGCCACCGCTCTCGGCGATCACGTTGCCGTAGAGCCCGGCGGCTTCCTCTTTCGTGAAGGCGCCCTTGCGACCGGGCGCGGTGAGATTCTTGATGAACGCTTCCGCTTCGCCCGCCTTGACGCCGCCCGCCTTGCGGAATTTGTCGTTGTACTCGCCAATGTCCTTCGCGGTCTGATCGAGAATCGTCTGTTCGAGCCGCGCCTGTTCTTCCTTGAGCTGATCGATCTCGGTGCCGGTGAGCGGACGTCCGCCGGGCCCGCCGATCGTCCCGCGTGCGAGCGTCTCCTTGATTTCGGCAATGCGCGCCTGCGGCGGCGCGCCGGTCTCGATCTTGCCCCATTTCGCGACGACCTTTTCGGTGAGATCGAGAATCTTGATGAGCAGATCGGTGTGCGAGAGCAGCGCCGCGCGCACGTTGCCGGAAATGACCGCGCCGACCTCGACCCATTTCTTGTGCAGCTCCTCGGCATGGGCGACCTGATCCTCATCGACGAGCGCACCCAGCTCGCCGAGGCGCTGTTTCGTCGCCGCGACTTCGTTCGCGCCCTCGCGGAGCAGCGGCATCAACTCCGCGTACCCGCGCCCGAATGCCGCCGCCGCTTCCGCCGCGCGCTTCGTCGCGTCGGTCTCGCCCTCCATCGCCGTCTGCATGATGCCGAGGGCTTCGCCGACATCGTGCGTGCTCTTGAGCTGCGTGAGCAATTCGGGATTCAGCTTCGAGAGCGTCTTCTGCAGCGGCCCGGTGTTCGCCTCGGCGAGCCCGAGATTCTTCGCGAACAGTTGCAGCGCGGTCTGCATCTTGTCCGCGCTGACGCCGACCTCCTCGCCCGCGATCTTCCATTCCTGCAAGGCGCGGGCGTGCAGCCCGATCCGTTGCGCGTCGTGTTCCAGCTCGGCGACCTGTTCCGCCGCGCGATGAGTCATTTCGGCGATCGCCGCCGCTGCCCCGACCGCACCCGCCGCCACGAGCCCGAACAGCCCGCCGCCTTCGGCGAGCGACCCGAGCGACGCGCCGAGCGGCCCCAGCTCCGCGCTCAAGTCCGCGATCGACGCCTTGAGATTCTTGGCGCCCGCTTCGAGCGCCTCGAACCCCGCGCCCGACGCCTTCGACGCGCGCTCGACGCGTTGTTGCGTCTGCTCGGCGGTCGCGGCGATCTTCTCGAAGGTGCCGGTGACGGCCTGTCCGCCTTCGACCGTGAAGGTAAACTTGGTCGTCGGCATCTAGAGCTTCGTCTCCAGCTTCGCCGCCTCGCGCTCCCAATACTCGGCGTGCAGACGCACGACGTCGGCGGCTTGCTTGATGTAGATCACGTCAAGATTGAGACGTTTCTTGAGCGTCACGGACGGGAACAGGAGATACCAGACCTCCTTGCGCGCCTTGTGAATCGCGAGAAACGTCGGCGGATTCTTCCCGCGCGCGCGCCCCGTTTTCTTGTAGGGCAAGAGGCGAAACGTGTTCCCCGGATAGGCGCTCATCGGGCGCGCGTGCAGCCCGCCCGCCTCCTTCGTCGGCATCGCGAGAAAACTCCCGTGAATCGGGAGCACGACCGTCCCGGTCTCGAACACCTCGATCAGATCGACGACGCCACTCGGGCGCTTGACGAACGCCGACGAGGCGACGACACCACGCGGATTCGCGTCGATCCCGTGGCGCGTGATGTCCTCGCCGCGCTCGCTGTAGACCGTGCCGCGAAAGGCGTTCGGGAGTTTGTGCCCGAGCCCCGCGCGCCGCATTTGCTGCCGCCCCTGCGATTTCATGCGCGACGTCACCGTGCGGACTGCGAGCGTCGCGGCGACGGCGACGGCGTGATCGTACTCGCGGAGTTTGCCCTCGATCGCCATCACGAATTTGAGCCCGCGACTAGGCATCGCGCACGGGTGTGAGACGGCGCAGTTGATCGTCCATGATCGCGATCGCGTCCATCATGACCGCCGCCTGGTCCTGATAGCCGCCGCGATCGGGGAACGGGCGCGCGCCGCCGAATTCGCCCACGCGCGACCAGCCCCAGATGCGGAGCATTTCGTAATCGTCCCGCGTGAGCAGCCGTTTTGGATTGCGCTCGAAGACACCCGCGATCCCCTCAATCTCCCACCCGCTGCCGTCGCGGGCCGCATCGCCACCGGCGAAATCGTCCGGTCGCCGGGCGACCGTTACAGCGACGCGGAGCTTGGTTCCTGCTCGCGCGTGACCTCCCGCAACGCGATGCAATACTGGCACAAGTCTTCGTAGTCCTCCTCGGGAATCGCCGCCGTCGCGTCCTCGGTGAGAAACCCGCCGCGTCGTTGATACCGCGCCGGGACATGCTCCCAGCCTCGAACGCACGCGCGCACCGTGAAATGCGCGAGCGCTTCGAGCTGGCCCATTTGCACGGCGAGCAATTCGCGCAGCGCCGGGGCCTTGCGGCTCAAGCGCGACTGCGCCTTGAGAATCCGGTTCGCCGTCGCGCGAATGCGCTCCTGCGTCTCCTCGGCGTCCGCCGCCTCGCCTTCGAGCGTTTCGAGCGCGCCCAGCTCGTCGATGTCGCGATCGATCACATCGGCCTCGGCGGGCTCGAGGAATTCGCGCGCGACGTCTTTCAGGCACTGTCGAATTTCGAGCGTCGTGACGAAGGTCCCGGTCGCGTTCAGCGTCGCGCGCGTGACGGCGCGGCGTTCGGCGATCGTGAGCGGCCCGAGCAGATACACGGGTGCATCGTCGGGCACGAACGTCTTGCCCTCGGGATCCTTCCAGCGATAGTGCGGCGGCGTATAGCGTTCCCGATCCCGCGCGGAGATCGGGAGCGCCACCCCGTTCGGTGTCAGGTCTGCCAGCGAGTCGTCAGCCATTGCGCTCCTCCTTTCGGACGGCGCGCTCGCAGACTAGTAGTGCGCGACGATCACGCCGCCATCGAATCCGGTCGGCTCCCACGGCACGGTCTCCCGCAGCACCACGTTGTCCTCGTTGATCGAGGCGTCGAGGAATTTGGCCTGCGGACAGGTGAACGCGATGCGGTTGCCGATATTGCCCGAGTAGTTGGTGGACGGTCCCCACCCGATCGAGAACGTGCCCTTGGTGCCCGCCTGCATGAGCGCGAGCAGGTTGCGCGTCGCGACCAGCGTGAGCAGCGGATCGGCGGTGCCTTTGATCTTGCGCGAGCCGATCAGATACGGCTGCACGCCGACCAACTGATTCACGTCGTCGGGGTACTGGCCCTGGTTCCCGAGATCGATCGTGACCTGCTTGACGGCCAGTTCGATCGAGGCGATCGGCCCGGTCGCCGACTGGAACGTGCACCACCCGTTGATGCCAATCGGCGGCGCTTGCTGCGGGTTCGCCGCCGGGGTCGCGGTGTCGCTGCGTGCGGAGAATTGCCCGCCGATCGCAAACTCGAATTCGAGAAACCCGCCCGTGTTGAAGGTGAATTTCGCGTTCGGGCGGCAGCCGAGATAGAGCTGCATCACGCCGTCGCGAAACTGTCGCGCGGTGACCGACGGATGCGGCGAGGGCGACCCGATCACCCACTTGGTCTGGATCTGCTTGCGAATCGTGGTTGCGGCGGTGAAGACCGCGCCGCTCGCGCCGCAGTCGGTCGCGTTACGCGAGAGCGTCACCGTGATGTTGCCGCCGCTGACGGCGTAATCCACGATCGTCGCCACGGTCGGCGTGGTCGGGTTGCCCGCCAACTCGACCGCTTCGCCGATGATCGACGTCGCGCCCGTCGTGCCGAGCGCCGTGCTCGAGGGCCATTCCACGCCCGTGCCGGTGGTCGGGAAGGTCAGCGTGTTCGCCGTGGCGGTCGCGACGATCTGCGCCGCCGCCGCCGGGATCGTCGCCGAGCGCAGCGTCTCGATGAACCCTGACGCCTGCATCAATGCCGAGAAGGGTGCGAGCGGCGTACCGGGTGTGCCCGAGCCGCGGAGCGCGCCGCGCGCCGTGAGAATCGGCTTGAGCGCCCCGGTGATCGTCTCGCCCGCGTCGAGCGAGCCGCCGAATTCGTTCAACTGCGTGGTGTCGGGGTTCATCGCTTCCGAGAGCGACATGACGGGCAACACGTCCGCCGCCGTGTAGCTGCCCGGATCGACGCCTTCGGTCGATTCCAGTTTCACCTGCAACGCGGATTTGCGCGCGCGAAGGGCCATGCGAGTCTCCTTTCGGCAGGGCCTCGCGGGGCCTCGACGCCACTAATCAAACCACCCGCCGCTCGTGTAGCGCGTTCACCGCACGCGTTCAACCGGGACGGGCATCGCGAGCGCCGGAACGCCGGGCTCCATCCAGACCTCGAACGCGATTCGGCATTTGCGACAGAGCACCTGATAGCGCCCGCCGGGTTCGAGCATCACCGCGAGGAGACACCCGCACGGGCAGTAGATCGCCCAGCCCGCGTCGCCCTTGTGCCAGGACGCGACCGATCGAATGCGCGGGCGAATCGTGTTCATGGCGCGGTGTACGGATCGCCGGGTCGCGTGAAGAATTCGAGATCGATGTCGAGGCGCGCCGCCTGCAACGGGCCGGTGTACTCGCGGCGCAACACGTCGGCGGTCTCGCGGATGCCCTCGTGCACGTCGAAGGCGAGCCCGCCGAGCGTCTCGGCGTTGTGCACGGCATCGAGCACGATCTGCATCGCGGCGTCGAGATCGGCGGGATCGGTCCCGGCAACGAACACCTCGACCGCGATCTCGGCGGTGTAGAACATGAACCCCGGCGCCGCCGATTCGCACCGCTGATCGCCGTCGAGCAAGACGAACACCGGGCCGGTCGTCGCATCGACGGGGCGCGGGGCATTGCGAAGAATCGTCGTGCCGAGCTCCAGCTCCAACACGTACCGGAAGCCCTGCAGCACGCGTTCGCGAATCGAGAGCACGTCGGACGGATCGTTCGCGGCGAGCGCGGCGAGCAGGGCGGCGAAGACGGCTTCGCGTTTCGACGGTGCGCCGACCGCCTGCACGTAGTCGGTCGTCACTTGCAGCCCGAAGACGCCCGACGCGCCCGTGTAGGCTTCGTGCGTGACGTGCAGCTCCAAGGCGGGCCCGCCGTCGTGCAGCCCTTCGCGAATCTCGGTGACGAGCCCGCCGAGCGTCGGATCGACCATGAGCGCGGCGAGCGCCTGCGCGTACAGGGCGCTCAAGGCGGGACCGATCGCGTCGTCGGGCATCGCCGCGAGCGCGCCATCGACCCGCGCCTGTAACGCATAGCGTCGGCCCGACGGCGTGTCTTCGAGAATCAGTTGTTGCCCGTCGATCAGGGCGAGATCCTGGCTCATGCCGCCTCCAAGAACGGGCGACGGGGATTCCGCCAGACGCGGGCCCCGCCGAGCTTGACGCGCCCGCCGCCGACACCCGAGCCGCCCGCCGACGTCGCGAGCGTGGGGATCGCGTCGCCCGCCCCGAGCCCGTCGCCCTGCGCCTGCGGAGTCAGGACGCCAGACTCGGCGACTTGCCCCGACCCCGTCCCGTCCCCGGAGACGAACGCGGTGACCGTGGGCCAGGTGTCGCTATCTCCCAGCCCGTCCGACGTCCCAGCGACCGCCTGCGTGGGCGTGGCGTCGCTTCCTGACGCGTCGCCCGACCCGAGTGCAGGGATTTCGAGCTGCGGGAGCCCCGTCCCGGCCCCGACCCCGGCGGCTGCGCCCGACGTCGCGAGATCGGGCAGCACGTCGCCGTCGCCCAGCCCGTCGCCCTCGCCCGTCAGCGTGATCGCGCCGTCGCCGTCTCCAGATCCTACTCCCAAGGCGCCGACGAGCACCGTGGGAAACACGTCTCCCGTGGCGGCGGCGTCCCCTTGCGCGGCACAAAGCTCGAGCGGGCTCGAGAGGTCACCGCCGCCGAGCCCGTCGCCCTGGCCGTTGACCGCGACCAGCGGCGTCGCGCTCCCGGTCCCGAGCCCGTCGCCCTGGGCGCTCCCGGCCACCGAGCCATCGCCGCCGCTGGTCGCGTCGCCCGAGGCCCCGACGAAGATCGTGGCGAGTGTATCGCCCGCCCCGAGCCCGTCGCCCGAGGCGATGCTGTCAAACTCGACAAACGCGCCGATCGTGCCGACGCCGATGCCGTCGCCCTGCGCGGGCGCCGTGACCAGCGGCAGCGTGTCGCCCGTGGTCGTGCCGTCGCCCTGCGCGGTCGCCGTGTCGGTCGGGGCGACATCGCCCGTGCTGACCCCATCGCCCTGCGCCGTGCGATCGATTGTCCCGAAGGCATCGCCCGCGCCGACGCCGTCGCCCTGCGCACTCGTCGTCGCGAGAATCGCGGGCGCGAAGGCCGAGCCGACCCCGTCGCCCTGCGCGCCGACGAGAACCGTCGCGGTCGTATCGCCCGCACCGAGCGCATCGCCCGAGCCGACCGCGCTGACCGCGCCGCCGATCGCGTCGAGCAGGACGAGGAGATGCATCTACTTGCCGTTACAGAAATCGCCCGCGTCGGGGCAATCGCTGTCCGTCGTGCAGGGACGGCGCACGCAGAGCCCGCCGCCCGTGCAGCCCGCGTTCGTCGTGCAGATCGTCGTCGTGAACGTGCCGGTCGTCCCGATGCAATACTTTTGCGGCGACCCATCGGCAGTCGTGACGCAGACCTCTAACTTTTGCAGCGCCGCGCCGACGAGATTCGAGAGCAACGCCGAACCGGTGGTCGAGTAGTGCACCTCGTCGGTGTGCACCTGATTGAATTCCTTGACACCGTCCCACGCCGCCTCGACGTCGATCACATGCCGCGACGGGAGCCACCACGCCGCCCGCAGATCGTCCGCAATCTGCGCGATGTAATCGCGATCGTAGAAGGCAAAGAGCCCGCCGTACGTCAGATCGCATTGCGCGTCGCGAAAGTGCGGGAAGAATCCGTTGGTCGTCGCGCCGTTCATCTGCGGCGTCGTCAGCCAGAGGAGCGATGGGCGCGTGCCGACCGTCATGCGATCGACCTGATCCTGCATCGTCTTCGCGATCCGGATGTGGGAGTGGTGATAGGCGTGCTGCCCCGCGAATTGCGGCTCCGGGCGCAGGCATTGAAAGCCCGCCGCGCAGTCGCCGAGCGCGTGACAGTCGAGTTTCGCGGCGTCGCCCGCCACGCAGCGATTTCGCGTGCACGTCCCGCCCGTCCCGCAGTCCGTGTTCGCGCTGCAACTGCACGGACTCTTGAGTTGATTCCCCGCGCACATCACCGGCCCGCAATTCGTGCACCGCCCCGCCGCGCGATTGCAGGTCCCGCGCCAGACGATCTCGACCATGCCGCCCGTACCCGGTCCCGCCGTCGCGCCATAGCGCCCGCTGGTCGAGAAATAGCCCACCGCCGGGACACAATCCGCATCCTGCGTGCAGGCGATCGCATCGCACGGCAACGTCGGGCGTCCCTGACAGACGCGCGCGCCGTTTCCGATCGTGCCCGAGAAGGTCGCGCACGCCGACCCGCGCGCGGTCGCGCACTGCGCGTCGCCCAACGTCGTGCAGTCGCGGCGGCAGACGCCGGTCGTCGCCGTCTCGCCGACGCATTTGAATCCCGTGCCGCACTGGCTGTCCAGCGTGCAGCGGCAGATGCCGTTCTTCTCGGACGGGATCAGCGGATTCACCGCCGCCGAACATGACGCCTGCGACGCGCACGTTCCCGCGCAGAGCGCGGTGTGCACCGAGCAGAGATTCCCGCTTCCGCAGTCGGCATCGGTGAGACACGCCGCGTCCGTGCCGGTGAGACACCACCCGCCGCACATCGAGTCGAGCGAGTTGACGAGCAGTAGGGCTTCCGAGTCGGTCGTGCACGCCGGGACCGAGGCGATCTGAAACCGCCCGGTCCCTTTCGTCGGGCACCCGGCGTTCGACGCGAATGCCGTCCACGCGGGACCGCCCGTGCAGAGGAACATATTGCCGCCGACCGCGCCCGCGAGATTGCAGAGTCCCGCGAACGAGCACGGATTGATGTCGTTGTACCCTTCGTTCCCGATGAGCAGATCGGGCGGCGGGAACTGACAGAGAAAGCCGCCAGCGCCGTTGCAGTCGGCTTGCTTGATGCAGTTGGTGTGCGCGACGTCGCCCGCCGTGCAGAGATGGCTTGTCGCGTCGCATGTCCCGCCGAGCCCGCAGTCGGTCGCGTTCGCGCCCGCCGTGCCGCACTGGCAGACGCCCGAGCCCGAGAGCGCGCTGCAATCACTCTGCACGCCGGTCAGGACGCCCGCGAAGCGATTGCGGAAGAATTCGCCGGGTTGTTCGCCGCCGTGGCCGCACGAGACGATCACATCGGCATCGCGCCCGAGCACGTTCGCGAGCGTCGCGCCCCAGCCGACCATGCCGAGCGGGCACGACCCGCCGGGACACGAGTCGTTGCACGTCTCGGTGTTGCCGCATGCGCCGAGATCGCAGTCGCTCGACGTCGTGCAGGGGACGGGCGTCGGCCCGTCGGGCGAGGCGCAGAACCCGTCCGCGCCGCATGTCAAGACGCAATCGCCGGTCACGCCACACGGGAATCCGGCTCCCCGAGGGAACGACTCGCGATGATTCGCGCAGGAGTGGCAGATGTTGTTATCGCCGCCGCAGCCGCCGACCGGGAGATCGTGAAACGGCGCCCACGAGCAATAGTCCTTCTCGCTGCACTGCGTGCCCTCGCTGCTCCCACCGACGCATTTGACCTGCAACGTGCCGGTCAACGTCGAGTCGCCCCAGAGCGCGATCGTGACCAGCCCATCGCCGTTGCGATCGGTCAGCGTGCGCGGTCCCGTGATGTCGGGTTTCCGCACCCGCACATAGAAGACGATCGCGCCGACGCGAATGGTATCGGTGTTCCCGGTCCCGGTGACGACGGCGAGCCCGAGCTTGTTCACTTGATCGAGCAGCGTCTCACCCTGTACCGGCGAGGCGTCGATCGCGAGTCGCGACCATTGCCGCGGCGACGTCGCGTTCCCCGACGCGAGAATGTTCTGATTGCCGGTCGTCACCTCGAAGCCGCTCGCGCCGAGAATGAGTCGCGTCTCCATGTAGCGCGCGCCGCTGCCGACGGTCGTCGAGCCGAGGACGACCCCTTCGATCGCCTCGACCGTCGCGCCGTCGCCGGGAATCTGCAGCATCGGTTGCGACGTCGGCCAGCTCTCGCGTTTGCCGACCACGTTCTTCTGATAGCAATGCGTGGTCGCGTCCGAGTAGTAGAGAAACGGGCTCGTGGCGTAGTCCTGCGCGCACGCGACACGATTCGTCGTCGTGCACGTCGCCGCGGTCTGCAACGCCCATTGCGTCAGCCCGCCCGAGGTCGCAGGCGTTTTCGCGGCGACGTAGCCGTACCCGGCGCGCCCGTGATCGACCAAGACGAGATCGTCAAAATAGATCGTGCCGGTGCCGGTCGAGGTGCCCGGGGCGTTCACCGCGCCGAATTCCACGTTCGACACCGATTGCACGGCGTTCGTCCCCGCGATCGTCTTCTGCGTCCCGGTGAACATCGGGACGCCGTCGATGTACAGCTCGCAGGTGACGTCATTCGGCCCGCCGATGATCTCGCCCAGCTCGACGCCGCCCCAATAATAGTTGGTGGTCGAACACACGCCGCTCACGCAGTCCGCGCCGGTCGTGCACGCTTTCTGCACATCCGTGCTGCAGGCGCGTTTCGTCAGCGCCGCCGTCGTCGTGCCCCAGGTCTGCCAACATTGCCCGCCCTGCGCCGTGTAGCCCGCCGCGCACGGCGGCGTGCCGCCCGACGTCCCCGACGCATAGAACAAGGTCAGTTGCCGGTTGCTATCGATCGCGACGGCGCAGCCGAGATCGGTCGCGTTCGTCTCGACGAGCGCGAGAATCGTGCGCGTGGTCCCGGCGGCGGGCGGCGTCTCGACGTTGAAGCTCATGCCGACCGCGATCGTCTGCGGGCGCGGGTTGAACGCCTGAAATAGTTGATAGTAACCCGCGTTCGTCGCGCTCGTGATGGTCGAGAGTCCGGCCCAATGCGACGTGTTCAGATCGCCCGTGTTGAGGACCCCGTCTTCGTTCCCGCCATCGTGCACGCGTCCGGTCTGAATCCGCACACGCGAGTCGGTCGTCGCCGTGCAGGTCGTGCCGCTCGTCTGCGTACACTCCTGAAACTCCAGCTCGTCGGTGTTTGGTTCCGCCGTCTGATCGGCGGCGTCGAAGCCCGAGAGAATTGGCAGATCGGTGATCACCTGCGCCATGCTCGCGCGCGCGCACGCGAGCGTGACGAGCAAGATCAGAAGGCGTCGAGATTCCAGTAGAGCACGCATATCGTTTCGGCGGCGACCGTCGCCGTCGGCGTGCCCGTGGCGGCTGCCGAGATCGTGATCGCCTGCCCCGCCGTCACCGCCGTCCCGGCTTCGCTCGATCCGCGCGAGGTACACGTCGCCGTGCCGGTTCCCAACCACGAACAACTGATCGAGCTGGCGACGAGCGCGCCCTGCGCCCCGCTGCGCGCCGTGAAGGTTCGGCTTTTCGCCGCGCCCGGCGGGACGGAACTGCCGCAGGCGAGCGCCCACAAGTGCAGATTCGCCGGGGCGATGAACGTGTCCACGTTCGTCTCCAGCGTATCGGGCGTGACGTTCGTCCCGGCGGGCACGAAATAGCGCGTGGTATTGTCCGCCGCGAGCGACCCGATCGTCACGGTCCACGTCTGCACGCCGACGCGTTGAATCTGCCCCGCGTCGTTCACGACGATCAGCCGATTCGGCGTCGTGTTCTCGGCGGCGACGCGGAGTTTCCCCGATGCCGGGGTCGCCGGGGCCGCGCCTTCGTCGAACGTGACGAGCGTGAGCAGAAAATCGACGCCGCGCGCATCGTCGATCGTGCAGTGTTCCCCGACGACGTCGCCGAGGCAGCTTCCCAGATGCGACACCGCCGTGTTCAGGCTGCAGACCAGTCCGAGCGGCGTCGGGTTACAGGTGAAATCCGCCGCCGGGAGATCGAGCACGCCGCAGCCCTTCCAGAGCCCGTCTTGCGTGACCGCAATCTGCCCCGCCGGACATTCGCCGACGAGCTGGGCGCGCGCGGAGACCGCGACGAGGAGGAGGAGCGTCGCGAATCCCCGACGCACGCCCGTCTGCGTCAGTCGAGATGCCATGCGGCGACCACCGCGCGACGCGCGCGCGCGAGCACCGCGCCGCAGATCATCGCGAGCACGATCTGGCCCGCGAGCGTGCCGAGCCCGACGAGACTCCAGAACCAGACGTCGCTCCACGTCCACCCGCTCATGACCGCGCCATCCAGAGCGAGACATTCCCGTTCGCGACGGATTTGACGCGCAGTTTCGCGCCGAGCAACCCGCGCACCGCCGCCGATCGAATCAAGCCGTGGCGATAGCCGCTCTCCTGAATCTCGCCCGCGACGCCCGTCACCGCCGAATTCCCGAGGACGAGATCGAGCGCCCAGGTGCGAATCTTGCCCGACCAATCGACGAAGATCGGCGTCACGGTCATGGCGGTCTGATCGGCAGAAAACTCGGGCAGGACGTGCATCTGCTCCGCGCCGCGAATGTCGAACCAGAGGCGATACATCGCGCCCGACGGCCAGGTGTTCGTGAGATTGCGATTGACGGTGGCGGTCTGCGTGCCCGCCGTCCAGCTCGTGATGCGTACGATCTCCCAAAGATCGGGCGCGGTCGCGTAGCGGCCCGCGAGCACCAATCCGACGACGTCGAGCGACGCTTGTTGCGTCTGAAAGACATTCGCCGCGAGCTTGACTTGCGCCTGCCCGCTCGCGGCACTCGCTGCCGTCGTCCCCGTCCCGTCGTCGGGGTACACCGCCGCCGCCGTCGCGACCTGATAGGCGACCTTGAACGCCCGCGACTGATAGCCGTGCACGAACGCGGCGGGCGTGACGGGCAGATCGCCGCCGGTCCACCCCTCGATCGGTTCGGATTCCCACGGGACCGACGGGAGATACTCGTAATCGGTGCCCGCGACGCCCGTGGCCGATGGGATCGTGCGACGTTCGCGCGCGATCGGCATCGGGCCTCAATCGAGCGTGATCGCGAGCTGTCCCGGCGAGCCGCCCGTGAACTTGAGCGTCGTGCCCGACTTGACGACGACGCCGGTGCCGCCTGCGATCGTGCCCGACCAGTAGCACGTCCCCGCCGTCACCGCCGACCAGATCGCGAAATAGAGGATCGGGTTCCCGCCGTTCCAGTCGGCGGTCGCCTGCGCGAAGGCGATGTCGAGCTTGTTCGTCATTTTCGACGCGGCGGCGGTCTGATCGATCGCGTTGTAATTCGTGTTGGTCGAATTGTTCGTATCGGGCGCGAGCGCCGCGCGCGCATACGCCCCAGTCGCCGCCAACTCGCTCGCGCCCGTGTCGCCAGGATCCGCCGAGTGTAGAGAGTAGTAGAGCGCGGCGGGAGCGGTGCCCATCGTGGTCTGTTTCATCAGCCACTCCAGCACCAACTTTTCGAGCGCGTTCGATAAACCCGCCATCGCGTCTCTCCGTCAGAAGGTCCCGGCGGCTGAATTATCTGTCAGACAGCTTCGCCGCCGGGACCGGGTTATCACGCTTTCGGAGTCGCCGCGTCGAGTGCGAATGTCCCGGCGACCGCCTGCGCCTCGGGCGACTCGACGCTGAACGTCGCGCGCAGGCGAATCTCCTCGATGCCCGCGCCGAAATCGGCATCGCCGACGCAATCGACCGACGCCGACGTGGTCGGGCTGCCCGCCTCGACGAATCCCGTGGTCGTCGTGGACGTCGCCGTGCGACCATCGGCGTGCGTCTCGAGCGCGGAGATCGTGCCCGCCTCGGGTGGATTGAATTCAAACCGCAACGGCGTGTTCGGATCGACGCGCGCGGGATTGCCGTCCTTGTCCGCCCACTGGATCGTGAAATGCGCGTGCTCGCTGGTCAGCATGATCTCCTCCTACGGTTGGGTTTTCGGGGTCGGTTCGTCGAGCGTCATGGTCCCGCTCTCGGCGGCAGGTTCGGGGACGAGCTTCCCGAAGGCCGCTTCCATGGTCGTCCGATTCTGCACGAGCTCCTGATAGACGTCGCCTGGCACCTCGCTCTTCGGGAGATCGGGATAGCCGGTCTGGATCAAGACGTCGAGCGCGAGCGTGACCGCGTGCGCGGCGTTTTGTTGCGTGGTGAAATTCTGTTGGATCGCCATGAGCGCGGCGCGCGCGGTGGGCGAGAGATCGCCCTGTTCGAGCAGATGCGACCAGCCTTCGATCAGCGGCTTGAGGCGATCAATCGCGGTCGCGGCGTCGGCGCGGGCGTCGTCTTGGACGGACATGCGTTCACCCCGTGAGATCGAGGACCCACTGCGTGCGTTCGACATCTTCGCCGACGTCGGCGACGTGATAGCTGCCTGCGTAGACGCCCGCGAGGAC
>Ga0066903_100002104_pt1 | contig 15283 bp, 9 predicted proteins | sample PanSoiMetaGPlot1_FD_67491 | JGI IMG/M metagenome (GOLD analysis project Ga0066903, IMG submission 67491) | Tropical forest soil microbial communities from Panama analyzed to predict greenhouse gas emissions - Panama Soil - Plot 1 (version 2) | ecosystem: Environmental > Terrestrial > Soil >...
TGCCGGCTACAGAAGAAAGTCCAGACAAGATTCCTTATATCGTTGTGATCGTCGACGAGTTGGCCGATCTGATGCAAACCGCGCCGGCCGACGTCGAGACGGCCATCGCGCGTATCACGCAAATGGCGCGTGCCGCGGGTATTCATCTGATTGTCGCTACACAAACTCCGCGCGCGGACGTGATCACCGGCGTAATCAAAGCGAATATCCCGTGCCGAATCGCATTCCAGGTGGCCTCCAAGATCGACAGTCGGGTCATTCTCGATGAAAACGGAGCCGATCGTCTGCTTGGCCAGGGCGATATGCTTTATCTGCCGCCGAGCACTTCGCGTCTGATTCGTGCGCAGGGCGTGCTGGTAACGGACGAGGAGATTCATCGTCTCGTGGAATTTATTTCGGCGCAAAGCCCGCCCGCTTTTGACACGGCAATGCATGAGAAGCTTCAATCCGCAGCCGCGCCAGAGGAAGACGTGACAGACGAAGACGAAGAGTTGGTCGAAAAATGTTTGGAAATCATTCGACAGGAGAAACGCGCCTCCACCTCGCTGCTGCAGCGACGGTTGCGACTTGGTTACACCCGCGCAGCGCGTATCGTTGATATTCTGGAGCAGCGCGGTATTTTAGGTCCCGGCGAAGGCGCCAAACCACGCGAGATTCTGGTCGATCTCGATGCTGCCGTTTAGCCGGTATTTTTCGCGGCCATGACGATAGAAGGGCTCGGTAAAAAATTTCAGGAAGCGAGACGCGCGAGAAATCTTACCCTCGATGAAGCGGCGCGGATGACGAAAATTCGTCCCGCCCGACTCGCGGAAATCGAGGCGGACGATTTTTCTCAATTTCCCAGCCTAGCGTACGCAAAAGGATTCCTGCTTATCTATGGAAAATTTTTGGACGTCGATGTCACGCCGTACCTTGACGCTTTCGAAGATTCGGAGCGGGTGACGGTTGATGGCTATTCATACCTGCAAGAAAATCGCCCTGAGAAGCCGGTCAGCGCGCCAGCTGTTCCGCGCCGTCCCGCGCGCCGTCCCGTTGCCGCGGGCCGCGGCAACCGCGTTTCGCCGATGCCGCTTGTGTTTGGAATCGTCGTATTGGTGATTGGCTTTTTGCTAATGAAATTGGTTCTCAATGTGCAGCGGCTCGCGCCGGGACAAGCGCGGTCCACCGCCCAAACATCGCCAAGCGCGTCGTCTGTTCCAGCCTCTAAACCGGGCCCGGCTGCGAGCGTGCCGGGTACTGTTGCGTCCGCTCCCTCCGTCGCGCCAACGCTGTCAGCGGCGCCCACGATCGCGCCGACGGCAGTTGCAGCGTCTTCCGCAGTTTCAGGTGAGCCGGAGGTTCGTCGGGCTAAGCCTGTGACTCGGGAGGACCTGACCAAGGCGCAACAGCCAGCAAATCCATCGCCGCCAGAATCAGGTGAACAGAATCGGGTCGCGATCCGCCCGCTTAAAAGAACTTATGTAAGGGTCACTGTGGGTGACCAGGGCGGCAACCCCGCTTTCGAGCGCTGGGTTTCGCCCGCTGACGGGACGGTAGAGTTTCGCGGTAAACATGTCTCGATTCGTGTTCTCGATCCTGATGCAGTGCAGATCACAAAAAATGGCAAGTCGCTGGAACAGGGCGACAAAGACGTGACGGTTAACTAACTCCGTTCGTGAATTCGCCACCTGTCGTGGCAGCCACGGCGGCTGCAAGTTCCCATACTCAGTGCAAGGCGCGGGCGACACGCCCGGAACTACAATGCATCAAAGTCGGCATGATCAGCCTTGGTTGTGCGAAAAACCTTGTCGATGCAGAGATTATGCTGGGAAGCGTTTTACAACGTGGCATGGGAATCACATCGCACCCAGAGGACGCCGATGTCCTGGTGGTTAACACGTGCGCGTTCATTGATTCAGCCAAGGAAGAATCGATTGAAGCGATTCTGGAAGCGCATCAGCAACGCAGATTAAAGAGACGACCAAATCAAAAACTCATCGTAAGCGGCTGCATGTCGCAGCGGTTCGCGAAAGAACTCCGCGAGGAGATGCCGGAGGTAGATAGATTTATTGGCCTCGATCAGGTCAGTGAGCTTGGGAGGATTATCGAAGACGTTTTGGGAAAACGCTCAACGCCCAACGTTCAACTTCGAACGTTCAATGAAGAAAACGACGAGGTCGATCTTGCATTCGCGCACACCCGGCCCACTTACATCCCCGATTACGACACGCCCCGGTTCAGGCTTACGCCGGCCCATTTCGCTTACGTGAAAATTGCGGAAGGCTGCAATCATCCATGCAGTTTTTGCGTGATTCCTCAAATGCGCGGCAAACATCGCAGTCGTCTTCCGGGATCCGTCCTGGCGGAAATTCGCGCGCTCGTTCGAGAAGGCGTGCGCGAGATTAATTTGATCAGTCAGGACACGACCTATTACGGGATGGATTTGTGGTCGGGGAAAGCAGGGCCGCGCCAGCCGATCGACTCGAATCGCGGACCGACCCTCGCGGCGCTGCTTCGCGAAATTCAGCAAGTCGAGGGCGACTTCTGGGTGCGCCTGCTTTACACGCACCCGGCCCATTGGAGCGATGAACTGGTTGAGGCGATCGCACAGTGCGACAAGGTCGCGCGCTACGTTGATATTCCCCTGCAACATATCGACGATTCAATGTTGAACCGAATGCGACGCGAAACATCGCGCGCACACATCGAAGATTTACTTCAAAAGCTGCGTGTCGGAATTCCCGGTGTCACGCTGCGCACTACTTTCATTGTCGGGTTTCCTGGCGAAACGGATGCAGAGTTCGCGAGCCTTCTCGATTTCATCCGCCGCGCTCGGTTCGAACGGCTCGGGGTTTTCAAATATTCGCAGGAAGACGGCTCGCGCGCCGCGAAAATGCCAGGGCAGATTTCCGAAAGAATTAAGAGCGCACGTTTGCGGGCCGCGATGGTAATTCAGCAACAGATTGCTCATGAAATTGCCCGCGAGAAAGTTGGACGCGAGCTGAAATTACTGGTTGATCAGCCGCATATCGCCCGAAGCGAAGGCGACGCACCGGACGTCGATGCGCGTGTTGTGTTATCCAAAGCTGCGCCCGTCGGCGAGTTCATTCGCCGCAGAATCACTGGAAGCCGCGGATACGACATGCTCGCATAGTCGCCATTTCCTTCGCGCGCTGAAGTTAACTAGTGACAACCTCCGCGATTTTTGATCAATTAACTTGAGGACTGATTTATTTCGCTCCATGGCCGGCTTAAACGAACCAAATAACGAGGGCGTTCGCGTCGACGTGCCGCTTCCGACCGCAGGAGAATCGCCAGATACAAATATAAAATCGCGCGAAACAGTGCGAATCCAATTGCCTGTTCGTGAGCCCGTGGACAAGCCACCGGTATTTTCGACGCCATCGTCGGCTTCGGTCATGGCCTCATCGGATTCGCCGGCTTCCGGATTGAAAAAGGAGACAGCACGCGTGTCGCTTGTACCGGATCCGTTTCCGTCTGCGGCTGAGACTAAAAATCCTCAGCCGCGCATTGGGATGTCGTACGTTGCTCCGCGGAATCCTTTAGGCGCCGTCGCGTCCGCCGTAAAGGAACCAATGCTGCTGTGGTGGATACTGCTCGGCATTTCCGTCCTCATTTTGATTATTCAGATTTGGACTTACATTTCTTAAAGCTATGGAAAATTCTACCGTTATTAAGCTCGATGAATCCAATTTTGACCGCGAAGTGACGCACCACGACAAGCCGGTGGTTGTCGATTTTTGGGCCGAATGGTGCGGCCCCTGCAAAATGATCGCGCCCGTGTTAGACGAGATTGCGCGCGAGAAAGCTGGCTTGGTTAAAGTGGCGAAAGTCAACGTGGACGAAAACCAGAGTCTCTCGCTCAAGTACAACATTCGCGCAATTCCAGCTCTGCTCTTTTTCAAGAGCGGTCAACTGCGTGATCAAGTCACCGGCGTCACCAGCAAAAAAGATTTGCTCACTCGAATCGAAGCGCTGAGCTGAAGGAAATTCTCGCGTCGCGAAAATTTCCGTGATCAGTGATGGGTGACAAGTAAGGAATTATGAAGCTGCTCTCGTCACTGGTCACGCCTCACTTGTCATTGGCGAAGCTTACGCCCGGCGGGGGTCGAACCCACAACCTTTGGCTCCGGAGCCAACGGTATGCTAGGTAGTACGACCTCGGTTGCCGTTTTGTTGCCGAAAAAGAATTGACGCGCCGGAGACGCGGCTACATCATGGAGCAAGTGGAACTGCAGTAATACAGCACGAAAACAGCAGAAAAGTGCCGGGAATACCTTTTACCAAAAATGATCCTCGCATAAATCGCAGAGGTCGCCCTCGGTCATTCGATCAGCTTCGCGCTCTGGCTCAAGAAATCGCGCACGAAGAAATCACTGACAAGAACGGCAGAAAACTCACAAGAGCCGCTGCTATCCTTCGGATCTGGTCGCGCAGCAAAGACCTGGCAGCACAAAAAGCATTCATGGAATACGCCTTTGGAAAAGTACCCGACAAAATCGAAAATCCGCAATTTCCGAAGAGGACTCTGATTCTGCACTATGGCCACGAGCGACCGGACTATGAAGGACCAAATTCTGAACGATCAGCATCGAGTCCCAAGCAACTATCCGATGGCAATTTGAAATTGCCCTAGCATTAAGGCGCGCGGAAGTCATAACAGAGTCGGCGTATTGTCATAACGCATGCGCCAGCGTGCGCCACGATACATCGACGCGATATGCGCGATCCTTAGCGCGATTTTGTTATTGCAGCGTGGGGCGCAAGAGCGGCAGAATCCGCCGCGTGAAGTAATGGACTAAACGAAGCCAACAAACGCCCAATATTTCGCAATTGATGTATAGAGTCCCAGCGGTCAGCAGCCTAAGTTAAACTCAACTAGGAGTGCCGATTTATTGGACAAATGCTGTGAAAACACTTGCGAGGCGGATCGGTAGAGAATTAGCCAACGCTGCGCATTGCGCCGTTTACGAACCTGAACTCTCGCGTGTGTGGCCAGTCGATGGCATTTGGCGGGAAGCTCAAGTAGCAAAATTTGCTAAACAGCACGGCTGGCGCGTTCGCTTCTACAAAGACGGATTCTGCGCGATCTTTGATAAAGAGACCGCCAATCCAAAAAAGATTAACCATCCGGACAATCAAACGCGCTGGCGGTCAAATGCGGCACTTCGCTGGCCGTCCGCGACGCAATCGGTCAAACATCCGGCTACGGCCAGATCAGGGGAGAGCGGATTCACGCTATCGTGGAGCGAAGCGCAATCCTGGATACGTCGAAGTTTGTCCGCATCGCGGTGGATTGGCTACTGCGCTCCGACATCGGCCAAGTGATCAAGACGATTGTCGATGATGAAGAGGCGTTCCCTGATTACGCACTTCCGAAGGAAACGACCGGGCGAAAAAAGCGGAGACGGAAGTCGCCGCGTTGAGCTTCAAGGAGGACGTCCGGCTTTGCCCTAGACACCTGACTTGGGTGCGATTATAAACTTCGCCTACTTATCCGGTCACCCCCCACATGCCCATTGAAATCAACAAAGAGATCGAGCTAGAGATAGCGCATGTCCTCTTCATCGACATTGTCGGTTACTCCAAGCTGTCCGTTAACGAGCAACACGCCAGAATTGAGGAACTCAACGAGATTGTTCGTTCCGCCGAGCAATTCCGGAAGGCTGAGGCGGCAAACCGAATTTTAAAGATTCCTACCGGCGACGGCATGGCGCTGGTGTTCTACAAGAGTCCGGAGGAACCGGCGCAGTGTGCGTTTGAGATCGGTCGCGCGCTTAAAGAGCATCCTGGCCTGCAAATCCGCATGGGCATTCACAATGGGCCGATCACCGGTGTCGTGGACGTGAATGAGCGGACGAACGTGGCCGGGGCGGGCATCAACATGGCCCAGCGGGTGATGGAGTGTGGGGACGCCGGACACATCCTCCTCTCACATCATGTGGCTGAGGACCTGGCGGAATACGAACGGTGGCGACCGTTCCTGCACGGCATCGGCACATTCGAGGTGAAACACGGTGTGCGGGTGAGCGTCACGAACCTCCACTCGGATGAGGTTGGTAACCCGCAGCTCCCAAGCAAGCTTCGGGCGGTTAAGAAACATCGCGCTCGTGTACGCGGGGCGGAATTGGCGATTGGACTGCTGGTGCTGGGTGCAATTGTCGCGGGCGCTTTGTTCTTCTTACGCCGTCCAACGGGCTCGGTGTCAGCGATGGTTGAAAAAAGCATCGCCGTCCTGCCATTTGAAAATCTTAGTGAGGACAAATCAAATGCCTATTTCGCCGAGGGAATGCAGGATGAAATTCTGGCTCGCCTCTCGAAAATAGCGGACCTAAAAGTCATCTCACGCACTTCTACCCAGAAATACAAGAGCGCACCAGACAATCTGCGGGAGATCGCGAAGCAACTCGGGGTAGCCAATGTTCTCGAGGGGAGCGTGCAAAGAGCGGCCGATCAGGTGCGGGTGAACGTACAATTGATTAATGCGCTGAACGATGCCCACCTTTGGGGAGAGATTTACGACCGCAAGCTGACCGATATTTTTGCTGTCGAGAGCGATATTGCCAAGACGATTTCTGACACGTTGCAGGCGAAGTTAACCGCTGCGGAAAAGCAGATGATCGCTGTCGAGCCGACGAACGACATGACGGCCTACGAACTTTATCTCAAAGGCCGTTTGCTCTGGGGTAAACGCGGCGCGGAAAATATCCGGCAGTCGATTGCACTTTATGAACAAGCGATAGCGCGCGATCCGAATTACGCGCTGGCCTACTCTGGGTTGGCCGACGCTTACATCGTCCTGCCGGCCTACGTTGAAGCGGCACCAGGAGAAGCCTTTTCGAGAGCGAAGACTGCCGCACTAAAGGCGCTGCAACTGGATGACAACCTTGCGGAGGCACACACCGCGCTCGCAATGGTGTTATACAACGATTTCGATCTGGCTGGTTCGATATCGGAATTTAAGCGGGCAATTGCGCTAAATCCCAATTATGCGAACGCGCACTACTGGTATGGAATCCGTCCGCTCGCTATCCTCGGCCGGTTCGATGAAGCAATCGCGGAGATTAAACGCGCCATCGAACTTGATCCGCTCTCGGCAGTCATCAGGGCAAACTTCGGCGGAACCCTGAGGTGGGCGCGCCGGTACGATGAGGCGATCGTGCAGTTGCGCAAGACTATGGAGATTGATCCGACGTTTTATCTGCCGCACTTCTATCTAGGCGAGGCTTTTCAAGACAAGGGCGATCTTTCGGGCGCGATTGCTGAATATACAAGGGCGCTGCAGTTGAGCGACACTCTGATCGGTCGGGTGTACCTCGCTGCTGCCAAAACGCAGTCAGGCAATAAAGGGGCGGCCCAGAAGATGCTGACTGAGTTGGAAGAACTCAGCCAGCACAGTTACGTGCCCGCATACTTGCGTGCACTGCTTTACCTCAGTCTGGGAGACCGCGACGAAGCAATTCGATGGTTGGAGCAAAGTTTCGCGGACTACGAGCGTGGTTACGCGATTTGGATTACAGTTGATCCGATAGTCGATCCGCTCCGGGGCGATCCGCGTTTTGAGGCGTTAGTGCAAAAGGTGGTGGCTCCCAAACAGAGATGACAAACCTTCTTTGCCGAGCTAAAGCCGCGAGCAGAACTCCGAGCGCGATGCGATGCGGGTGAAAACTTCACCACTCCTTCAAGTCGCCCTTTGCGCTCGTGCGTTTCGGTCACGTTGCCAGCGGCATCGTAAACGCGAATCACAGCATCATGTGAACGGCTGCGATGCTCGGCATAACCGATTGCATTCTCAACCGCGTTCGGCCCGCCATACCACAGACGACCAAACGGCAGAGCATCAGAAATCAGGTCGACGCCACGACGATCTTTACGCGGGCGGACTTCGTAAACGTGCACGAAGCCAGGCTGTGAGCGGGGTGGTTTATGCTATGCGGCGCCTTGAAGTGCGTGAGGTTCGCGTGTGCAAACTCGCGCAGTTCGCGCTCATCGGCGCGCAAGACCGGCTTGAATTGCGCCACAGCTTTTGCGATTTGTTTGAATCCGGACTGGGCGGCAAATGCATCTCATAAGTATGGGGATAACGTTGCAGAGGAGGGCGACTTGAAGAAACGCCTGATTGCCCTCGGTCTTGGAATCCTGGTTTTGGGGATTGTGTTTGGTCTCGGGCTTCTTTCGTTCGGAGATATTCGCGTTATTTATATTGCTGGCGCGGTCGCGCTCCTGGGTGGCGCTGTATGGCTTGGTGCAAACGGGCGGCCAGACTGGATTGCAGCCGGACTGCTGGTTCTTCCACTTTTCGCGGTGTTCGGTGTCGTGGTGCTCGCGCAAATCCCCGCGTTGTGGTTCGTGCTGTTGCTATGGGCAATCGCGGTGACCATTGGTCTGTTTGTGGTCAAAGCGATCCGCGCACGGGCTTGGCATGGCTTCACTGTCGCCATCGCTTCGGCCGCGCTGCTCGCCTGTTCGGTATGGTGCTGCATTTCCTATCTTCCAAAACTGCTGGCGGACAGGCTCAATCACTTTACGAGCGCGTCGGCGCCGTTGTTTGCTTTGCAGCCTGTGAGCGGCGGGTCGGCGCCAACTGTCTGGAAGCCCGGGAAAGTTTTGGTCATGGATTTTTTTGCCACCTGGTGCGTGCCGTGCAAAGCAGAGTTGCCCGAGTTGCAGGCCGCTTACTCCGACGTGAGCGATAACTCCGATATTCAGTTTGTTCTGATCGGGAGCGACGTGGGCGGCGACACGCCGGAACGCGTGCGCGCATTTGCCAAAAAACAAAGAATCACAGTACCATTGGCATTTGATCCCGGCTGCAGAGTGCGAGGCAAATTTGGCACTCTGGGGCTCCCGTCGATTGTTGTTATTGATCGAACCGGGCGCGTCCGTCTGATTCGCCAGGGTTACAATCCTGCCGAGACCACGTTCCGGCGGGACTTCGTCCGCTTTCTCGAGACCTTGTAGTAACTGAGCACTCTTTGAAGTCGCCCTCATGCTCGTGTGCCTCAATCACGTTGCCAGCCGGACCGTAAACGCGGATCACAGCATCATGTGAACGGCTGTTGAATTGCGCGTAATTCGACGGCATTGCTGGGCGCTTGGTGGCCGGTGCGCTTTTAGCTTCAGGTCGCGTCTCCTTCCTTCGATTGATTCGCTCCCTCGAAAGAGGGATTACCAATCACCGCTGAAGTGTCACGGTAAAATCCTGCGAACGCCTGATTGTCATGGGGCTGGACGCTGATTTAATAACCGTCGACCACAATTGTTCTGGGGGGAAAAGGCGCCCTTCACGCCTATCGGGTGTGGGGGGCGGTAATTTTTGATCACGAAATCGGATGCGTTTGGGTCGGCGTACCACAGCCGACCGAATGGCAGCACATCGGAGATCGCCGTTGAAACGAAACGTGAAATGGGGTGAAACGAACACAGTTTTCCATGAAACGAGAGCCTGAATTTTTGCAGGGCTTCGTTTCACGTTTTTCGGGAGGCCGTCATAGGTGAAAAGGGGGTCTGAAATGCCCTTCGTTTCATGTTTCATGGGTATAGGCGTGAAATGTGAAACGAGACCCGCATTCGTGAAACGAGCCTGAAACGAGAAGTATTCTTTCTTAGGATGCGCATGTAAGGCGATGCCTTACATGCCTGTTGCTCCGAATAACCTTGATTACGGGCGTTCGTTTTAGTTAGGTGGCGCTGTGCCCGTCAAGGATGACGTGACGTCGCTGACCGCGATTGGCGGAGATGCTGAACACGGTCCAGCGGCGTTTACAACAACGCATTGGAGCGTCGTGCTGGCGGCACAGGGTTCAACACCAGCAGCTCAGGCAGCGCTCGATAAACTTTGCCGCACTTACTGGCGACCAATTTATGGTTTCGTGAGGCGACGAGGCGTTGGACCGGAAGAGGCGAAGGATCTCACGCAAGGATTTTTTGCTGTGCTACTGGAACGCCGGGACTTGAACAAGGTCCGCCAGGAGAAAGGACGTCTGCGTTCTTATCTACTCACGTCACTTAGACACTTCCTAAAAGACGAGCGCAACCGTGCGATGGCAATTAAGCGGGGCAAGGGTCAGAGCTTGATTCCGCTGGATGCAGTCAGTGAGCGCGAGTGCATTGGTTTTGAGACGTCAGATACATTGTCGGCCGATCAAATCTATGAGCGTCGTTGGGCGGTTAGTCTGCTTGACCAAGTGCTGGCAAGACTTGGAGACGAGTATCGTGCAGCTGGTCCCGAATCCGCGGGATTATTTGATCGGTTACAGAGGCCACTTTCAGACGAGCCCGATCCTCCTTCGCCGGCAGACATTGCGCGGGAATTTGGAATGACTGAGAGCGCGGTGAGGCAAGCATCCTACCGATTACGCCAGCGTTACCGACAACTCTTGCGTGAGGAAATCGCCCATACCGTAATGTTTCCAGCCGACATCGACGACGAACTACACCACTTAGTCGCTGTGTTGAGGGCGTAATCTACGGACAATTTGAGAGATTAGATAACCGACCATCGCTTGACCATCAGAATGAAGACTCCCACTACTGTTTGCCGAAGGTGCGGAGCACAAATCTCCGTTGACGCAACACGAGAAGGTTGCCTGGCTTGTTTGCTAGAAACTGGCCCAGGTCTGTTCGACGATGACTCTGTTGCGGGTGTTGACTTGCCGACGACAGCTTTCGCGAGGACGAATGATCTCGGCTGCCATGATGGTCCGCCCGTACCGGACGCAAAGAAAGCTGGGCGGTCAGGTCGCCGCGGCGAGTCCGTCCCGCGCCGGACAAACATCCTCAGCGACTTTGGGGATTATGAACTGTTGGAGGAGATTGGCCGCGGCGGTCAGGGGGTGGTCTATCGGGCACACCAGAAAAGTCTCAATCGCGTCGTCGCGCTGAAGGTAATCGGCCTGGGTTCGTGGGCGACCGAAACGCACCTGAAACGCTTTCGACGCGAAGCGGAGGCCGCTGCAAGCCTAAACCATGCAGGTATTGTTCCGATCTATGAGGTTGGCGAACGTGACGGCGCTTGCTACTTCAGCATGGGCCTGGTCGAAGGCGAACAGCTTGATACGATCCTCAAACGCGAGCCAATGCCGATCCGGCGCGCAGCGGAGCTAATCGCGAAAGTCGCGCGCACCGTGCATTACGCGCATGAACACGGCATTTTGCACCGTGACATCAAGCCAGGAAACATTCTGCTTGATAAAGACGGTGAACCACGCCTGACCGATTTTGGCTTGGCACGATTAGTGGAGGCAGACAGCACGGTTACGGGCACGAAGGAAGTATTAGGCACACCGAGTTACATGGCGCCGGAACAAGCTGCCGGCGAAACTACAAAACTTGGCAAGGCTACGGATGTTTACGGACTCGGCGCGGTGCTTTACCAACTCCTAACTGGCCAGCCGCCTTTTGCTGGAGGAACAACTTACGAAACGATTCGGTTGCTGCGTGACACCGAGCCACGGCAACCGCGACTGTTAAATCGTAAGATCGATCGCGATCTTTCCACAATCTGCCTGAAGTGCCTCGACAAAGATCCGAAGCGCCGTTACTCGTCGGCTTTAGCGCTGGCCGAAGACCTCGAGCACTGGCTAAAGCATGAGCCAATCCAAGCGAAGCCAAGCGGATTCTTCACACATGCCCGCAAATGGATGCGACGGAATCCAAGCACGACAGTCCTAGTCACGTTGCTCACTGCGGTGCTAGCGGGAGTGGGCATATCAGTTTGGAAGCATAAACCCGCAGTCATCATCCCCAAGAGCATCGCGGTACTTCCGTTCGAAAATCTGAGCGGTAATCCAGATAACGCCTATTTCGCGGACGGCATCCAGGAGGAGATTCTGACACGGCTGGCTAAGATTGCAGACTTGAAAGTGATTTCGCGCACGTCCACGCAGCGATATCACAATAAGCCGGCCAATCTCGCTGAGATCGCGAGGCAGCTTGGAGTGGCGAACATTGTTGAGGGTAGTGTGCAAAAAGCGGCCGATCAGGTGCGGGTGAATGTGCAGTTGATTAACGCGCAAACCGATTCCCATCTCTGGGCGGACACCTACGATCGGAAGTTGACTGACATCCTCGGGGTGGAGAGCGAGATCGCCAAAGGAATAGCAGAGTCGCTGCAGGCGAAGCTTAGCGGTCGCGAGGAGCAGGCATTAGCAGTTAAACCAACAAACAATCCGGAGGCTTACGACGCGTATCTACGCGGCTTAGCTTGTGAACCACGCGCCTCTGTGGCGGGCATTACCGACTCTACCGGTGCCGATCTCAGACGGAAAGCCATCGATTCTTATGAGCGAGCAGTGCAGCTTGACCCCAATTTTGCCGTCGCTTGGGCACGGCTTTCTCGCGTCGACGCGATTTATTACTTTAGCGGCGTCGATCCCACTTCCGCCTCTCGGAGCGATGCAGCCAAACGTGCTTTGGAGAATGCGCAGAGGCTGCAGCCGGACTCGCCAGAAACCCTGCTAGCCTTGGGCTATTATCAATACCGAGTGCTGCGTGATTATGAGGCTGCCAAAACCACCTTCGGTCGCGTCAGCAAGATGTTACCTGGGAGTAGCGACGTGCCACTGGCTCTCAGCCGCGTTCTTCGACGCGAGGGACACTGGGATCAAAGCATTGCCTATTTCGAGCGAGCCCTCGCCTTGGACCCACGCAATGTGGAGTTACTCGAGGATGCGGCAGGGACTTACGCGGATCTTCGACAGTTCCCGGCCGCCCTAAAGCTCTGGGATCGGGTGGCGGACATTACGGAAAACAATCCGCTAGGGGCAAAGGCCAGCATTTATCAGGCCCAGGGTAACCTGGGCGGAGCAGGTAAATTGTTGAAGAATGTAAACGACCAAGCCAACGACATCAGCATCACTCAGTTGAGACTTGAACGGAATTATGGTGAGGCCATTCGATTGCTGCAAGGTCGGCTGGCCCAATTCCATTTTGATTCTCCGTACTCCAAGGCAGTTTGTCAGGTGTCGCTGGCTTTCACCCAGCGCCTTGCCGGTGATACGGCTGGCGCAAAGGTTACGGCTGAACAGGCCCGTAATACACTGGAGCAGCTGTACAGAGATCGACCAGACAACGCGAATTTTGCAGCGCCACTGTCTGAAGCTTATGCCGCGCTCGGGGAAAAGGACTTGGCTCTAAAGGTGGCGGAACAGGCAATTGTGCTTTTGCCGACTGCTAAAGATCACATGTGGGGACCTGGCTTCGAAGAGAACCTGGCGTTAATTCAGACCATTTTCGGCGAGAATCAGCGCGCTATCGAAGCTCTCACCCAACTATTACAAACGCCCTATGAAAGCTCTGTTTATGCGGGGGGACAGGCCCCCATCACGCCAGCCCTCCTTAGGCTCGATCCGCTCTGGGACCCTTTGCGTGCCGATCTCGCTTTCCAAAAACTCTGCCAGCAAAAGCAGTGAGGACGCGAATTAAACGAGTTCTCACGGATGATAGGGACCAGGATCGCTAGAAACGACTGCCTGCGAGCAATAGCTGAAAAAGCTTTTGCTGCTGCTGTAACGGCCTTTAGCCTGTTGACCGCTGCCAGGATTTGCGCTCAAACGGTTGTGCCTGAGCAAGTGACAACCGGCTCGACGGCCGAAGTGGAGCGCGTCGTTGTAACCGGTTCGAATATTCCGACAGCGGAGGAGACAGGGCCAAATCCAGTTGATATGTACCGCCCGGCTGATCTTGAAAAACTGGGCGTTCGCAATGCGACGGACCTCCAGGAATTCATCCCGCAGCAGGCCGGTGGTACAACCAATCTGAATATCACTAATGGCGGCGATGGCACCGTCCAGTTCAACCTGCGCGGCCTTTTGCCCAAAGAGACCTTAGTGCTGATCGATGGTAAACGCGTCGCCTATGGCTCCACAGGAACTTTCTCAGGCGTGGACATTAATTTGATACCCTTCTCCGTGGTCGATCACGTTGATATCCTCAAGGATGGCGCCTCGGCCGTGTATGGCTCCGACGCGATCGCCGGCGTGGTCAACTTCTTCTTGATCCACAAATTCCGTGGACTCGAGATCGGTGGTAATTACGGAAACACAGACTTAGGAGCCTCTAACGACATGGGAGAATGGGAAGCATGGATCAAAGCAGGCTCTGGAGATGACAAAACCGACATCGTGATCATCGCGGATGTCTGGGAGCGCACCGGCGGCCTCTTCAGCCGAGATCGTGACATTTCTTCGAACAACAATTTTATTCGGTTTGGCGGATTTGATTCTGGTAGCGGCAACTTCCCAGGGCGCGTCGGAGACTTTCGCTTGCTTCCAAGTATGTTTTTTCGCTCCGCCGGCACACCTCTACCTGGTGTGAACACACCCCTTCCACACTCGGCGCCTAATGCCGCGACATCTCCATTTTATATTAATCCTTCAGTGATCGGCATTGGGTTTACTGGAAATCCTAACACTTTGGACGGAAGTTACCTCTTGTATAACTTCGCAGCGGTGACGCCAACGCTTCCGCCGGCGGATCGCCAGGTGTACTACGGTTCTTTCACACGCGATTTGTGCGACAAGTATCTGACAGTGTTTTCGGATTTCAAGCTGGCACGGTCATTCTTTGATTCATCGGCGGCAGCTGTGCCGTTCACGCCCGACCCATTCAATAGGCCGGGCACTAACGTGGGATTTAGTCCCAGTGGCATTAGTGTGCCGCTTACGAACCCATTTAATCCGTTCACTGTTGCAGATGCCACGATTCCAAACTTTTTCCCTGACGGCTCTGGTCTCCCTGTGACTACCGGTGTTCGGTTCCGGGCCATTAACGACACAGGCGTGAGAACCTTTAAGACCACCTATTATGACAATCTCTTCGATGTGGGACTCCGCGGTGAGATGGGCGAATTTGGAAGTTATTTCACAAGTTGGAATTGGGAAATGGGCTTTCGTTACTCTCGCAACGAGGTTACAAATATATCTGGAGGGGAAGTGAGCTCGCCCGGGCTGCGACAGGCATTGCTGGATACGGATCCGGCCACCGCGTTTGATCCGTTTCTGAATTTCACCGCTCGTAACAACAGGGCAGCCAGAGCACAGGTTTATGTTAACCTGCAGGGTAGCGGTGAATATGAGTTGCCTATAGGGTACCTCACCTTTAACGGCGATCTATTCAACCTTCCAGCGGGACCTGTCTCCTTTGCTCTCGGTAGTGAGTATGACGCGCCGAGGTTGACCTCTAATCCCGACCCCCTCAGTCAGACATTTCAATCGATTGGGAATGGTGGACAAGGGTTCCGAGTGAATCGGGATATTTGGGGAGTCTACGAGGAAGTGCGGGT
>Ga0066903_100002105_pt1 | contig 15279 bp, 10 predicted proteins | sample PanSoiMetaGPlot1_FD_67491 | JGI IMG/M metagenome (GOLD analysis project Ga0066903, IMG submission 67491) | Tropical forest soil microbial communities from Panama analyzed to predict greenhouse gas emissions - Panama Soil - Plot 1 (version 2) | ecosystem: Environmental > Terrestrial > Soil >...
GGTTCCCGATCGTGCGACGCTGCGAACGGAGGAAGAGGCAACGCGGCCACTACGGCTGACGGCGCGCAACGACCTCTTGCACATCGACACCTTTCCAACGCGGCCAACGGGCGGCCGCCGCATCCTACGACTTTACGTCAATATTCACTCGATCGATGCGCACGTCTGGGCGACGTCCGATCGGTTTCCGCTGCTCCTGGCCCGCTACACCGGTCGACACCGCGTGCCGGTACGCACGCGCGCGGAATGGATGGCTGCGGCGCCGTCGGTCGCGCGGCTGTTCGCAGGTCGCGGGCGGGCGCGGTCGGCATACGACGCCTGGATGCTCCGGCTGCATCACTTCCTCAAGGAGGACGAGGCGTTCCAGGCGCAGCCGGCGCGCAAGATGTGGACCTTCCCGCCACGGTCCATGTGGCTGTTGTTCTCGGACGCGGTCTCGCATGGCCTCTTGCGGGGCCGGTTTGCACTCGACCACTCGTTCTTTGTCGATCAAGATTGTCTGTCGCGACCGGCCGATTCGCCGCTGGCGGAGTTGGAGCGCTATGGCCGCGCCGTCGCTTCGCGACGTGCGGGATGATCGTTCCCCTCCCCAAGGCGGGGAGGGGGAACAAGAAGAGCACCATGTTCCTCGACCTGGCCCGTGGACTTCGTCAACTCATCTACCCGACCGTATGTGCACGGTGCGGCACTCTTGTTTCCATACCAGACGCCGATTTCTGTCCGGAATGTACGCGCGCGCTGACCCACGACCCAAGCTTCACCTGTCCACGGTGTGCGAGCACTGTCGGCCAGCACGCTGACGTTTCAGCTGGCTGTCCGCAATGTCATGACGAGCGCTTCCACTACGATTCGGTGTTTCGGCTCGGCGCCTACGACGGGGCACTCCGCGACGCGATCCTCGCAATGAAGCAGCGAGATGGCGAGACGCTCGGCGAGTGCCTGGGACGGCTTTGGTCACGCCACCATGCCGACCGTTTCCGCGCACTACGCACGGATGTGGTCATACCGGTTCCGCTGCACTGGTTCCGTCGTTTGAGGCGAGGCCACAATCAGTCCGAGCACCTGTCGGCGGCGATCGCGAGTTTGCTCGGAGCGGAACACCGGCCGGCCTGGCTCCGGCGGATCCGGCACACGCCATCCCAAGTGTCCAGCACGCCGAGCAATCGCCGGACCAACGTTCGCGGGGCATTCCGGGCCGCCCGCGGCGCAAACCTGCAGGGCAAATCCGTCCTCCTGATCGATGACGTGTTAACCACCGGCAGTACGGCGAGCGAAGCAGCGAGGGCCATCAGGGATGCGGGCGCACAATCGATACATCTGGCAGTTTTGGCCCATCGATAATTTCCAGAATTCTCACACGCCGGGCCCGACACTGTGTATGCTCCATGGCGGGGCGTGTTCTACGCACCGATCTGATCGGAACAATCAATCGGCAAGTGACGGGTTCATCGGTCGCACCGGGTATTCCACAGGCTCGGGTACCGAATGGACGAATGATGCGAGTTCTCCGGCGGTCCGGGTAGCACCCGCGGCCGTTCATCCCATAAGGTTGTTTGCACCGTGAAGCGGCGCGGTCGATGAAGTGGTGGTTATTGACGCCGTAACACGGGAAAAGGGGTTCCCATGACCAGACGCATCTTGCTGATCCTCGGGGTTCTGGCGGCCGGGTCGGTCCAGGCAGGTGAAGCCGAGAAGTTCTTCTCGGAGCGGGTCAAGGACTTCGGGACGGTCCCTTACGGGCCGACCCTGGTGCACCACTTCCGCATCACCAACACGACCGGCAACACGGTGTACATCACTGGTGCCCGCGTCTCGTGCGGGTGCGTCAGCACCAGCCTGCAGACCAACAGCCTGCGGCCGGGCGAGTCCACCATGTTGGTGGCCCACATGGACACCAAGCGGTTCATCGGGCAAAAGGAAGTGATCGTTTACGTCAACTTCTCAAACCCGCGGGAAGAAGTGACGCTGTCGGTCCGGGCCAACCGCAATGACAACTTCTCCAAGTCAGCCGACTACCTGAACATGGGCATCGCCCGCCGCGGGACCGAGGCGAACGGCACCATGCAGGTGACCATGCGGAATGATCCGTCCTTCGAAATCCGCACCGCGGCCAGCAGCACAGACTTCGTTCAGCCCAACTTCAAACTCCTCCGCCGCGACCGAAGCGAAGTCGTTTACGAAGTCTCCGCGACGCTGAAGCCCGGCCTGGACGTCGGCATCTGGACGACAGATGTGCTGTTCAACACCACCAACCCGTCGCTCCCGACCGTCCGCATTCCTGTGCTGGCTGAGATCGTAGCGCCGATCACCGCGACCCCGGCCGTCGTTCAGTTCCCGATGATCAAGGTCGGCGACAAGAAGGAGCTGAGCGTCGTGGTGAAGGGGGATAAGCCGTTCAAGATTCTGGACGTGAAGGGCGGCGACGGACTGGTGACTGCGGTTGCCGAGGGGAGCGAGGCGAAGCAGGCCCACATCGTGCGGCTTGTGTTCCAGCCAAACATGGCCGGCGACCTGTCGAAAACGATCACCGTGGTCACCGACAACGGGGCCGAGAGCAAGATCACCATCCCGGTCCGCGGCAAGGCACGCGACGAGGATTAGTCCTTTTCTGACGATACGGCGAACGGGCCGGCCAGCGAGGCCGGCCCGTTTCATTTCACCCCCTATCATGACCGCGATCCCTGTTCCCGGAGATGCCGATGGCGGCCGCGGTCCCCGTACGTCCGTTCCAGAAGCTGCTGGTCGCCAATCGGAGTGAGATCGCCATCCGGGTTTTCCGCTCGGCCCATGAGCTCGGCATCCGCACGGTCGCCATCTACTCGCACGAAGACCGGTTTGCTCTGCACCGGTTCAAGGCGGACGAAGCCTACGCGATCGGGACGCCCGGCGAGCCGATCCGCGCTTACCTCGACATTCCCGGAATCGTCAGCCTGGCCAAGAGCATCGGGGCCGATGCCATCCATCCGGGGTACGGATTTCTTGCGGAGAGTGCCGCCTTCGCTCGGGCTTGTAAGGAGGCCGGACTCGCGTTTGTCGGCCCGAGTCCCGAGATCCTTGACCGCCTTGGGGACAAGGTAGCGGCACGCAAGCTGGCGCAGCAGGTCAACGTGCCCGTGTTGTCTGGGAGCAACGAGCCGGTGAAGTCGAATGAGGAAGCGAAAAAGCTCGCGGAGCAACTCGGCTATCCTGTGATGGTGAAGGCGGCGATGGGCGGCGGCGGCCGCGGCATGCGGCCGGTCGCTTCCGCCGATCAGCTCGAGCATGCGCTCGATCAGGCCCGTCGCGAGGCCGGGGCCGCGTTCGGCACACCAGACGTGTTCCTCGAGAAACTCGTCCGGCGCGCCCGCCACATCGAAGTGCAACTCGTCGGCGACCGACACCGTAACCTGGTGCACCTCTTCGAGCGCGACTGCACAATCCAACGGCGGCATCAGAAGGTAGTCGAACTGGCGCCGGCGCCGAATCTCGACGGAGGCACGCGGCAGAGAATCCTCGATTCAGCCGTCGCGGTCGGTCGGGCGGTGGGGCTCGATAACGCGGGGACCGTCGAGTTCCTCGTCGATGCCGAGACCGGGGCGTTCTACTTCATCGAGGCCAACCCACGGATCCAGGTCGAGCACACAGTCACCGAAGTCATCACCGGGTACGACATCGTCCGGTCGCAAATCTTGATTGCCCAGGGGACTCCGCTCACGGACGAGGAGATCGGCCTGGGCGACCAATCACGCATTTCGACACACGGGTACGCGATCCAGTGCCGGGTGACGACCGAGGACCCGGCGAACAACTTCGTGCCGGACTACGGTCGCTTGACCGCGTACCGTTCATCCGGTGGCACGGGTATTCGCCTCGACGCGGGCACCGCCTTCTCCGGGGCAGTAATCACGCCCTTTTACGACTCGCTTCTGGTCAAGGTCACGACTGGCGGCCTGCGCTTCACCGACGCGGCTCGGCGGATGGAGCGTTGCCTGCAGGAGTTCCGCATTCGCGGAGTGAAGACTAACATCCCGTTCCTATTGAATCTCGTTACCCATCCGAAGTTCCTGGCCGGCGAAACGACGACGAAGTTCATCGACGAGACGCCAGAACTGTTCCGGTTCGCATCGCGGCGCGACCGGGCGAGCCGAATCCTCGGCTACATCGCCGAGGTCATCGTCAACGGCAACCCGGAGGTGAAAACGAAGGTCACGGCCGCGGAACGCGGTATGCCGGTCGTCCCTGCCGTCCCGCAAGGATCTCCTCCGCCCGGCACGCGAAACAAGCTGACCGAACTGGGCGCGGAGAAGTTCGCCAGATGGGTCCGCGACCAGAAGCGGCTGCTGATCACTGACACGACGATGCGCGACGCCCACCAGTCTCTCTTCGCGACGCGGATGCGCACGTTCGACATGACGCACATCGCCCCGCGCTACGCCCACACCCACGCCGACTTCTTTTCGCTGGAGATGTGGGGCGGGGCGACCTTCGACACGTCGATGCGCTTCCTCAAGGAATCGCCGTGGGATCGGCTGGAACGGCTGCGTGCGGCGATTCCCAATGTGCTCTTCCAGATGCTCTTGCGCGCAGCCAACGCGGTCGGCTACACGAACTACCCGGACAACGTCGTTGAGTCCTTCGTTAGGGAGTCCGCCCGGGCCGGCATTGACGTCTTCCGTATCTTCGACTCGCTCAACTGGCTCGAGAACATGCGGCCCGCGATCGCGGCCGTTCGCACGCACACGAGTGCCATCGCCGAGGCGGCAATCTGCTACACGGGTGACATCCTCGACCCGAAGCGCGACAAGTACTCGCTCAAATACTATGTGAATCTCGCGAAGGACCTGGTCCGGGCCGGGACGCACATCCTTGGCATCAAGGATATGGCCGGGCTGATCAAGCCATTCGCAGCCAAGAAACTCGTGCGCGCCTTACGGCAGGAGATCGACGTCCCGATCCACTTCCACACGCACGACACTGCCGGCGGGCAGGTCGCGTCGTACCTGATGGCGGCCGAGGAGGGGGTGGACATTGTTGATTGCGCGTTCGCGTCGATGTCGGGGCTGACCAGCCAGCCCAGCCTGAACGCCCTCGTCGAAGCGCTGCGATTCACGGACCGCGACCCGGGCATTTCGTTCGAAGAGCTCGAGACGACGGCCGACTACTGGGAAGAGGTCCGCAAGAATTACGCCCCGTTCGAGACGGGCCAGCGGGCGGCGTCCGCGGAGGTCTACCTCCACGAGATGCCGGGTGGGCAGTACGCGAACCTGTTCCAGCAGGCGCAGTCGCTCGGCGTTGGCGACCGGTGGCACGAGGTGGGGAAGACCTACGCCGCGGTTAATCGGCTATTCGGCGACATCGTCAAGGTGACCCCCTCGTCCAAGGTTGTCGGCGACATGGCCCTGTTCATGCTCGCCAACAACTTGACGCCGGAGCAGGTCCTTGATCCGAAGCGAGAGCTGGCGTTCCCGGAATCGGTTGTCGAGTTCTTCGAAGGCAAGCTCGGCCAGCCGCCCGGCGGATTCCCGGAGGCGCTGCAAAAGAAAGTGCTCCGCGGGCGCAAGCCGCTAGCGCATCGGCCCGGGGTGACATTGCCGCCGGTCGATTTCGCGGCCGTCCGCGGGGAGTTGGAGAAGAAGCTCGGCCGCAAGCCGACCGATCGCGAGGTCAACTCACACCTCATGTACCCCAAGGTGTTCGCCGACTTCGCAGAGCACCAGCGGAAATACTCGGACACGTCGATTCTGCCGACGACGACGTTTTTCTACGGCATGGAGCCGGGCGAAGAGGTGAGCGTCGACATCGAGCCGGGCAAGACGCTCATTATCAAGTATCTGACGGTCGGCGATCCGCACTCGGACGGCCGGCGGCAGGTGTTCTTCGAGCTGAACGGCCAGCCGCGAGACGTCCAGGTCTTGGATCGGACCATAGCGAAGAATGGCGAAGGCCGGCGGGTCAAGGCGGAGCCAGGCAACCCGCTCCACGTCGCGGCGCCGATGCCCGGGGCTGTCGTCGCGGTGCTGGTCGGCGTGGGCGAGGAAGTCGCGGCCGGACAGAAGCTGCTGACTCTGGAAGCGATGAAGATGGAAACGACCCTATATGCCGACCGCCCGGGCCGGGTGACCGAAGTCATCGTCAGGCCGCATACTCAAGTCGAGGCGGGCGATCTTCTGGTGCGATTTGAGAAATGACTGCTAGGTAGCATTCAGCATCCGGCCGACCACGACCCCGCCGCCGAACGCGACCACGATCAGCATAAGGACCACAACGACCAGAAGAACCAGCTTGCCGGTTGTGAGCATGATCCCGGCTGGCTGGGCCATCGGCGGCTGAAGTTGCGGGGCCGGCAGCGGCGGCGGGGCCGGGAGGTCTCGCTCGACCGGTTGTGTCTTGGCCGGTGCCTGGGCGGAGCGGGAATTTCTCGATCGCTTCCGGCGCCGCGATTCCTCCGAACTGCGAATCGTTGCCCCTCCTTGCAGGAGCTCTTCGAAGTCGTCTCGTTCAAAGAGTGGGGCGGGCACGGGGGGCGGGCCAGACGGTCCCGCAGTGGCCGCAGTCACTTCCGGTTCCGGCTCCGGGGTCGGCACGATCAGCGGCTGTTTACACTGCGGGCAATTCACGACCGACCCGGCCTTGCGCCGGGCGATTCCGAGCAGCTTGTCGCAATAAACGCAGCGGAAGCGGATGGGCATCGGCGCAGGCTCCAGGGATGTGTCTATTCTCACGTGGAATCGGCCTTGCGCCAACGGTCCGCTTGACGAATCCGCGCCAACGTTCACAATGGGAGCGGGTTATGCCGTCAGACCGACCCGGCGCGCGGAGGGTGCCACCCGCGTCGCCAGCGTCACGGATTCGATCATGCCACGCATCCTTCTCAACGCCCGGACTGCCGCCACGTTGGTCCTGGTGGTTCTCTTCTCCGTCGCGGCCCGGGCCGACGTCGTCATCCTCAAGGACGGATACACGATCCACGGAGTGAAGATCGTCAAGGAAAAGACGGTCATCATGGACGATAAGGACGGACCGTTTCTCGTGGACGACCCGAGGGGAATGACCGCGATCGACGACGGCCCGCGCTGGGTCGTCTTCCCGGCCACGACCGTCCAGGTGGCCGACGTCAGCGAGAACAACCGGTTCAAGGACTTCGCAGCGTACACGCGCGATCGGTACCGGGGAGATGCCAAACTCCCGTCCACCGCCCGGGACGCCGTTGTCATCAAGAGCTGGGACCCGAAAGAGTGGACCCGCGAGGTCAAGTTCAACGACGAGGATCCGCGGCTCAAGCACACGGTCAAGCAGCAGATCACCGTCATCACGCCCCATTACCTCCGCGTCGGCTCGTCCACGCACACGCTCGCCCGCTACTTCCTGACCAGGGAGTTCAAGCCGGACTTCATTCGCTCGCTGTTGGTGAACCACCCTGAGTTGGTCGAGAAGCCCGACGCGCCCGATCCGGCGCGCCGCGAGCGGCTCATCCACTTCTGGATCCAGGCCGACTGGCTGGATGAAGCCGACAAGGACCTGGCACAGTTCCTGAAGGATCTGCCCGCCGAAAAGGAACGCTACGCACGGCTCAAGAGCGAGGTGAACGCGCTGCGGGCTGAGAAGGCGATGGCCGAGATCGAGAGAGCCCGCGACGCGGGGCGGCACCAGTGGGCGATCAAGGCACTCGAGAGCTTCCCGAAGGAAGACGTCCCCAAGACCATCGGGTCGAGGGTGACCAACTTGCGGGCAGAGTACGACAAAAGCACGGTCAAGTTCAACACCGCCAAGCGGCTGCTCGATGTGCTGGCGAAGAAAGTGCCGGCCGACAACCAGTTTCTCGTCGAGGCAGCCGCCGCAGTCCGCGACGAGGTCCACCTCGACACCATGTCCCGGCTCGACATGTTCGTGACCCTGGCCGAGCGCGCGGAGAAGGATGCCAAGGAAGGCCGTCGGCCCGCCCAGTCCCCGGAAGAGCTGCTCGCGTCCGCCATTACCGGCTGGCACCTCGGTAAAGTCGCCGCGGATACCAAGGTCGGGTTCGCGTACAAGGTGTGGATGACGCGGCTCATGGCACTCGACTACCTGCGCAACCCACAGAAGGGCGCGCGCGAGACACAGCTCCAGGCGTACCTGAGGGGACCGTACGCCCTGCCGTATGACGAGCTCGAGAAGCTCGTGTCACTCATGCCGCCGCCGGACGCTCCGCCCATGGTACCGAAGGAGACGATCAGCATCACGCTCGGCCCGACGGTGGCCTACCCGAACGGCGCGAAGTTCCTGCTGCGCCTGCCGGAAGAATACCAGCCGGGCCGGTCGTACCCGGTCCTGATCCTGCTCGCCGATCCGAACATGGACCGGACGCCGGATGCACTCCTGGCCGAGTTCGGCGACCTGCCGTCACGGCTGGGATACATCGTCGCCGCTCCGGAATGGTGGGATCCGAAGAAGAACGTGTACACCTACACGCGCGAAGAGCAGGGGACGGTGATGCAGATGCTCCGCCATCTGCGGCGCGCGTATCAGGTGGACTGCGACCGCGTGTTCCTGTGGGGGAACGGCGAAGGGGCGTCGCTGGCCATGGACCTCGGCGGCGGGCACCCGGACCTGTTCGCGGGCATCATCCCGGTCAATCCGTCGATTTATCAGCGGCTGTTCATCCCATGCGAATACTGGGTCAACTTTGAGAAGTTGCCGGTGTACATGATCATGGGAGATAAGTTCGGCCCCGCTGTCAACGCCATCCGGATGCTCTCCGAGCGCTGGATGACCCGGGGCTTCCCGACGTTGATCGTCTCCTACAAGGGTCGCGGACTGGAATGGTTCTCCGAAGAGCTGCCGTATGCGTTCGACTGGATGAGCCGAAAGCGCCGAGCCGACGCGGCCAAGGTCGTTGGCCCGCCTCCCTTCGCGGGGAAGACAGACGTGCCGGGGTTCAGCTCCGTCCGACGGACGGACAATCGGTTCCACTGGCTCTCGAGCGACGACATCCTGCCGGAGCGGACGATGGAGCCGATCCTGAGCTCGGCGGCACCCCGCAACAAGGCGAAATTCTCGGGCAAGATCGAGGGCAACACGATGGACATCCGCGTGACCGGGATGCGTCAGCTCACCGTCTGGTTTGGCCGCGGAATGGTCGACTACTCGAAGCCGGTGATGGTCAGGACGGACAGTCAGCGCAAACCATTGACGCAGAAGATCACGCCCAAGATCGAGGTGTTGATGGAAGATCTCTACGAACGCGGCGATCGGCAGCGACCATATTTTGAGAAGATTGAGATGAAGGTGCCCTGACGATTCACCACAGAGACACAGAGGGCACAGAGAAGACAGATTCTATGTCTTCTCTGTGCCCTCTGTGTCTCTGTGGTGACAATTCTCTATCGGGCTCGTCCCTGTCCTTCGTAAACAGTTGCCTCCGTGATGATCTTGTCCATGAAGATGTCATGCTGCGCCACCGGGATCTCCGGGAACAGCTGGCATTCGAAGGCGAGGGCCACGAGCGGCGTGTCCGGGCGGGCGTGTTGTAGCAACTTGTCGTAGTACCCCTTCCCATGTCCCATGCGTGCCCCGCGGCGGTCGAAGGCGACGCCGGGGACCATCACCAGGTCGAGCTCCTCCGCGGTGCATTGTTTCTCGGCTAAGCCGCGCAGCTCCGGCATCGGTTCGAGAATCTTGTACATTCCGATCGCCAGCTCATTCATGTCTGCGAGGCGGAACAGCTCCAACTCGCCCTGGTCATTGCACCAGGGAACAATGATCGCCTTGCCGGACGCCAGCGCCGAGGGGAGCGAGTGCCGCGTGCGCACTTCCGCCCGTACGTCGATGTAGAAGAGGACCGTCTTGGCCTTCGCGTAATCGGGCAGGGCCATGAACCGATCGCAAATGGTGCGGCTCAGCTCGTCCTTGTTGGCCTGGGCGTTCCGGCAGGCGTGGGCCTGTTCGCGGATCACTTTCTTGCGATCGGCAATGTCGGCGGGCGGGGTCATAGAGAAAGCTCTTGGAGGTTTGAGCACATCAGAGCCGCGCACGCAGCGGAGCGGAGTAAGCGGCCAGCGTGGAGGCGCCCAGTGCACAATTCACTGTCCGAGACCCATCAGGCTTGGCCGCTTACTCCGCTCCGCTCCGTGCGCGGCTCTGATTGAGGTTGCATCGGCCAACGACATTACATGAACTGACTCGGCGAGATTCTACCGCCCTGGTGGTTCCGCATAATCGCGCTCTTCGGGGTTGGGTTCCGGAGGTTCTGGCTTGATCGGGTCTGGGTTGAGTGGCAGCCACCAGCAAAGGCCGATCGCGTAGCACCCGCCGACGAGCAGCACCGCGGCCGGCCAGCCGAACCACGTCACCCATTCGGGAAGAAACTGCGAGAACAGGGCGGCGCCGAAATTGCCAAACATGTTCATCGCGCCGAAGACGGTGGCGAGGTTCTTGCCACCCAGATCCATCGCGGCGCTGTAGCCACACGAATTGCTGCACGAGACAACAGTAGCCGCAAGGACCAGCGTCGTGACCGCGAGCGCGGCCTGGTCGCGCGGGATCATGTACGTCAGTGCGAAGAGCAGCACGCCGACGCCACACGCGCCGACGGCAGTTCCGGCCCGGCTGAGGCGCCGGCTGCCCGTGGCGACCAATACGCGATCCGCGATGATCCCGCCCAGGACGCTTCCGACGACCACGCCGACGATGGGGAGGCTCGTGAGCGAGCCCGCGGCGGTCGGGTCGAGGCCGTGTGTCTTCTGCAGGTATGTCGGGCACCAGGTGTACCAGAAGACGTTGGCGCCTGCTCGGAAGAACTGCTGGCAGCAGAGGCAGACGACGGGGAAGCTGAAAAGCACCGCGGCTGAGCTAACGGTTCGGCCGTCGCTTGCGCCGGGATTGGGTTGGAGCAGGGCACGTTCTTCCGCGTTGGTTCCCCGGTGCTCATCCGGTCGGTCGCGGAACCAGATGAAGAACCAGGCGCTCCAGATGAGCCCGGGAACTGCATAGATCAGGAAGATCCAGGGCCAATACACGCGCGTCAAAAGCTGGGCGGTTGCGAATGCGCCGAGCGCGCCGCCGATCGACATACACGCTTGGAGGACGCCGGCGGCAAATGCCCGCCGTCTGAGCGGAATCCAGACGGAGAGCGCCCGCGTTGATGCCGGGAACAGCCCAGCCTGCGCGACGCCCATGAACACACGGGCCAGGACGAGAATCACGAACCCGGTGGCCGCATCGACCCATAACGTGCCCGCGCTCATGGCGACCGTCAGCGCGCCGAGCAGGCCGAACAGGGTGAGAGCGCGTCGCGGACCCCAGCGATCGACGAAAAGGCCGGTTGGGATCTGAAACAGGGCGTACGCCCAGAAGAAAATGCCGGTGGCCCAGCCCATTTGCCGGAGCGAGAGGCCAAGATCGTCCCGGACCGTGCTTTCGACGACGCTCAGGCAGCCGCGATGGATATACGCCAGCCCCGCCGCCAGACAGAGGCCGAACAGGACTACGTAGCGCACGTTCGTCGGTCGCATTCCGGCTCCGCGAGTCGTTGAGGGGTGATTCTCTGGCCCGTACAATCCTCTCGCAAGCAGAAACCCCGAGGACGCTGCGGATGCTGTTGAAGCAGCCGCACCAGGATTTCGTCTAGCAATAGCGCATGAGAATCGCGTTCATCACGGCCGGGGCAGCGGGTATGTACTGCGGCTCCTGCATGAAGGACAACACGCTGGTCGCCGCCCTCGGCCGGCTCGGGCACGACGCGCTTCTCATCCCGACCTATACGCCGATCCGCACGGACGAGGAAGACGTCTCGCACTCGCGCGTCTTCCTGGGCGGGATCAACGTCTATCTCCAGCAGAAGAGCTGGCTGTTTCGCCACACACCGCGATTCCTCGATCGGTTGCTCGACATCCGCCGACTGCTCGACTGGGTCTCTCCGCTCGCGCAGCGGACGCGAACCGACCGGCTGGGCGGCATGGCGATCTCCGTACTCCAGGGGCGCCACGGCAAACAACGCAAGGAAATCGGCAAACTGGTCGACTGGCTGACCAGGGAGTTCAAGCCGGACGTCGTGCTGCTGACAAACGTCTTGATCTCCGGGCTGGTGCCTGCACTCAAGGCCGCGTGGGATGGTCCGGTCCTCGCCACACTCCAGGGAGACGACATCTTCCTCGACGCGCTACCGGACGAAGACCGGGAGAAATGCATCGAGTTGATTCGCCGGAACTGCGAGTCGCTAAAAGGGTACGTAGTGACCAGTCGGTACTATGCGGACTTCATGGCTAGCTACCTGGGGCTTCCGCGGAATCGGATGCACGTCGTCTACCCCGGCATCAACCTGAAGGATCACGGTGGCCCGCGCCAGTTCCGCGACCAGCCGCCGCTCACGATTGGATATTTCGCGCGAATCTGTCCAGAGAAGGGGCTTCACAACATCGTCGAGGCGTACCGCATTCTGCGACAGACGCCTGGCGCTCCGGAGTGCCGGCTCCGAATCTCCGGCTGGCTCGGTGAGCATCATCGGCAGTACCTCGCCGACCAGCTGCAGAAGCTCGAGCGGGCCGGGCTCGCGAAAGACGTGGAACACATCGAGTCTCCCACCCACGCGGACAAGGTGCGGTTCTTCCAGTCGATCGACGTCCTGTCGGTCCCGACGGTATATCGCGAGCCCAAGGGGCTGTACCTCCTAGAGGCGACGGCGAATGGCGTCCCGGTCGTACAGCCGCGGCACGGAACTTTTCCCGAAATCATCGAGGCCACGGGCGGCGGACACTTGGTTGAGCCGGACAACCCCCAGGCGCTGGCCGAGGGGTTGCGCCGACTGCTCGAAGATGGGAATCTCCGACGGCAGATGGGCGAGAACGGAAAGAAAGCCGTCTTCGACCGCTTTACGGCCGAGAGCATGGCCCGGGAGACCGTGGCCGTCCTGGGAACGTATCATCAACGGAAGCCTGCCCCTGTCACTCCTCCAGAGGCTGTCGCCACGTGAAGCCGCCGTTCCGCACCAGCCGACGGGTCGAGTTCGGCGACACCGACATGGCCGGCATCGCCCACTTCGCTAACTTCTTCCGCTATATGGAAGCCGCTGAGACGGAATTCCTGCGCACACTCGGCCTGTCCGTGACGTGGCGGCAGGGGTCGGAACGGTACGGGTTTCCGCGAGTATCCGCGGCTTGCGACTTCAAGCGGCCGGCCCGCTTCGAGGATGTGCTTGAGATCGCCGTGACGGTCGAAGAGGTCGGGCAAAAGTCTGTCCGCTACCGGTTCGACTTCAGCCACAACGGACAGGAAGTCGCGGTCGGGCGTATCACGACGGTGCATTGTCGTGCCACGCCCGACCACGGGCTGGAGTCGGTGGAGATCCCCGCCGGGCTCCGCGCCAAGCTGACGGGGAGCTAGATCGTCAGGTCATCGGCGAGAACGGTGCGGCAAGCTTGCCCATCGGCGGCGGTGCGGTGGGGCGGCTCGGCCGGGTCTCGAGCAACCGCCCGGTGACGGCGTCCACGATCAACTCGTCGCCGTCCGGGACGACGCGGATCTTGACAACGCGGGTGCCGTTTTCCACGGCGAATGCAATGGTGTGCACGCCGTGGGACCCGTCGTGGGCTGGAGGCTGCGGGAGTCGGAAGGGCTTTTCCAACCTGGCCACCTCACCTCCGTCGGACGGGGTGACGAGTGACGGGTCGTTCGTGGGCTGGCTGGACCAGATGATGGCCCCGCCCCCGATCAACAGGAGCGAGGAGGCCGCCAGGGCGAGTCCCCAGGGAAAGGGAGACGCGTGGGTTGGGCCGGGTGACGAACTCGACATGGAATCGAACCTCCCATGATGCAATTGCAGTCCCATCTCCCTGCCGAACGATTCTAACCGGATTATCGCCGTCTCGTCAGCCCCATTTGACCGGGTTGGGAAAAAATGCCGCCGGAACCTTACCTGCAGCGAGTCACCGGGCGACTCATCGACGGCGTGGACCGGCTGTCCCCGGACTTCCGGCGTCGTCATGCGACCTGGCTGCAGGGGCGGCAGAATCCGGACGGCGGGTTCTCCGGTCGCGCCGGTGGGTCCGACCTGTACTACACGGGCTTCGCCCTGCGATCGCTGGCTGTGCTGCAGGGGTTGGAGTCGGAAACGTCGGAGCGAGCCGCCAACTTTCTCCGCAGCCGGTTGGTCGGGTCGGCCGGCGTCATTGACTTGTTCTCACTATTGGTCAGCGTGTTCCTCGTCCGACTGGGAGGCGGGCCGGACGTGTTGGCCGATGCCCCCGCGGATTGGCCGAACCGGGTTGCCGAAACGCTCGAAACGTTCCGTCACGCCGACGGCGGCTACGCGAAAACGCCCGGAGGGTCGGCCGGGAGTACATACACCACGTTTCTCGTGGCTCTGGCGCTTGAATTGCTCGGGAATCCGGTCCCGAATCCGGAACGCGTGCTCGCTTTTCTGGCGTCGCGGCACCGGGCGGGAGGTTACGTGGAGATTCCCCAGATGAAGCGCTCGGGCACGAACCCGACCGCGGCCGCAATTGGGACGCTGCAAATCCTCGGCGGGCTCGACGATCGCGCCCGCGAAGGTGTCGCCAATTTTCTATTTGGACTTCTGGCCGAATCGGAAGGCGGCATTCGGGCGAACGATCGAATCCCGACTGCGGACCTCTTATCGACGTTCACTGGGAGTTGGACGCTCGCCGATGTTGGCGGGCTCGAACGGCTCAATGCGTCCGCGATCCGGGCCTACGCGGAATCGCTCCAAGCCCCCGACGGCGGCTTCCGCGGCGGACTCTGGGACGACGGCCGCGACGTCGAATACACCTTTTACGGGATCGGCGTCCTCGGACTGTTCGCGGAAGTCTAGTGGAACGAGAATGGGACGATGGGCCTCTACGTCGAGAACGTCGTCAAGGAATATCCGACCCGATCGGGGGCGCTCGTTGTCCTTTCGGGAGTCAGCTTGACACTGGACGCGGGCGAGGCGATCGCTTTGATGGGTCCTTCGGGTTCCGGTAAGAGCACGCTGCTGAACATCCTTGGTACCCTGGAGTCGCCGACGCGAGGCCGCGTCACGCTCGATGGTGTGGACCCTTTCGCACTCCCCGAGCCGGAGCTGGCGGCGTTTCGCAATCGGCATGTCGGTTTTGTTTTCCAGGACCATCACCTACTGCCTCAATGCAGCGTCCTGGAGAATGTGCTCATACCGACGCTGGTCGCGAATGACGGCGACCGCGCCTCGTTCGAAGCCGAAGCCCTGCGGTTGCTCGATCGCGTGGGATTGTCCGCGCGGCTCGATCACCGACCCGCAGAATTGTCCGGCGGCGAGCGCCAGCGCGCCGCCATCGCCCGGGCGCTCATCCG
>Ga0066903_100002106_pt1 | contig 15278 bp, 11 predicted proteins | sample PanSoiMetaGPlot1_FD_67491 | JGI IMG/M metagenome (GOLD analysis project Ga0066903, IMG submission 67491) | Tropical forest soil microbial communities from Panama analyzed to predict greenhouse gas emissions - Panama Soil - Plot 1 (version 2) | ecosystem: Environmental > Terrestrial > Soil >...
TCCTGGTGTCGGCGGGATTCGACGCGCACGAGCGCGATCCGCTCGCGACCATGCGCCTCACCGCGGGCGCCTTCGGCGCCATGACGATGGCGCTGCGGCAGGTGGCGGAGGAGTGCTGCCGCGGGCGCATGGCGCTCGTGACCGAGGGTGGCTACCACCTGCCGTCACTCGAGGCGTCGCTCGATCTCGTGGTCGACGTGCTGGCCGGACCGGTCGCGCCGCCGTCGTGGCCGAGCGCCGGCGTGGCCTCGAGCCGCGGCCGCGCAAGCGCCGACGCGGCGAAGCGGGTGCTCTCGCCGTACTGGACGCTAAAATAGTCGAAACTTGATAGTCGATTGTCTTCGTCAATAGTCAGGTCGATGACCGAATTCAAACCGCTCGAACTCGATCGCAAGTGGCAGCAGCAGTGGACGGCTTCGCGTGCGTTCGAGGTTGGCGTCGATCCCGCCCGGCCGAAGTTCTACTGCCTCGAGATGTTCGCGTACCCGTCGGGCCACGCGCACTTCGGGCACGTGCGGAACTACACCATCGGCGACGTCTGCGCGCGCATGAAGCGCATGCGCGGGTTCAACGTGCTGCATCCGTTCGGCTGGGATGCCTTCGGGCTGCCGGCGGAGAACGCCGCGATCAAGGCGGGCACGGCGCCGGGGAAATGGACGATCGACAACATCACCCACATGAAGGGGCAGTTGCAGCGGCTCGGTATCAGCTACGCGTGGAGTCGGGAAGTGGCCACGTGCGAGCCCGAGTACTACAAGTTCAACCAGTGGGTGTTCCTGAAGATGCTCGAGCGCGGGCTCGCGTACCGCAGGAAGTCGACGGTGAACTGGTGCCCCGTCGATCAGACCGTGCTGGCCAACGAGCAGGTGATCGAGGGCGCCTGCTGGCGGTGTGGATCGCCGGTGGTCGCGCGCGACCTGGAGCAGTGGTTCTTCCGAATCACCGCGTACGCCGACGAGCTGTTGAAGGGCCTCGACACGCTGACCGAGTGGCCTGAGAAAGTCGTGACGATGCAGCGGAACTGGATCGGCCGCTCTGAAGGCGCGCGCCTCAAGTTCCCGGTGGCGGGAGCGGCCGATGCGATCGAGATCTTCACGACGCGCATCGACACCATCTACGGGGCCACGTTCGTGCTGCTCGCACCCGAGCATCCGATGGTCGAGCGGTTTGCCGGCGAGAGCCCGGATCCGAAGGCGTTCCGCGAGCGCGCCGCGAAGTTCCGGGCGCTCGACCGTGAAGCGCGGCTCACCGGCGCCATCGAGAAGGAGGGATTCGATACCGGTCGCACAGCGGTCAACCCGTTCACCGGCGAACAGGTGCCGATCTGGATCGCGAACTTCGTGCTCGCTGAGTACGGGACCGGCGCCATCATGGCGGTGCCCGCGCACGATCAGCGCGATTTCGAGTTCGCCCGCAAGTACGGGCTGCCCGTCCGCATTGTCGTGCGTACGGCGGACACGCCGGCGACGGCCGAGGCGCTGACGGAGGCCACGACCAATTACGGCACGCTCGTCGATTCGGCCGAGTTCTCCGGTCAGGAAGCGCCGGCGGTGCTCGGCCGCATGACGCGCGACGCGGAAGCGCGCGGCATCGGGCGCGGTGAGGTGCAGTTCCGGCTCAAGGACTGGGGCATCTCGCGCCAGCGGTACTGGGGCACCCCCATTCCCGTCGTGCACTGCCCGACCGACGGTGTCGTCCCTGTTCCGTACGAACAGTTGCCCGTCGTGTTGCCTGAGATCACCGAGTTCACCGGTCGCGGCGACTCCCCGCTGGCGCAGGTGCCGGAGTTCGTCAACACGACGTGTCCCAAGTGCGGAGGCCCGGCTCGCCGTGAGACGGATACGATGGACACGTTCGTCGACTCGTCGTGGTATTTCCTGCGGTTCTGCGATCCGCACAATGCCCGTCTGCCGTTCGATCCCGTGCCGGCGGCGTACTGGATGCCCGCGGACTTCTACGTCGGCGGCGTCGAGCACGCGATTCTGCACCTGCTGTATTCGCGCTTCTTCACGCGCGTGCTGCGCGACGTCGGGCTCGTGAACTTCGACGAGCCGTTCAAGCGCCTGGTGACGCAGGGGATGGTGCTGAAGGACGGCGCCGTCATGTCGAAGTCCAAAGGCAACGTCGTCGATCCCGACGAGATGATGCAGAAGTACGGCGCAGACGCCCTGCGGCTGTACGTCATGTTCGTCGCGCCACCGGAAAAGGAGGTCGAGTGGAGCGACGCGGGGCTGGCGGGCAGCTTCAGATTCCTGGTTCGCGTCTGGCAGATCGTGGACCACTGGGCCGAAACCGTCGGCGGCGAAGGCATTCCGCCGTGCGGCGACGACCTCACGGAAGCCGAGCGGCAGCTGCGGCGGAAGACGCACGAAACGATCAAGGACGTGACGTCCGACATCGAGGTGCGGATGCACCTGAACACCGCTGTCTCGTCGCTCATGATTCTGACGAACGAGATCTACGACTTCAGCGCGGGCACGGCCCACGGCGCGCCCCACGCGCGCGGCGATGCGCCGGTCGGCTGTATCGAGCGTCCGCAGACGATTGCCGTGCTGCGCGAGGCGCTGGACGCGCTGGTCGTGCTGATTTCGCCGTTTGCGCCGCACACCGCCGAGGAAATGTGGCTCAAGCTCGGGCATGCCGACGGTCTCCATCAGGCGAAGTGGCCGGCCTACGACGCAGAGGTCGCCAAGGCCGCGGAGACGGTCGTGCCCGTCCAAATCAACGGGAAGGTCCGGGCCCGCATGACGGCGCGCGCCGGCGCGAGCGACGATGAGCTGAAGGCCCAGGCGCTTGCGGATCCGGCGGTGCGTCAGTTCATCGGCGACAAGACAGTGCTCAAGGTGATAATCGGGAAGGGTCCTCTGGTCAGCGTAGTGGTGAAATGAAACGCCTCTGTGTCCTCTGCGTGTCGTACTCCGTCCTCTGTGTCCTCAGCGTGTCCTGCGGCTACACCCTCGCAGGCCGGGGATCGTTCCTGCCCGCGTCCATCAAGGTCATCGGCATTCCGACGTTCACCAACCGGACGACGGTCTTCAACCTGGAAACGACGCTGACGCAGAAGGTGCGTGCCGAGTTCATCGGCCGCGGCAAGTACACGATCCTGCCCGAGTCGACGGGGGTGGACGCGCTGCTGACGGGTGAGGTCGGGTCCGTCAGCATCATCGCGTCGAGCTTCAACGCGGCCCAGCTCGCTTCGCGGTACGCCATCACGATGACGGCGCGCGTGGAGCTCCGCGATACGCACAGCAACATGGTGCTGTGGGAGAACCCGAGCCTCGTGTTCAGGCAGGAGTACGAGGCTACCAGCGGTCAGACGGCGATCGATCCCGCCGCGTTCTTCAATCAGGACGTCAACGCGCTCGACCGCATGAGCACCGACTTCGCCCGCAGTATCGTCAGCGCCATCCTGGAGGCGTTCTGACCCGTTCGTCCGCGGCGGTCGAGGAGCAGATCGCGAGCGGCGAGGCCGACCCCCTTTACCTCCTGCACGGCGACGACGACCAGGAAAAGGCCGCGCTCGTCGCGCGGTTTGCCGATCTCGTCGAAGAGAGTCTTCGCGCGTTCAACGTCGAGCGCATCCACGCCGGCGACATGACGACCGGCGACAAGCTGGTCGAGGGCGTCGCCGACATCGTGACGGCCGCGCGCACCTTGCCGATGCTGGCCACGCGCCGCGTCGTCATCGTCGTCCAGGCCGAGAACCTGCTGATGCCGAAGCGCGAGAGCGAGGCCGCCACGCGCGCGATGGAGGAACTCGAGCGGCTGATCGAACGCCCCGAGCGCGAGGCGACCGTGGTATTCGTGGCGGGAGCCCCCGTCGACAAGCGCAGCCGGCTGTTCAGGATGCTGACGCGGCACGCCACGCTGGTCGAGTGCGGCGTCCTCGAGACCGCCGCCGATGCCGAGCGATGGGTCAAAGCACGCGCGGCCGCCTCTGGTGCGCAGATCGCGCCCCAAGCGGTCCGACTCCTCGTCGAGCGCGCCGGCACCGACCTGGTGCGCCTCCGCGGCGACGTCGATCGTCTGCTCCTCTACGCGATGGGGCAGTCGTCCATCGGCGTGGACGATGTGCGCGCGGTGAGCGGTCCTGCGGGACTCCAGGACGACTGGGCGATGACCAACGCGATTGAAGGCGGCGACGCAGCCGAGGCGCTCCGCCAGGTCGCGCTGATGCTCGACGCCGGTGCGCCGGCAGAAAAGGTACTGGGACAGCTCGGTTGGGTCGTCCGCGCGAAGTTCCCGCAGATCGCCGCGGGCCAGGTCGGCCCCGCCGTCGACGCGTTGTTTCGCACCGACCTCGACCTCAAGACGTCTGCCGGAGATTCGCGCGTGCTGCTGGAGCGGCTGGTCGTCGAACTGTGTGCGGGGAAGCGGTCGCGCGGCGGCTACGGCCGCCGCTGGTGAGCCGGAGTCCTCACGCCGACGCACGTCTGGCGAGGCGCGTCTGCAGCCGCGCCTTGTAGCGGCCCGCGGTGTTGTGATGGATGATGCCCTTGCCCGCCATCTTGTCGATGAGCGAGATCGTCTCGCGCAGCGCCGACTTGGCACCCGCGAGGTTGTTGCCGTCGATTTCCGCCCGGATCTTCTTCAACGCGCCGCGCAGCCTCGATCGAAACTGACGGTTGCGTTCGCGGTTCTTCAGACTCTGGCGGTGCGCCTTCAGCGCCGATGCGTGCGTAGCCACGTAGGTTCGAACCTCCTGAACCCCTGAGTGTACCACACGACCGCCGCACGCCCGCAAACGCTATTCGACGCGCAGCGCGTCGGTCGGGTCGATGGCGGCCGCGCGCCGCGCCGGCACGTACGACGCGACGACCGTCGAGATGAGCACGGCCGCGGCGACAAGCGCCAGCGCCACAACGTCGAGTCCGCGGCGGCCACCGGGGCCCCCAGGGAACACCGCCGCCAGAGCCCTCTCGGCGCCCAGGCTCCCGAGCACGCCAAGAGCGAGGCCGACGACGGCGCGCGTCATGCCGTCGCGCAGGACCATGCCCAGCACCGCCGACTTGTGCGCGCCGATCGCCATGCGGATGCCGATCTCGCGCGTTCGCCGGCTCACGCCGTACGCCACCAGGCCGTAGAGCCCGACGACCGACAGCACAAGGCCCATGAGGCCCATCGCCCCAATCAGCCCGATGATGACGTTGAAGATGTTGATCGTACGCATCCGGTAGAACTCTTCCATTGTGCGCACGTTGAACATCGGTTGATTCGGATCGATCCCGCGCACGACTTCGCGAACCGGCTGCGCGAGGCCGGCCGGATCGCCGAGCGACTCGGTCACAAGCGTCATCCGCTGCTGTGGACGCTGGCGGTACGGCAGATAGACGTAGTCCATCGGCGGCTCGGCCAGGAAGATGTACTTGCTGTTCTTCGCGACGCCGACAACCTGCACCCAGGGGCCGTGGCTGTCGTCGAGCCGGAACCGCTTGCCGAGCGGAGCCTGACCGGGCCAATAATGCGCGGCGAACTGCTCGTTGACGACCGCCACGAGCGGCGCGTTGGCATCGTCAGTCGGGAGGACGGCGCGCCCGCTGATGACGGGCACCTTCATCACATCGAAATAGAACTCGTCGATGTACGCGCCCAGCATCGTCGCGCTTTCTTTGCCGTCGGGAAACTGGAAGCCTTCGGGCACCACCGTGGCCCCGCTCTGGCCGTCGGTCGACATGGGCGTCATGGAGGTGAGCGTGGCGGCCCTGACGCCCGCGACCGCGCGCGTGCGCTCGGTCAGTTCCTTGTAAAACCGCTGCGAGTCGGCCTGCGAGTAGCGGAGCAGGCTCGGATCGAAACTCGTCATCAGCAGGTGATCGAGCCGGTACCCCGGACCGATGCCGACACTGCGCTGGAACCCGCGGTACATGAACGTGGCGAGGCCGAGCAGGACGACGGCAGTCGCAACCTGGCCGCAGACGAGCACCGTCCGTCCCCATCGGCGCCGATGGCCGATGCCGGCCGCGTCGCCACCCTTGATGACGGCGGTGAGGTCCGCGCGCGTCGCCTGCATGGCGGGCGCGAGGCCGAACAGGAGCGCGCTGACGAACGCGACGGCGAGGCTGAAAACAATCGCGCGGCGATCGAGCTCGAACGAGAGCGCCACCGGCAGGTCGGTCGGCAGCTGAATCTGCCGGAACAGCGCGACGCCGCCGTAGCCGACGCCCAGGCCGAGGAGCCCGCCGACGATCGCAATGACGACGCTTTCGGTGACGAGCTGGCGGATGAGACGGGCGCGGCCCGCGCCGATCGCCAGGCGCATGGCAAGCTCGCGCGCCCGGGCGGGGGCGCGGCTGGTGAGCAGCCCGGCGACGTTGGCGCAGGCGACAAGCAGCACGGCCGCCGCCAGCGTCGTCAGCATCGCGATCAGGGCGGCGTCGGCCCAATCCTGCGCAATCCGCGCCTGCAGCTCCGTGCGGACAGACAACGTGCGGTTCCTGTTCGTGTCCGGGTAGGCGCGCTCGAAGTCCTTGCCGATGATCGCCAGCTCCGTCTGCGCCTCGGGGAGCGAGACGCCCGGCTTCAACCGCCCCTTGATCGCAAGGGCCCGCGCGTCGCGTGCCTCGAGCGGCCGCGCCTTCGGATCGTTTGCAAAGCGCGGCCACATCATCAACGGCACGTAGAACTCGTACCGCACGAACTGATCGAGGCCCCTGAACTCCGCCGGTGCCACGCCGACGACGGTGAATTCCATGCCATTCAGGCGGACGGTGTGTCCGAGCACCGAGGGATCCGCGCCGAACTGTTTGTCCCAGAAATCGTGGCCGAGCACGACCACGGCGTCGCGGCCGGGCACCTGGTCTTCCTCGGGCCGGAAACCCCGCCCGAGCGAGGGCTCGACACCCAGGACCGTGAAGAAATTGCCGCTGACCAGCATGCCGAGCCGCTGCTTCGGCGAATCCTCGCGGTTGGCCGCGAAGCCGACCGCCTGGTTGGTGAACGCCACCATGCCGCTGAAGCTGTGGCTGCGATCGCGGATGTCGACGTACTCGCGGTACGAGGCGACAAGCCGGCTGAACCCTTCGATCGACGCGGTCGATCCGATCGTGACCACCTCGCCCGGCCGGAGGATCGGCATCGGGCGAAGGAGGAGCGCGTCGGCCCAGCTGAAGACCGCGCAATTGGCGCCGATACCGATGGCGAGCGACAGGACGGAGACGAGCGCGAAGGCCGGGCTCTTCAGAAGCATGCGGCAGGCGTAGCGCACGTCCTGCAGGAGGCGCTCGAACCAGACGGCGATGAAGAGCCGGTTGCGCATGCTTTCTCCTCTCGACGTGAAGAGTCCTGTGTATAGACGGGCGTCCAGATCCTGAAGTTCAGGAAGTTGAGTAGACTCTCGCGGTGCCCATCGTCATCGAGCAGCTGACCCGCACGTTCGGGCCATTCACGGCCGTGGACGACCTGTCGTTCGGCGTCGACAGCGGCGAAATCGTCGGGCTCATCGGGCCCAATGGCGCCGGGAAAACCACGACGCTCCGCGCGCTTGCGGGCATTCTGCGGCCGACGCGCGGCCGCATCCGCGTGGACGAGATCGATCTGCTCGAGCGGCCGATCGACGCGAAGCGGCGTCTCGCGTTCATGCCCGACGAGCCGCGCCTGTTCGAATACCTGACCGTGGAAGAACATCTGCGCCTCATCGCGCGGTTGTACGAGATCGACGATTTCGCTGCGCGGTCGCAGGCGCTCGTCGACGAGCTCGAGCTCAAAGGAAAGGAACGCGCGTTGCCGGGCGAGCTCTCGCGCGGCATGCGGCAGAAAGTGGTCATCGCGTGCGGCCTCATCAGGCGCGCGTCCGTGCTGCTGTTCGACGAGCCGTTGACCGGGCTCGATCCGATCGGTATCCGGCGCATGCGCGAAACGATCGTGGCGCGCGCCCGCGCCGGCGCGGCCGTCCTCCTGTCGTCGCACCTGCTGCATCTGGTGGAGGAGGTGTGCACGCGCGTGATCATCATGGACCACGGACACAAGATTGCGGACGGCACGGTGGCGGAACTCGCGTCGCGCGCCGATCTGGCCGCGGCTGGATCGAACCTCGAGCAGATCTTTCTGCGCGTCACCGGCCATTGACCGTGATTGCCGCGAGCCTCTACATCACCCTGTGCAGCGCGCGCAATCGTGTGCGCGTGCGCCTCCGACGCTTGCGTGAGCCGCGCTATCTCTTTGGCGCGATCGTGGGCGCGGCGTACCTGTATTTCGCAGTCTTTGCCCGCATGGCGGGGCGCCGGGGACGGGTGCGGCTCGGGCCGCCGCCGGACATGTCCCTGCGCCTGCAGACCGTCGGGCCGCTGGTCGCCGCGCTGGTCGTGTTCGTGCTGGCGGTGCTGACATGGGTTGTGCCGGCCACCGGTGCCATGCTGTCGCTGTCGGATGCGGAAGCCGCCTTCCTGCTGCCCGCGCCGCTGTCGCGCCGGCAGCTGGTGGCGCACCGCCTGATTCGCGCGCAAATCGGGGCGCTCTTCGCGGGACTGATCATGGCGTTCGCGGTGCCCGCCGCGGGGCTCGGTCGGCTGCGCGTCATGCTGTCGACCTGGCTGTTTTTCGTGACAGCGCGGACCTACGTCGCAGGCGTCGCGCTGGCGCGGACGCGCATCGCGCTCGAACCGAAGCGGCTGGCGCGGTGGGTGCCCGTCGGCATCCTCGGCGCCGCGGTCCTGGTCGTCGGCGCCTTCATCATTCGAGAGTGGATGCTGCCGGCATCCTCCGTCGCCGACGTGATCGATCGCGCCAGCCACATCGCCGATGCGGGGCCGGTTCAGGTGATCCTGGCGCCGTTTCTCACGCTCGTGCGTCCCGTCTTCACTCCCTGGAGCCTGTCACTGGCGCTGTGGTGGATCGCCTCCGCGCTCACGGCCGCGGCGACAATCGGCTGGACGTTGTCGAACGCCAGCGCGATGGACGTGATCCTCGAGGCGCCGCCCGCGAATCGTGCGGCGAGGGAAGCGCCGGCGCAGCCGGCGCGCGCCGCGCGCGTCTGGACGCCCTGGCAGCTGGCGGCGCGTGGCCGGACCGAAGGGCTGTTTGCCTGGAAAGGCGCGCTGCTGATCGTGCGGTCGGCCAGCCTCGGCACGCTCCGGTACCTGATTCCGCTGGCGTCGATGGCGGTCATCGCCGGCTCGACGGCGTTGCGCGGCGGCGGCTATCACGGCGCCGCCGCGTTTGTCGCGACGCTCGCGACGATGATCGCCGCCGGCACGATCCTGTTCGGACCGCAGGTGGCGCGGTTCGATCTGCGTGAGGATTTCAAGAACATCGAGGTGCTGAAGACCTGGCCGGTGTCGCCGGCGGCCGTGGTTCGCGGAGAAATGCTCGCGCCGATCGCGCTGGTGACCGCCATCTGCTGGGCCGCTATCGCCACCGCCTGGCTGTTTGCCGCCGCAGCGACGCCGAACCTCGGCGTGGCCTGGCGCGCGTCCATTGCCATTGCCGCGGCCATCGCGGCGCCCGCGCTCATCGGCGGGCAGTTCGCCGTCCACAATGTGTTCGCGCTGCTGTTTCCGGCCTGGGTTTCCGTGGGCAACGAACGCCCCCGAGGCATCGACGCCATGGGGCAGCGGCTCATCCTGCTCGCCGCCGTCATCCTGTCGCTCATCGTCATCGCGCTGCCCGGCGCGCTGGCGGCGGGCATCCTCTGGCTTGCGTTTCAGCGCCTGATCGGCGCACCGACGCTGGTACCAGCTGCTCTCGTCTTCACGGTGGTCGTGGCGATTGAGGTCGCGATCATCTCCGAGCTGTTGGGTCCGGCGTACGAGCGGCTGGACGTGATGTCGATCGAGCGAGGGGAGTGAGGCCCTTTCAACCGTTCAGGCCCGACCCCAGGGTCACTGGACGATACGAACGTTCGTCGGCGGCCCCGGCGGCGTACCCTGAAACGAGAAGAGATCGATGACATCGACTGAGCTCCCGGCATCGCCGAGCATTGGCGTCACGCCGAAGATCTCCTCGAGCGTCCGCAGCATCGAACCGTGCGAATAGTGGATCGTGTTCGAGTAATTCACCTTGGCGAACGGCGAGAGCACGATGAAGCCGATCGGACCGTCAGAGCCTTCGCCTTCGTCCCACATGATGAAGAGCGCGCCGTGCTGGTAGGCGGTGGACGCCAGAATTTTCGGCACTTCGCGTGACAGCCAGGTGTCACCCTGGGCAATCGTGCCGTCGTGCATGTCGTCCTGCAGGTTCGGCGTGATGAAGTTGTAGCGGGCCTGTGTGTTGTTCTGGAGGTTACCGGCCAGCTCGGTGTAGGGACGGACGTGACTGATGCAGTAGGCCGAGTTCGCCTTCATGTTGCTGGTCACATCGTTGAAGTACACAAACGGATCGTGATGCGTGGTGTAGTTGTTCCCTTCGTCGGTGATGGGGCAATCGGTCCCGAGGATGTCCTCCTCGTACGCCTTCCACGAAATACCGGCCGTGTTCAGCAGCGTGACCAGATGCTGCGTCGTGTTCTGTTGCAGTGCGACCGGCGTGTCGTCGTCGGTAATGCCGAGATTCGAGCCGGCCTCGAGCCAGATGTAGTTCGGAAGGCTCGGGTGGAGTCCCGGAGGATTGAAGTACTGCTCCGCGTGAGCCCCGCGGCTCAGGAGACTGTTGAGATAGGGCGCCTGAGCATTGCCCTTGAGCTCGGACCAATTGTGATTCTCGAGCACCATGACGAACGCGGTCTGGATTGCCGAGAACGGCGAAGCAGATTGCGCACGAGGCCGCGCGACAGCCAGGAGCACAAGACAGATAAGGAAGATCGAAGCAGTGTGACGGAGCGGCACTCGGTGCATCGTCGAACGACCTCTGTCTGTTTCGGAATCCGCGGTGGTCCAGCGTCGAACTAGGCAATCTGCGGGCCGCCGTACCGCACCATGAATTCGGCGGCAGATCAGCGGGGATTTATCCAATACTGTCGCCTGCGAGGCCTCCGCCTTCGGTGATTTGGTGATCGCGAGGTGAATTCTGTCGTCGCCGCCGAGCGTCCGAAACCCCCTTTTGCGGCTTGCCCAGTGTGAAAAAAGGTGACGGTGCCACCCCGATGCGTGCGGGCAGACCTCAGCGCGCGCTGACGCGTTCGACGGCGCCGCCACGGTCGGGGGCGCAAGGCGAGCAGTAGAGCGGCACTTCGCGGCCGTCCACGACCTCACTCGTCTTGTAGATGGCTTCAGCCGTTCGCGTGCGCGAGGCGCCAGCGAGGCCCTTGATGCGCGCGACGTAGTTTTGTGTCTCTTTGTAGGGAGGCACATTCTGCCCGTGCCGATCCACCGCGCCAGGGCCCGCGTTGTAGGCCGCGAGCGCGAGCTGCTCGTTGTCGCCGTACCGATCGAGCAGCTGCCGCAGGTAGGCCACGCCCGCGCGCACGTTCTCGATGGGGTTGAACGGATTGAGTACGCCGAACAGCTGGGCCGTCGACGGCATCAGCTGCATCAGCCCGAGGGCGCCCTTGGGCGAGCGCGCGTACGGGTTGTAGGCGGATTCCACCTGGATGACGGCCTTGACCAGATCGACGCGCACACCGTTCAGGCGCGCATGCTCGCGGATGAGATCGTCGTATTCCGCGGTCTTCGTCGCGCTCACGAACCGCGTCGTGCGCACGCTCTCGGCATTCGCGACCGCGTACGACTTCCGGACGCCGCCCTTCGGAACATCCGACAGCACCAGGTTCCCGTTGGCGTCGCGCCAGGTGTAGATCTGCGCCCGTGCCGGGATGGCTACGCCGAACACGATGGCCGCGAGGGCCGGTACCAGGAGGTTTTTCACCAAGGTCACCAGTGTGGGACCGCGTGGGCAGACCCACAACTACCAACCTTGGTATCGGCGCCTCAGTGATTCGCCTGCACACCGCCGGATACGTGATCGGGCGGGTGATTACGTGAAGAACCGTGCAACGACGGCTTCGCTCGCGGCGAGCATCTCGTCGATCTTCTCCGGCTGTTTGCCGCCGGCTTCGGCGAAATCGGGACGCCCTCCGCCGCCGCCTCCGACGATGGGTGCGATCTCCTTGACGATCTGTCCGGCCTTGATCTTCGACGTGAGATCGGGCGTGACAGCGACCACGATTTGCACCTTGCCGTCGGTGGCCGACGCGAGCACGACGACGCCGCTTTCAATTTTCGCCTTCAGCGAGTCGGCGACGCTGCGCAGGCCGTCCTTGTCCATGTCGGCCACCTTGCGCCGTGCCAGGCGGATGCCCGACGGCAGGGTGACGATGTCGTCCGGTTCGCCCGCGCCACCTCCGCCTGTCGCCAGCCGGGTCTTGAGCTGCGCCACCTCGCGTGACAGCCGCTTGGCGTCGGCCTGGAGTCGCTCGATCGCGGCGACTGCCTGATCCGCGGGAACGCGCAGGGCCTCGGACACGTCGGCCAGCGCCGCGCGCTGGCGCTGCGCCCACTCGACGGCGCCTGAGCCGGTCAACGCCTCGATGCGGCGGACCCCCGCCTTGACGCCGCCCTCCGACAGGATGATGAAGAAGCCGATATCGCCCGTGGCGCTCACGTGCGTGCCGCCGCAGAGCTCCATGCTGAATCCCGGGATGCTCACCACGCGCACTTTGTCGCCGTACTTCTCGCCGAAGAGCGCCATGGCGCCCTGTGCGATGGCTTCCTCGGTCGAGCGCTCCTCGGTGTCGACCGGCGTATTGCGCATGATCTGTTCGTTGACGATCCGCTCGATCTCGACGATCTGATCGTGCGTGACCGGCTGGAGATGCACGAAGTCGAAGCGGAGCCGATCGGGCGCGACGAGCGACCCGGCCTGCTTGACGTGCGTGCCCAGCACCTGGCGCAGCGCCGCATGCAGCAGGTGCGTCGCCGTGTGGTTCCGGCGCGTGGCGTTGCGGACGTCCCCGTCGACCTCTGCGGTGACGAGGTCGCGCAGAGTGAGGGCGCCTGACTCGACGTGGACGCGGTGGACCCGGGGCAGGCCCGCCTTGAGGCGCGCCACGCCGTCGACCACCGCCGATCCGCTGCCGGTTTCAGAGTAGATGCGGCCCGAATCCGAGACCTGGCCGCCCGCCTCGATATAGAACGGCGTTCGCCCGAGCGCGACGTAGCCGTCCTGGCCCGTCGTCAGCGACTGCGCGGGCTCGCGGCGGTCGTTGAAGACGGCCACGATGGGCACGCCCCTGACGCGGGTGCTCGTGTACCCCTCGAACTCGTCGCCGATGTGGAGGTCCGCGCCCTGTCCGTCGAGCACGAACTCTTCCGTCTTGCGTCCGAACGCGCTCTGGGCGCGCGCCTTGGTGCGCTGGCCCTCCATGGCGCGCTCGAACGCGTTCTTGTCGACCGTGACGGACTGCGTGGCCGCTGTGTCCTCGATGAAGTCGAACGGGATGCCGAAGGTGTCGTAGAGCCGGAACGCGGCGTCGCCCGAGAGGACGCGGCTCTTCGTCCCGACCACCTTCGCGAGCTCCGCCTCGAGCCGAGGCAGTCCGTCGCTCAGGACTGCCTCGAACCGCCGTTCCTCCGCCACGATCGTCTGCTCGATCATCGCGCGATTCGATCGCACCTCCGGATAGGCGTCGCCCATCTCCCGATCGATGACGTCCACGAGCCCGTGCAGGAAGGGCTCCTTGGCGCCAAGGTGATTGCAGTGGCGCATGGCCCGCCGCATGATCTTGCGCAGCACATAGCCGCGCCATTCGTTGGACGGCAGAACGCCGTCGGCGATGAGAAACGTGGTCGCGCGGATGTGGTCCGCGACCACGCGCATCGAGATGTCGTGCTCCTCTCGATCGCCGTACCGGAGGTCGGTCAGCTCGCCGATGCGGCGCAGGATCGGCGTGAAGACGTCGGTATCGTAATTCGATGTCTTGTTCTGCAGCACGGACGTGATGCGCTCGAGGCCCATGCCCGTGTCGATCGACCGCGCGGGCAGGGGCGCCAGGGTGCCGTCGCTGCCGCGCTCGAACTCCATGAACACGTTGTTCCAGATCTCGATCTCCGGATCGATGCCGGTGCCGCCTCGCACGAAATAGATCTCCGAACAGCGGCCGCACGGCCCCGTGTCGCCCATTTGCCAGAAGTTGTCGTCGGTTCCGAGCTCGAGGATGCGATCGGACGGGATGCCAAGCTTCCTCCAGATTCGGTGGGCGTCCTCGTCGCGCGGGATCCCATCCTCGCCCTTGAAAACCGACACGACGAAGCGGTCTTTCGGCATCTTCCAGACGTCGGTGAGGAGCTCCCAGGCAAACGCGAGCGCGTCCTCCTTGAAGTAGTCGCCAAACGAGAAGTTGCCGAGCATCTCGAAGAACGTCTGGTGGCGGTGCGACGGCCCGACGTTGTCGAGGTCGTTGTGCTTGCCGCTGACGCGCATGATCTTCTGCGAGGTGGCCGCGCGCCTGTACTCGCGCTTCTCGAGGCCGAGGAACACATCCTTGAACTGGTTCATCCCCGCGTTGGTGAAGAGCAGCGTGGGGTCGTCTCCCGGGACGAGCGGCGAGCTCGGCACCACCCGGTGGCCGCGCTCCTCGAAGAACTTCAGGAACGACGAGCGGATTTCGTTGGCACGCATCGGATCCGCTATTGAATCACATCACATCCCGTTCAGTCTTCAACGGGCGTCTTGCCGTGGCGCTTGAAGCAGGCGCGCACATGCTCCGGCTCGAACCCCTGGCCGATCAAATAACGGTAGAGACGCATGAGCGCCGGGCGGTCGGTGGGAAGGGGGCCGCCGCGCAGCCGCTTGGCGAGCGCGGCTTCGATGAGCGCGTCCCGATTGATGTCGGCGAACGTGTCGTCCACCACGCGGCGGGCGAGGGCGCCGGCGATGCCGGCGTGCTCGATCTGCTGGCGGACCCGGCGGGCGCCTCGCTTGCGGCCGATCGCCTGCGTCCGCGCGATCGCGGCGGCCACGCGCTCGTCGTCGATGGCTCGTTCGCCTTTCAACCGGTCGATGGCGGCGTCGATGTCGTCGGGTGAGTGGCCGCGGCGCACCAGCCGCTGGCGGACTTGCGCTTCCGAGAGCTCGCGGCGGGCGAGCATCGCGACCGCGTCGAGGTAGGCGCTACGACCCAAATCGCGTGATTTCGGGGGCGCCCATCCTCGCCTCCGCCATCGAATCGCGACTCATCTCGGCCGTCGTCGAAATGCCCTGCACCTTCAGCTTGAACTCGTCCACGTTGCTGGCCCAGCGCAGCGCCTCGTCGAAGCTGACGAGCCCCTGTTTGAACAGCGAGAAGATCGACTGATCGAACGTCTGCATGCCGTACTGCGAGGTGCCGGCTGCGATCGCGCCGGAGATGTGGTGCGTCTTTTCCTTGTCGACGATGCAGTCGCGGATGAAGGCGGTGCTGATCATGACTT
>Ga0066903_100002107_pt1 | contig 15277 bp, 14 predicted proteins | sample PanSoiMetaGPlot1_FD_67491 | JGI IMG/M metagenome (GOLD analysis project Ga0066903, IMG submission 67491) | Tropical forest soil microbial communities from Panama analyzed to predict greenhouse gas emissions - Panama Soil - Plot 1 (version 2) | ecosystem: Environmental > Terrestrial > Soil >...
CGCGGACCGCGTTGATCAGGTCCGAGTCGGCCTGCGCCTTGAGCACGTAGCCGGACGCGCCGGCCTTTAGCGCCTCGAACAGATAGCGCTCGTCGTCGTACATCGACAGGATCAGGATCGAGACGTCGGGCGCCTGCGCGCGAATCTCACGCGTCGCCTGCAGGCCCGTGAGCTTCGGCATCTTCACGTCGAGGATGGCCAGGTCGGGCTTGTCGCGGATCGCCATGTCCCTTGCCTCGGCGCCGTCCGACGCCTCGCCCACCACCTCGATGTCCGCCTGGCGCTCCAGGAGCATCCGCAGCCCCGAGCGGACGATCCCGTGGTCGTCGGCGATCAGGACCTTCATCGCTGGGAACGTGTGTGTTTGGGCGATCGGCTCGGCGTATGCCCGTTGCGCTTCCATTCCCGACTCCTATCGGCCGGCTCCAGGGGCACCGTTAGCCGCACCCGGGTGCCCGCATCCAGCCGCGACTCGACCTGCATGTCACCGCCCACGAGCAGTGCCCTCTCGCGCATCCCGGAGATCCCGAGCCCCGTGGCCGCCTGATCGAACGTGAACCCCGAGCCGTCGTCGGCCACGGTGAGCTCGACCCGATCGCCCTCGCGAACCAGGCCCACGTGGACCCGCTCGGCGCCAGAGTGCTGCGCGGCGTTGGACAGGGCCTCCTGGGCGACCCGGTAGACGACGAGCTGGACGTCCGCCGGCAGTCCGGAGAAGTCGCCGGTCGAGTCGAAGGTGGCGTTGACCTTGCCCCGGCGGCCGAGCTCCTTGACGTGCCCGGCGAGTGCCGCCTTCAGCCCGAGGTCGTCGAGCGCGGTGGGGCGGAGCTGGCGGGCGAGCATGAGGAGCTCCTCCATCGCCTGGTTGGCGAGCGCCTTGGTCTCGGCGAGCTCGTGCGCGAGCTCCACGGGCGCCTTGACGCGAGCGGCCTCCAGGCGCAGGAGCAGCGCGGTCAGCGACTGGTTGACCTCGTCGTGGAGGTCGCGGGCGACGCGGGCGCGCTCCTCCTCCTGCGCGGCGAGGGCGGTGCTGGAGGTCCGGCGGCGCTCCGCCTCGAGGCGCTCGAGCATGCGCCTGAATGCGCGGTTCAGGCGCTGAACCTCCTCCGGCTCCGTGTCGGCCTCGGGCGGTGCCTGGAGGTTGGACCCGGGCCGTGAGAGGTCGACCCGCTCCATCTCGTCGACCAGGCGCTCGAGTGGGCGGAAGCGCCGCTGAAGCATCATCACGTTGACTAGAACCGTCAGCAGCACCGCTAGTCCGAGGACCACCGCCACGCCCGGGTGTCCGCCGAGGTTCGAGTCCGGATTGCCCACCACGGCCGTGATCACCACGGCGACGACGATCAGCACGAGGTTCGCGGCGAGCACTTGGGTCAAGAGGTTCTTGCGGCGCATGGTGTTCAAGGTATCGGCCTCAGCACGCCGATTTCGTAGCCGCGGGAAACCTCTGTCGGCGTGCGTGACTAGGGGCTGGCCCCTAGTCAAATGGGGTGGCGCACCCCACCGGGATCGGGACATCCATGTGCCACCATTTGGACGACCGTTCGAGTCGACCGCCCAAGGGGCACGCACCGAGAATGACAACCACAGGCAGATCCAACTTCGTCGCAGGCCTCCGCACGGTCATCCTGATGGCCGCACTCGGCGGTCTGCTGGTGGTGATCGGCTTTGCGATCGGCGGCATCAAGATCGCGAGCGTCTTCCTCGTCATCGCGCTGATCATGAACTTCGTCGCCTACTGGTTCAGCGACAAGATCGCGATCGCGAGCGCCGGCGCCAAGCCCGTCTCCGAGGCGGAGGCGCCGCGGCTCTACCAGATGGTCCGCGACCTCACGACCCGCGCGGGCCTGCCGATGCCCAAGCTCTATGTCATCCCGACCGAGCAGGCGAACGCCTTCGCCACCGGCCGCAACCCCAAGCACGCGGCCGTGGCGGTCACGTCCGGGATCACCAAGCTTCTCTCCGAGGACGAGCTTCGCGGCGTGCTCTCGCACGAGCTGGGGCACGTGCGCAACCGAGACATCCTCACGCAGTCGATCGCCTCCGCGATCGGCGCGATGATCACCTGGATCGCCTACCTGCTGCTCTGGTTCGGCGGCGATGACGAGTCCCCGCTGGGGCTGGTCGCCAACCTCGCCCTGTTCCTGCTCGCCCCCATTGCGGCCACCCTGATTCAGCTCGCCATCTCGCGGCAGCGTGAGTACTCGGCCGACGCGACGGGCGCTGAGATCTGCGGCAACCCCGAGTCCCTCGCCTCGGCGCTCCTGCGCCTGGAGGAGGGCGCGAAGGCGATGCCCATGCAGGTCAACCAGGCGACCGAGCCCCTCTACATAGTCAAGCCGTTCCACGGCGGCGGCATCGCCGCGCTGTTCTCGACGCACCCGCCCATCGAGGAGCGCGTTCGCAGGCTCCGCCAGATGCGGCCGAGCCTCTCCTAGGGAGCCGGGGCCAGCCGAGGGACCGGGCACGCGCGGGTGTGCCCGACGTGCTGCGCGAGGTAGCAGTACGCCGGCTTCGGCCTGAGCGCCGGGCTCATGACCCCGTAGGTCGCGAACCGGCTGGGTGAGCCGCCGAGGTCGGCGAGGGTGTAGATCAGGAACGAGCGCACGTTCATCCCCTGGACGGCGCGGTACATGCGGGCGAGCAACGGCCCCTGCTGGCTGAGAGAGACGTTGAAGTGGCCGGCGCCGCTCTTGGTGGCGCCGATCCCGACCTCGGTGATCCAGAGCGGCTTCGACCCGTCGTTGAATCGCTCGCTCACCCTCCGGAGTTCCTCGAGGTTCGCCTTCATCCCCGCCGTCCACGGTGGACGGCGCGGGTAGGGGTGAGCTCCGATGCCGTCGAAGGAGCCCTTGCCGGCGATCTCGTAGACGCGGGAGAGGAACTCGGCCGGCGGCATCTTCCCGCGCGCCGGCGAGGCCGGTGAGAGGCCCCCGGTGATGATGGACCCGTTGAAGCCGGCCTCGTGTGCCGCCCCGTCGGCCGCCTCCAGCAGGCGCGCATAGAGCCCCGGGTCGGCGTGCGGGGCGAAGAAGATCCTGAAGTTCGGCTCGTTCCAGACCTCGAGCGCGCTCATCCTCGGCAGGTGATCCATCAGGCCGCGCAGGAACGCCCGCCACTCGGGAATGTGCTGCGGAGAGGGTGGGAACGAGCACCCGATGCAGCCGCCGCCCTGGTCCGAGCCCGGCGCTCGCGCCCACGGGGGCGCGCCGTAGGCCACCACGACCGGACGAATGCCGTTCGCGAGCATCTCCCGGTACCGGCTGACCACCGGCGCCCAGTTGAAGCGGGGCACCCCTCTCGCCGCCGCCTCCGAGGGCGGCAGCGGTTCGATCGAGCTCCACAGTGCCTCGAGGCGGTCGGTGTCTGCGCCTGCACGCGCGGTGACCGCGATCTGGGTGGCGCCGGTGATCCGCGTGCTCCCCGGGCGGCACGGCCGCCCGCCGGGGGCGCGCTGCGCCCTGCTCGTGCCCGGCGTCGCGACGGGTCCGTAACAGATGTCGAGCCAGCCGCTCCCGTTGAACCCCCACGGCGGCGACTGGGGCCGGTTGTGGGGCGGGACGCCCACCTGCGGGCTGGGCGCCGTCGTGGAGGGCGGGGGAGTGGTGGTTGGGTGAGTGGTGGTGGGGAGTGCGACGGGGCTGGGCGAGGAGGCCGGCTCGCCGCCGCCCCGCGTCAGCACCACCGCGAGGGCGATGCCTCCCCCGACGGCCAGCACGGCGACGGCCGCCAGAAGCGCCCACCGCCTTCCTGGTGGCCTCGCGCGCCGCCTCGGCTCCTCCGAAGGCCCGCTTTTCGGGTCGTGGTTCATCGGTCGGCGGGGATCATGGAGCACCTTCCGCGCGGCCGGCGAGCATCGGTTACCATCGCCCGCTCGGCGCCCTCCTCTGCCGCCGCCGCGGGGCCGCAAGCGCGCGGTCGCCGGCGCCGAAGAGATGAAGGATGAGGAGGGTGCTCGCAGGCATGCGATCGGCTGCTACCCCGAGGAGGCTCGCCTACTGATGTTTCCCGCTCACGACACCGCTACGCCCTCTTCCAGGACGCCGCGTCGTGGCGCCCTGGCCGTCGTCCTCCTGTGCCTGGGTCTTCTCCTGGCGGCACTGATCCCCGCGACCGCGGCCGACGCGAAGAAGGTGCCGAAGGGCTTCTTCGGCATCGCCCCGGGGGTCGCACACCTGGACTCGAAGGACTACAAGAAGATGCGGAAGGCCAAGGTCAAGACGTTCCGGGTCTCGGTCTTCTGGAAGGGCGTGGAGCCGCAGCGGGGCGTCTACCGGTGGGGCGGCATCGACAACCAGGTCGGGCAACTGGCGAAGAACGGGATCACGCCCATCCTGAACGTGTGGGGCGCGCCGTCGTGGGCGAACGGCAGCTTCAACCCGTCGGTCCCGCCGCTCAAGGGCAGCGCTGCCTCGGCGTGGAAGTCGTTCCTGAAGACGGCGGTCAACCGCTACAGGAAGGGCGGCGCCTACTGGAGGGCCAATCCCGGCCTGCACCCGAAGCCGGTCACCTCCTGGCAGATCTGGAACGAGCCGAACCTCCCGAAGTACTTCGCGAAGCCCGGCACGGCTGATCCGCCGAAGCCGTATCCCGAGACGGCTACTGCCTACGCGAAGCTCGTCAAGTCCTCCGACAAGGCGATCGGAAAGGCCGACAAGCACGGCAAGGTGATCCTCGCCGGGCTCAGCAGCAATGCGAAGAAGAAGAAGCTCGCGCCGGACGCCTTCATCAAGAAGTTCCTCAAGGCCAGAAAGATCACCAAGCGCTTCAGCGCCGCTGCGCTTCACCCGTACGCGCCGAAGATCTCGAAGTTCGAGTCGCGGGTCTCCAAGTTCCGCAAGGCCATGGACAAGCACGGCGCGAAGAAGAAGCCGATCTGGCTGACCGAGGTGGGCTGGGGGTCCAAGCACGGCCACGGCAACCTGAACAAGGGCAAGAGTGGCCAGGCGAATCTGCTCAGGCAGTCCTTCAAGCTGACCCTCAAGAAGCGCCACCAGTGGGACGTCGACCGCCTGCTCTGGTTCGACTGGCGCGATCCTCCGAAGGGCGGGCCCGTGGGCTGCAGCTTCTGCCCGTCGGCGGGGCTGATCAAGAACAACGGCAAGACCAAGCCGTCATACAGGCAGTACAAGCACTTCGCGAAGCGGCAGGGCAAGGGTGGCGGCCACCATCACCACCACCACTCGCGATAGGCGGGACCGGTCTCGGTCCGGGCTATACTTTTTGAAGTAAATCCGGATCGAGATTCAGGAGTATTGATGGCGACTGCGGCTGAGCAGCAGGTCAAGGAGCGGATCGACCTCATCGCGACCGCGAAGGCGCGGGAGGAGATCGAGGGGGGCGCGAAGCTGATCGACGTCCGCGAGCCGCACGAATGGGACGAGGCGCACGTCGAGGGCGCGATCCACGTACCCCAGGACGAGCTACTCGAGCGGATCGACGAGGTCGCTCCGGACCACTCCGAGCGGATCGTCCTCTACTGCCGCACGGACAACCGCTCCAGTCGGGCGGCCGACGCCCTGCAGTCCCTCGGCTACGACAACGTCGCCGTGATGGAGGGCGGGATCGTCGACTGGCAGGAGGACGGCCTCCCCGTCGTCGCTGCAGTGGGGCTGAGTCCGGAGCAGCGGATGCGCTACTCCCGGCACACGCTGCTGCCCGAGGTCGGGGTCGAGGGCCAGGTGAAGCTGCTGAACTCGAAGGTCCTGCTGATCGGCGCCGGCGGGCTCGGCGCCCCTTCCGCGTTCTACCTCGCGGCGGCCGGCGTCGGCACGATCGGAATCGTCGACGACGACGTGGTCGACGAGTCAAACCTCCAGCGCCAGGTGATCCACACCACTGACCGCGTCGGGATGCCCAAGACCGAGTCGGCCAAGGCTTCGATCCAGGCGCTCAATCCCGACGTCACGGTGGTCGAGCACCGGACGCGCCTCAACGCCGAGAACATCCTCGACATCATCAAGGACTACGACGTCCTGGTGGACGGGGCCGACAACTTCCCGACCCGCTATCTGCTGAACGACGCCTCGGTGCGGCTGCGCAAGCCGGTGGTCTCGGCGTCGATCCTCGCCTTCGACGGCCAGATCTCGACCTTCGTTCCCTACGAGGGCCCGTGCTACCGGTGCCTCTACCCGGTTCCGCCGCCGCCCGAGATGGCGCCCAGCTGCGGCGCCGCCGGCGTGCTCGGCGTCATGGCCGGTGTCATGGGGCTCCTCCAGGCGAACGAGGTCATCAAGCTGGTGGCCGGTATCGGCGAGCCCCTGATCGGGCGCCTGCTTCTGTACGACTCGCTCGGTACGCGATTCACCGAGCTCAAGGTCAAGCGCGATCCGGACTGCCCGATCTGCGGCGACCACGCGCCCGAGATCCCCGAGTCGGAGATGGGCAAGTTCCCCGACTACGAGGCGTTCTGTGCGGGCGAGCCGGTCCTGCGCGCGTAAGGCGCAGCCGAAGCTCGACGCATAGGATTCCCACGCAATGCCGACCGTGAAGATCCCGCCAGTGCTTCGCGCCCAGACCGGGGGCGAGGCCGAGCTCGAGACTCCCGGCTCCACGGTCGGTGAAGTCCTGCGCTCGTTGGCCGAGTCGCATCCCGGCACCAGCTCGCAGCTGTTCGCCGACGGCGGCGACCTGAACCGGTACGTCAACGTCTACCTCAACGACGAGGACGTGCGGGTGCTGGACGGGCTCGACACCGCCGTGGCTGATTCGGACACCGTGGTGATCCTGCCCGCGATGGCCGGCGGAGGCTCCTAACGGGCCTCAGACCCCGTGCTATGGTGACCGCAGGCTGGGACTACAACCTCTAAGGAGGAACCTCAATGCAAGGCGGGCAGAGAAGGTACTTCGTAGTGCTGCGCATGGCGCTTGGGATCGCCTGCGTGGCAGTCGTCGGATTGATCGCGGCGCCGATCGCGCTGGCGAACTCTCCGGCGGGTGACCAGTACGGCTCGGCGTTGCCGGGCGGCGGGAGCGGCGGGAGCTCGAGCAGCTCGACCCCGAGCCCGAGCTCGAGCGGCAGCTCCGAGACGACGATTCCGGTGGCCCCGTCCTCGTCGAGCGGCGCGACGCCCACCACGGGCTCGACGGATTCGACGGCGACCAAGGCCAAGGCCAACGACACGGGGTCCAAGGGCGGTTCCTCGTCGCACAGCGGGCACAAGGGCGACTCGCAGAAGTCGTCGGGCAACGGCTCGGGCCTGAACTCGGTCAACCCGAGTAGTGCGGCGAACCATTCGGTCCCGCAGATCGCTGCTGACTCCGCTGGTGACAGCTGGCTGCCATTCTTCATCGGCGGCATGGTGGCGCTGGCGTGTGCGGCTGCGGCCCTGGTGTTCTTCCGCAACCGGCGACGTACCGCACAGGGCTGACGCTCAGCCCGAACGAAGCTCGAGCTCCGACTCCCTTGCGACGGGCGACCGACAATGGACCCTTCGTACGACGCCTGACGGCGCTCGCGGCCGTGGCGATGCTCGTCGTGTTGCTCGCGGCGCCGTCCGCAGAGGCGAAGGGCTCGAGCTTCTTCGGGCTGAATTTCTCCTTCCGCGACATGAGCGGCAAGGACGTCCGCAAGCTCAAGGCGAGCGGCGCGAAGACCGTTCGCTGGGCGTTCTTCTGGGCGCGCCTCGAGCACTTCTCCGGACAGTTCAACTGGGACGCGTCGGACAAGGTGGTGGGCGATCTCGCCAGTAAGGGGATCCGTGTGCTGCCGATCCTCTACGGGACCCCGAGCTGGGTGGCGAAGTCGCCGAACAGGGCCCCCATCGGGTCGCAGAAGGAGCGCGACGCGTGGAAGCAGTTCCTGCAGGAGGCCGTGAAGCGCTACGGCCCCAACGGCAGCTACTGGGCCGGCCCGTACCAGGCGGATCACCCAGGCAAGGCGGCCCTCCCGATCCAGACGTGGCAGATCTGGAACGAGCCGAACCTCGAGAGCCACTGGGCCCCGCATCCGGACCCGGGCGACTACGCGACGCTGCTGAAGATCTCCGACAGCGCGATCAAGGGCGCGGACCCCAGCGCGAAGGTGATGTTCGCCGGCATGCCCGGCTACTCCAACGACATCAATGCGTGGGACTACATGCGGCGGGTCTACAAGAAGCAGGGCGTCCGCAACGACTTCGACCTGGCCGCACTCCATCCCTACGGGCACACGATCCACCAGATGCTCGCGGAGATGCAGCGCGTCCGGAAGGTGATGCGCAAGAGCGGCGACGGCAGCAAGCCGATGTGGGTCACCGAGATCGGCTGGGGCTCCCTGCCCGAGAACGCCACGCCGTATCACCTGACCAAGGGCATGAAGGGCCAGGCCAAGATCCTCAAGCAGGCCTTCCACGCACTGAAGCAGAAGCGCCACAAATGGCACATCAAGAAGGTGCTGTGGTTCAACTTCCGCGACCCGGGTGGAGGCGCTGTCGACATCTGCAGCTTCTGTTCCTCGGCCGGGTTGCTGAAGAACAACTACAAGCCCAAGCCGTCCTGGTCCGCGTTCCGCAAGTTCACCAGGTAGGGGAGGTCTGATGAGGCGAGCAGCCCTTGTGACGGCGATGGCGGCGGTGGTGGGCGTTCTGTCGTTCACACCCGCCGCGAATGCGGGCTTCTTCGGCCTCAACTACTCGTTCACGCAGCTCGAGAAGGGCGACGCGGGCAAGCTCGGGAAGAGCGGCGCCAAGACGGTGCGCTGGACGCTGTCCTGGCAGCGCATCGAGACCCGGCAGGGAACCTTCAACTGGTCCGAGCCGGACAAGCTCGTCGGCGACCTCGCGAGCAAGGGCATCAAGGTCCTTCCCGTGGTGCTCGGATCGCCGAAGTGGGCGGAGCCGTCAGCCATCACGCCTCCGCTCGGAAAGCATGCGCGCAAGGCCTGGAAGCAGTTCCTCCACGCGGCCGTGAATCGATACGGCCCGGGCGGGAGCTACTGGAAGCTGCACTACAAGCTCGATCATCCGGGCAAGGGTGCGCTGCCGATCAAGGTCTGGCAGGTCTGGAACGAGCCGAACCTCCAGAGCGCGATGAAGCCGCCCAAGCCGGGCACCTACGTGAAGCTGCTGAAGCTTTCCGAGGGCGCGATCACGAAGGCTGACCCGCACGCGAAGGTGATGTTCGCCGGCATGCCGGGCTATTCGGGCAACGTCGACGCCTGGGACTTCCTCAGCCGCGCCTACAAGAAGAAGGGCGCCGCCAAGGCCTTCGACATCGCCGCGCTGCACCCCTACGCACACAACGTCAAGCAGATGATGGGCGAGGTCAAGCGCTTCCGCCACGTGATGAAGAAGCACGGCGATGGCCACACGCCCCTGTGGGTCACCGAGATCGGCTGGGGCTCCCTGCCCAAGAAGGCGACCCCGTTCGGGCAGACGAAGGGCAAGAAGGGCCAGGCGCGGATCCTCAAGCACGCGCTCAAGGCGCTCAAGCACGAGCGCCACCACCTGAACATCAAGCGGGTGCTGTGGTTCAACTTCCGCGACCCGAAGGGCGGCAGCGTCGCGCACTGCAGCTTCTGCTCCTCGTCCGGCCTGCTGGAGCACAGCGCGAAGCCCAAGCCCTCCTGGAACGCCTACAGAAGCCTCACGCACTAGCAGAAGCTCACCATGCGCCACGGATGGCCGACACCCAGCAGAGCCCGCACGGAGCCGCGACGGCTCCGGCGACTTGTGACCGTGCTGCTGGTGGCAGCGGCGGTCGCGGGTGCCCTCTTCTCCGCTCCCCTGGCGCAGGCGCAGGGCGGCTCGAAGCTGTTCGGACTCGACTACTCGTTCCACGACATCGGAGCCAACGATCCCGGCAAGCTGAAGCAGAGCGGTGCGAAGACGGTGCGGTGGATGTTCGTCTGGCCCCGCATCGAGACAAAGGAGGGGGTCTTCAACTGGTCATCGGCGGACAAGCTCGTCGGCGACCTGGCCGCCAAGGGGATCCGCGTGGCTCCCACTCTCTGGGGCTCGCCGAAATGGGTCGCGAGCTCGGCCGTGACGCCGCCGATCGGCTCGCCGCAGGCGCGCGCCGCGTGGACCGACTTCCTGACCGCGGCCGTGGATCGCTACGGGCCTGGAGGGTCGTACTGGAGCGGCGAGTACCAGACGGACCACCCCGGCAGGGCACCGGCTCCGATCGGCACCTGGCAGATCTGGAACGAGCCCAACCTGCGCAGCGCGATGTCCCCTGCCGACCCCGGTGACTACGCGAAGCTCCTGGAGCTTTCCGACGGCGCGATCAAGGACGCCGACTCGCAGGCGAAGGTGATGTTCGCCGGGATGCCCGGCTACGCCGGCACCTTGAACGCCTGGGACTTCCTGGACCGCGTGTACCAGACGCCGGGCGCCGCGCAGGCGTTCGACATCGCCGCACTCCACCCGTATGCGCGCAACGTGCCCCAGATGCTCGGCGAGGTCAACCGCGTCCGCGCCACGATGCAGCAGCACGGCGACGCCCACAAGCCGCTCTGGATCACGGAGGTCGGCTGGGGCTCGCTCCCCAAGGACGCTACGCCGTACGGGGAGACCAAGGGCAAGAGGGGCCAGGCCAGGATCCTCGAGCAGGCGTTCCACCAGCTGAAGAAGAGGCGTCATAGCTGGCACATCAAGAGGATCATCTGGTTCAACTTCCGCGATCCGGGCGGCGGCAGCGTCAAGACCTGCAGCTTCTGCTCCTCGGCCGGTCTGCTCAATCACGACGGCACCCCGAAGCCCGCCTGGAGCGCGTTCCGGAGCTTCAGCCGCTAGCGCCCGGCGGACCCGGCAGACGCGCCGGAGCATCTTGATATGTTGCGGCGCAGGCTGGGACCGACCCCCACGGAAGGGAACATCGAGGGAAGGTGGGGAACCGAAACGATGCGTGAACGCGGATTCGCCGTGCGAAAGCTGATTGGGCTGGCGGCCTTGGTCGCCATCGCCGTGCTGCTCGTGGCGTCGGCCGCCCAGGCCGGGGGTGGCCACCGCCACCATCACCACCACAACGGCAGCAAGGGCTTCTTCGGGCTGAACTACTCCTTCAAGGAGATCTCCTCCAAGGACGCGAGCATGCTCAAGAAGAGCGGCGCCAAGACCGTCCGCTGGATCATGTTCTGGCCGCGCATCGAGTCCTCCTCCGGCCACTTCGACTGGTCCGTCCCCGACAAGTTCGTGGGCTCCCTCGCCGCGAAGGGCATCAGGGTCCTACCGATCATGTGGGGATCCCCGCGCTGGGTGGAGCCCCAGGCGATCACGCCGCCGCTCAATACGCAGGCGGCTCGCGATGCCTGGCAGCAGTACCTGAAGAAGGCCGTGAAGCGCTACGGCCCGGGCGGGAAGTTCTGGAGGAAGTTCAAGCAGGACCACCACAAGAGGAAGCCGGTGCCGATCACAACCTGGGACATCTGGAACGAGCCCAACCTGAAGGGCGCGATGAACCCTCCGTCGCCGGTCCTCTACTCGCAGTTGCTGGGACTGGCGCACAGCGCGATCAAGAAGGTCGACAAGAACGCGGACGTGATGTTCGGCGGCCTGCTCGGCCACTCGCCCAGCGGGGCAACCGCCTGGAACTTCCTCGACCAGGTGTACCAGCAGCCCGGCGCCAAGAAGCACTTCGACGTCGCCGCGATCCACGCGTACGCCGGGTCCACCAGCGACGTGATGGATCAGGTGCACCAGATGCGGGATGTGATGAAGAGGAACGGCGACCAGAAGACACCGCTGTGGATAGCCGAGATGGGCTGGGGCTCGCTGCCGAAGAACCCCGCCAACGGCGGGCAGACCCAGGGGCTGCAGGGCCAGAAGAAGATCCTCAAGAGCTCGTTCACGAAGCTGAAGAAGAAGCGCAAGGCCCTGAACATCGGGAAGGTGCTCTGGTTCAACTTCCGCGACCCGGCCGGCGGCAACACGCAGTTCTGCGCGTACTGCACCTCGGCGGGCCTGTTGAGGAACGACTACTCGCCGAAGCCCGCCTGGGACGCCTTCCGCAAGTTCACGCACTAGGCGCGTCGCTCGTCCGCTGACGCCGCAGCGTGCGGCGCCGGCGCACCCGAGCCCGCAGCTGCTCCGCGGCGCTCGGCCCGCCGCCCCCGGCGAACAGCTCGGTGGGGTAGGCCTCGGTGGGCCGGGCGGCGCGGTAGCCCTGGACCCGGCCCCGCACTCCGGCCAGGTTGCGGTCGACCACGGCGTGCGCGAGGCATACGCCCACCTCGCGCACGAGGATGGCGGGGAGCCGACCGGGCGTGATCACGTTCCACTTCCGGAGCACGTAACCCCGCCCGAATCCGGTCAGGTAGTTCTTGCCCACTGATCCGGCCCCGAGCGTCGAGGCGTGCCTGTGGGTCCCCTGCGCGCCCGCCACCAGTCTGCACCGGCCGCCGTGGCGGATCATCCGCAGGGAGAGCTCGACCTCCTCCCAGTAGGCAAAGATCCGCTCGTCGAAGCCGCCGACGTCGTTGAAGGCCTCCCGGTCGAAGGCGGCCGCGGCGCCGACCGGGCACGGAGGATCGGCCGCCGTCTCGAGGACCGAGAGGGGCTCCCCGTTCAGGTAGTCGAAGGCGAGGAGCGTGTGATCGAGCAGGACCCCCGCCGTCTCGATCAGGCACGGGTCCTGAGCATCGCGAAGCACGCCCGTGGCCATCGTCACCCCGGCTGCGGGGTCGAGCGCTGACGACAGCTCCTCGACGAAGGGCGGATCGCAGACGACGTCGTCGTTCACCATGAGCAGGACCTCGCCCTCCGCCTGAGCCGCTCCCGCGTTGACGGCGCGCGAGAACCCGAGGTTCTGCTCGAAGCGAAGCCGCTCGACGCCCGGATGGCGCTCGCAGGCACGCCGGACCGATCCGTCGCGGCAACCGTTGTCGACGACGATCACCTCGTGCTCCGCCGTCTGCGCCGCGAGCGAGTCGAGCAGTGCGTCGAGCCGGCCGCCCGTCAGGCTGGGGACGATGACTGACGCGCTTCGGCTCAACGGCCGGGGTTGCGAAGCTCGGCGAGAGTGCCGGCCGCGAAGCCGCTGCCGAGCGCCAGTGCCCGCGCGACGAGATAGGCCGGCATTCGCCCCGCGAGGCTCGGCTCGCGCGAGCGGCCGAACCGCAGGAATGGGAAGGCGCTGGCCGCGAACCCGGCGGCTCCCGTCGCCGCGATCCGCACCCCGACCCTGTGCGCGGGGGCGATTGCCAGGCCGAGCACGGAGACCCCCGCGAACCCGACCTGAAGCTTCAGCCCGAGCGGCGTATAGCTGTCCTGGATCAGCTTGTCGGGGTGGCGGCGCCCTATCCGTGCCTTGGCGTACCCGATCCGGTACTTGCGCCGCACGTAGGCGCTGAGGCTCGTGTGGTGATGATGCCTGACGGCCGCGCCCGGAACGAACGCGATCCTCAGGCCGGCGTCCGCGATCCGGAACGACAGCTCCTGGTCCTCGGAGGTGGCGCCGTCGAAGCCCTCGTCGAAGCCACCGAAGCGCCAGAACTCGTCGCTGCGATAGGCGGCGCTGTAGGTGGCGACGAGCTCCACGTTCTCGTGCCGCGCGAGCTCTCGGTACTTCTCGTCGTACTCGAGCTGTGCGAAGCGGGCTGCGGGCTCCGGCTGCAGGCTCGTGGTCACCCCGCGTGCGGCGACGATCCCGTTGTCGTCAAGCGTCTCGACCAGGCGCTCCACCCAGTCGCCGACCGGGGCGCAGTCGGCGTCGGTGAAGAGGAGCAGCTCTCCGCGGGCGGCCTTCGCCCCGCGATTGCGCGCGGCGCCTGCGCCCCCGTTCTCCTGAATGATCACCTCGGCTCCCATGCGGCGCGCGAGCTCGGCCGTGTCGTCGGTCGAACCGTCGTCCACCACGATGACCTCGCCGGGCATCACCGTCTGCTCAGCGAGCGCCGCGAGGCAGCCCTCGATCGTGGCGGCGGAGTTGAACGCCGGAATCACGACCGATACGTCGGCGCGCGTCTCGCGCCGGGATTGATCCATGTCGCCGAGAGCCTCGGTGCCGTCAGCCCGTCAAGTCGACCGGATGCGACTCAGGACTGCGCCGCGCGCCGGCGATTTCGGTAGACGAGCACCGCACCGGCCGCGCCGAGCGCGACCAGGCCGACGATGAACCACGGGACCCAGCTGTCGCCGGCGGAGTTTGCCGCGATGTGGGGTACGGAGTTGCTCGCGTTGGTCCCCGAGGAGTTGTTCGGCGAGCCCGTCGCCGGCCCCCCCTTGCTGGCGTCGGCTTTGTTCTGCGAGGCCTTCGGGCCGCTGTGCCCCGAGCCGCCGCCATTCCCACCCGACGAGGTCGAAGATCCACCGGAGCCGCTGGTGTGGGTGCTCGAGGAGGAGGAGGAGGAGCTCGGCGCGACCGGGATCGTCGATTGGGGCGTGCCGCTGGAGCCCGAGGAGCTGGGGCTGCTGCTGCTTCCTCCGCCGCCCACGCCCGGCAGCGCCGAGCCGTACTGGTCCTGGGAAGGGGAGCTCGCTCCCGCGGTGGGGGGAAGCACGGCCGCGAAGAGCGCAATCACCGAGATCGCGACGACGAACCGTGGCGTGTGAAGGTCCTTGAGCTGCGCGCCATCCATCAGAGCGCCTCCTTTGAATCGAGTCCCAGCCTTGGCTCTCGAGGGCCATCATAGTCCGGCTTGAGCCGCCCTGCAGGTCGCGAGACTGGCGCCTGCCTACAATGCGCGGGTCATCTTCACGGGCGGCTCGCGAGGCGGGACCTCGCGCGTGCCGGGAGCGTGCTGCACGGCTGCGGGCGAGCGCTCGCGCTCGACCCGCCTAGACTGCGCGGCCCTTCGTGCCCGCCCACCGACCTTGACAGCGCTGACTTCAGAGTCACAAAACGGGTTCGTGAATCGGCTCAACCCCGCGTGGGCGGCGCCGGTGCTGATCGCTGCGGCCTACGCGGCCCTGGCGTACTCGAGTGGCGGCTATTCAACGGAGCTCATCGCGGCCGTCACGGTCGGCGTCTGGTGGGTCGTGATCCTCGCGCTCATCACTCGGGTTGCCCCCCGGCGGCCGATACCGCCGCTCGCGATCGTGACCGGCGTGTGCCTGGCCGCCTTCGCAGGCCTCACGGCGCTGTCGATGGCCTGGGCCAACGATGCCGGCCGGGCGTTCACCGAGGTCGTGCGAGTTGCCGGCTACCTGGGGCTCTTCGTGCTGACCGGCATCGTGTCCGCGCGGACCGGCGCGCGCCCATGGCTGGCCGGGATCGCCATCGGGATCGTCGTCGTGGTGGTGGGCGCAGACCTCAGCCGGTTCGATCCCTCTCTGTTCGGCGGCGCTGACCGCAGCATCTTCGTCACGCTCCCGGCGAGCAACGGGCGCCTGAGCTATCCGGTCGGGTACTGGAACGG
>Ga0066903_100002108_pt1 | contig 15274 bp, 12 predicted proteins | sample PanSoiMetaGPlot1_FD_67491 | JGI IMG/M metagenome (GOLD analysis project Ga0066903, IMG submission 67491) | Tropical forest soil microbial communities from Panama analyzed to predict greenhouse gas emissions - Panama Soil - Plot 1 (version 2) | ecosystem: Environmental > Terrestrial > Soil >...
TGGGCGCGGCGTGCTTCGCGGCAGGCGGGGCGGGCTTCGCGGCGTGCTTCGTCGACGGGGCCGGCTTCGCGGGAGGCGGAACGACCTTCAACGCCGGCGTCGTCGTCCGGGCAGGCGGCGGCGGGGGCGCGGCCTTGGGCGCCGGCTTCGCGCCACGGTTCGGGAGCTGGATCAGCGCCGGCAGCGGCTTCGGCGCCGGCTTCGCCGCGGGCGAAGCGGCCGAAGGCGCTCCGCCCGCGGGCGCGGTGGTCGCGCGCGGCGCGGGCGTGGACGCCGTGGTCGCGCGCGGCGCCTGCGCGGGCACCGCCCCGCCGCCCGCGACCTTCTTCATGGGCACCGGCGGCGCGGACGCGTTCGCCTGCGCCGTCGCCTCCGCCACCTGCGCCTTGTTCCGTGACGCGAACGGCATCTGGAAGATGCGGGCCGGCTTCTTCTGCTGCTGCTGCTGCGCGCGCTGGCCGCCGCGCACGTCGCGCAGGCGCGGCGTGTCGTTCAGCCGTTTCTTGCAGGCGTCGCGCAGCACCGCGGCGCGATCGGCCACCACCCCTTTCAGCTTCGCCAGCTCCTGGAACACCGGCGCGCCGTCGGGATCCATGAAGTCCGCGCGCTTGAAGATGAGGTTGTCGTCGTCGTAGAACCTCTTCCACAGCTCCGGCGACTCGGCCACCGCGATCAGCGACGTGTGGACCACGAGCGCCGAGAACCGGTCCACGTGCTCGTCGAAGTCCTTGCCATCGCGCTGCGGGTGTTGGTACGCGGGGTGGCCCTTCTCGTGGCTGCCCTTGCCGCGCAGCGCCGGCACGTACATGCCGTCGTAGTCGATCAGCCGCAGGTGCCCGGAACCGTCCACCAGCACGTTGCCGTGCTGCAGGTCGCAGTGGCCGATCGTCGCGCCCTCGAGCGCTTCCATGAGCTGCGCCCAGCGGTCGTCCAGCTGCCGGAGCGCCTTCGCGTCCTTCGCGTTCCGGTCCACCCACGAGTTCAACTGCAGACCGTCCACCCACTCCATCTTCAACACCGGGTGCCAGTCGCCGCGCACGCGGATGCCGTCCTGCACGTACTCGAAGCCCACCATCTCCTTGAGCTTCCGCCCGCGGAGGTACTTGCTGATCTCCTTGTAGCGCTCGCGTCCGTCGCGGATGTTGTGCAGGAAGCAGCGCACGGCCCAGCGCGTCTTGCCGCTCGTGACCTGGTACACGCTGCAGAAGCCGCCGGTCACGGGCTGCGGCAGCCCGAGCGCGTTCAGCGCGGGCATGCCCGCCTTGAGCTGCGCGTCGGAAAAGCAGTTGGCGGGGTTCTGCACCGCCTCCTGATAGTCCGACATCGTGGGCCAACTCACGCCGCGACCTCCAGGCTCACGAGCGTGACGTCGTCGTTGCGCAGCGCGCCGCCGGCGCGCAGGCAGTCGACGAAGCTCGCGAACTGCTCCGGGCTCGTCACCTTGCCAAGCGCCGCCCACGGCCGGCGTCCCATCTCGGACTCGACCAGGAACCACTGCGCGAGCGCATCGGTCATGAGCAGCAGGCGGTCACTGGCCTGGAGCTCGCCCTCGACCGCGACGACCTGGTCCCAGACGCCGGCGTTCGCCCGCGGCTGGCTGGAGAGCAACGACGGCCGGTTGCTGAATTGCTCCGAACGCTCGAGCGGGAATGCGCGCAACAGCTTGCCCGCGCGCACGACGAACAGGCACGAGTCCCCGATCGCGAGCGCGCGCCAGCGATCCTGGTCGATCGCCAGCCCGAGCAGCGACGAGAACGCGCCGTCGCGCGCCTTCTGCTCCGCGTACCAGGCGGTGGCCTTGCCCTTCTGCCCCTCCGCCCACACGGCCTGCAGCGGCACCGCCCAGTCGCGCAGCCCCGCCGCGGACGGAGCTTCCTGGACGAATCCTTCGACCAAGAGCTCCGCCCACTGGCGGGCGAACGACGTTTCGCTGGCACCGTCTGCCACGGCGAACCGGAGGGCCTCCGGTTTCACCGCGTACGCATCTTCGTACTCGTTGGCGGTATTCCCGGATTTCGGGGCCCACCACGCCGTCGCCGACGTGTGCATGTCGGGCCTAGCGCAGGTTGCTGGGACGCGTACCGATGTCGAGGAAGCGGATCAGCTCGACCAGGTCCGCGTTGAATGCGAACCCGCGCGACCGCTCCGAGATCTTGAAGCCCTCGCGCTGCGCGCTCTCCCGGATCGCCTCCGGCAGCGTGCTCGACATGTTGAAGAGCAGCTTCGCGAACTGGTCGGGAAGCCCCTCCTCGTGATCCGCGAACAGGATGCTCTCGCCCGCCGTGCCCGAGATGTGGCAGTTGAACAGCAGCAGGTTGCCGTCCTGGGTGTTCAGCGCGCGCAGCGCCTCGGCGTCCACCGCCGGGTCACCGTCCGTGGCCTCGCCGTCCGTGATGTTGATGACGATCGGCGGGAAGCTGTACGGGTGCGCCTCGACCCACTTCTGCAGCGTGCTGTGCGCGAGCTTGAACGCTTCGCACATCGGCGTGGAGCCCGCGGCCTTGGCGTCGAACCAGACCGGGAACTTCACCTTGATCTCGGCGATGCCGCCGGCGCCGTCCTCTTCCTTCTTCGTCCGCTCCTCGATGCGCGCCGGGTGGTTCGCCACGGCGCTGATGCTCGCGAGCGCCTGGCCGGTCAGCTCCCCCACCAGCGCGGGCTGGACCTGCTTGCCGTAGCTGATGACGCCGACGTCGTAGTAGTCGCGCACACCCTCGGACTTCGTGCACTTGATCGACAGGTTCGTGAGCAGCTTGTTGATGGCGTCGGCGACGCCGTCGGCCTTGCGCTTACCGTTACCGTACGGGTCCGTCATGGAGCCGGACATGTCGATGAGGAACAGGAACGCGCTCGGGTTGTTCCGGCTGATCTCGGCTTCGTAGGACATGCTGCCTCCCTTCGCATGTGGACGCGCTGCGTCGTCCCGGCGTCATCGGCCGGGGGCGCGGGAGGCTTGAGGAATGCGAGCCGGAGTCGGGCGGGACGCGAGCGCGCGACACGCTACGTGTCGACGCGCTCGCAACGACTTGCCGCACGCCGGGACCGCGCCGGAGTTGGCGCCGCGTTGACAACGATGCGAAGCGCCCGCTAGCCGCGCCTCGACATGGACAGGCGCGCGCTGTACTCGCTCTTGCCGCCGGACACGGGTGCCACCGAGACCGTCGCCAGCCAGGATTGCCCGTTGACGTCCTGGAATGTGTACGAGCGCGAGGCCGGCGCCCCGGACTTGGCAGCGGGGGCCGCGGCCGCCGCGGGCGCCGCGGTCCACTTGCCCTGGTCCTCCAGCGCCTTGCCGAAGCTCGCCAGGAGCTCGGACGCGGTCTGGCTCGATGCGCCCTGCACCACGATGTCCCAGTGCTCCGCGTCGCCGGTCGAGCTCACCACCTTCCAGTCCGTGGTCGCACCGGACAGCTTCTCGACGTCGATGTTCGGCAGGTAGCGGTCGGCCAGCGCGGGCCGCACATAGCCGCCGTTCGGTTGCCAGGCGTACTCCTCGCCCAGCGCCACCTGGCGCGCGCGGTCCTCACCGTCCAGCTTGGCGATCACGTGCAGCGCGCCGTCCATGCCGGCGGAGAGCCCGGCGGTGGTGATGATCTTGCCGTTGTCGACGTAGCGCTGGTCGCCCACCACCTTCACCTTGGGGAACTGCGTGTGCAGGCGCACCACGTTGCCGTACGTCGACGTGGCGGACAGGCCGTCCAAGAGCCCGGCGCTCGCGAGGATGAACGAGCCGTTGCACACGCTCATCGTGTGCTGCGTCTTCGTGGTGGCGTCCGTGACGTACTTGAGAATCTCGGCGTCGTTCTGCGCGCCGCGCACGCCGCCGCCCGGGACCACGAGCACGTCGGGCTGCGGGGCGTCGGCGAACGTGTACTTCGGCACCAGCGTCAACCCCATCGCCGAGACGACCGGCTCCTTCGACTTGCCGACCGTGTAGACGTTGTAGCCCGCCGCGCCGAACAACTCGTAGGGCCCCATGGAGTCGATGATCTCGACGCCGTTGAACACCAGGATCGCGACCTTACGGCGCGTGTCCGGGGGCGGCGTCGCCGCCGCGCTCCCCTGCTCGACGAGCGCCATGCCGCAGTCAGGACAGCTGCCGGGCTTGTCGAACACCTTGGCGTCGCACGGCAGGCCGCAGGCGACGCACACGTACTTGCCGGCGGCGTGCGCGGTCGAGGACGGGATCCGGCTCCCCGCCGCGAACACGACGGCGAGGATCAGTAGGAGCGGCAGGGCGAAACGCAGGAATCGTTTCATGATGACCTCCCGATGGGGAGCGGGTGATGACGGTTGAAGCGCTCGCGGTACTGCCCGGGGGGCGTGCCGACCAAGCGCAGGAATGCGCGGCGCATGGACTCGAGGCTGCCGAAGCCGCAGCTGTCGCAGATCGACTCGAGGGCGTCGGACGACTCCTCGAGCAGCCGGCGCGCGGTCTCCACGCGCACCGACGTGACGAACCGGGCCGGCGTCGTGCCCAGCTCGCGGGTGAACACGCGCGCGAAGTTGCGCGGGCTCATCGACACGCGGCGCGCGAGCGTGCCGATGTCGTGCGGCTCGCCCGGGTGGTCGAAGATGTGGGCCTGCAGCTCGCGCAGCGGCTCGTGCTCGGCGAACTGCACGGCGAGCTGGGCGCTGAACTGCGACTGCCCGCCCGGCCGGCGCAGGAACAGCACGAGCGCGCGCGCGACCGCGAGCGCCACGTCGCGGCCGTGGTCCTCTTCCACCATCGCCAGCGCCAGGTCCATGCCGCTCGTGACGCCGGCGGACGTGTAGAGCGAGCCCTCCTGGACGAAGATCGTGTCGGGCTCGATCGTGACCTGCGGGTAGCGGCGGGCGAGGTCGTCGCATTCGCTCCAGTGCGTCGTCGCGCGGCGGCCGTCCAGCAGCCCGGCCTCGGCGAGGAAGAACGCGCCCGTGCACACGGAGCCCAGGCGGCGAACGCGGGCGGCCTGACCGCGGAGCCAGCGCAGGATGCGCGGGTCGTGGTCGTGGGCGTGCGTGCCGCGGCCGCCCGCGACGAGCAGCGTGTCGATGCCGGACGTGACCTCGTGGAACGCGCGGTCGGCGTGCAGCGTGAGCCCGGAGGACGCCTGGAACGGGCCGCGCTCCAGGCCGAGGATCTCGACGACGTAGGCGGGCGCGGGCCGGCGGCGATGGTCGACGAGCCAGCGGCTCGTGCGCGAGAACACCTCGAGCGGGCCCGTGACGTCGAGGATCTGCACGTCCGGGAACGCGAGCATGCTGACGCGGCGGGTCGCCGCGCGCTCGCGGGACGTGGCGCCTCGCGCCGCCGCGTGGCGGGGCGCGGGGCCGCGTCGCGCTGGGGCTGTGGACCGGTCGGGCTTCGGCATGACCCGAGCGTCCCGTAAACGCCGCCCGGTGAAAATGACGATGTTCCCACGAAAACGGCCAGACCCGGCGTTCGTGGGCTGTCGCGGCCGCGCTCGTCTCAAGCCCTGCGCCGCGCTTCAGCCGCGAATCGCGCCCACGAACCGCTCGCGCTGCACCGCGTGGCCGGGGAACACCGCGTCCAGCGAGCCCGCGCCGAGGTGGCGGGACAGCACCTCCGCGAACAGGTCGCGGAAGTCGGTCGTCACCGCGACGTCGCGTCCCTCGAAGCGCACCGCGGGGTCCAGGCCCGGCCAGCGGCCGAGCACGCGGCCGCCGCGCACGCCGCCGCCCAGCACCATCATCGCGGTGGCGCGGCCGTGGTCGGTGCCGGCGCTGCCGTTCTCGGCGATCGTGCGGCCGAACTCCGAGCACGTGACGAGCACGACGTCGCTCATGCGGTCGCCGAGGTCGCGCGCGAACGCGGCCAGCGCCTGCGCGAACTCGCCGAGCCGCGCGGCGAGCTGGCCCTGCGCCGAGCCCTGGTTCACGTGCGTGTCCCACCCGCTCACGTCCGCGAACGCGATCTCGACCCCGACCTGCGCCTTGATGAGCTGCGCGATCTGCAGCAGCGACTGGCCGAAGCGCCCGTTGGGATAAGCGGCGCCGTTCTCGGGCTGGTAGCGGGCGGGATCGACGCGCTTCAGCACGTTCACCGCCTCGAAGCCCTCCTGCGCCGAGGACGCGAGCAGCCCGGTCGGCGCCACCTCGTAGAGCTCCTCGAACGCGCGCGTCAGCCGGTCGCGCACGGCGTCGTTCGGCGCACGCAGGCCGAACGCGCGCAGGTCGCCGATCGCCAGGCTCGGCGCGCTGCCCGAGAGGATCCGCGGCAGCTCGGGTCCGAACGACACGGCGCGGAACGGCGTCTCGTCGTGCTCGCGCTGGTGCTGGCAGTAGCGGTTGAGCCAGCCGTCGGCCGTGGACTTCACGCCCGGCGTGCCGCTCTCCATGTAGTCCTGCGCGTCGAAGTGGCTGCGCGTCGGGTCCGGCGAGCCGATGGCCTGGATCGGCGCCAGCACGCCCGCGTCCCACAGGGGCTTCAGCGGCGCCAGCGCGGGGTGCAGGCCGAAGTGGCCGTCCAGGTCGATCACCGACTCCTGTGGGATCGCGATCGTGGGCCGCTCCTTGTAATAGAGGGGATCGCCGTGCGGCACGATCATGCTCAGGCCGTCCACGGCGCCGCGCTGGAACAGGCACACGAGCACGCGGCCGGCGCGCGCGGGGCCGGCCGCCTTCCCCTGCGCATAGGCCGCCCGCGCCAGGAACAGCGGGTCCAGGCCGAAGCTCACCATCGCCAGGCCGCCCGCCTTGAGAAACGCACGTCGCGAGATCCTCATGTCGTTCTCCTTCCGGCCGCCCTACTGCCTCTGGAACTCCGGGCTGCCCAGCGCCAGCCCGATCGCGAGCGCGCGCGCCCGCGCCGGGTCGGCGACGTCGTCGAGCTGCTCCTCGATCACGCGCCGTGTGTTCGCCGTCATCGCGCCGCCCAGCACGCGCTCGTTCACCGCGTCGACCAGCGCCTCGTGGTCGCTCGTCGGCGCCACGACCTGGTCCAGGTCCACCTCTGCGCCCGGCATCCGGCCGGAGGCCAGCGCCACCGCGAAGTTCATGCGGCCGAGCAGCGCGCCGCTGTTCGTCCACTCCTCCTGGCGCTCCGGGTAGCCGGCGGGCGACGGCTGCCGGTAGAGCGGCTCGCCCAGCCGGTCCACGACATCCGCCATCCGCACCGCGGAGTCGGGCTCGGCCCCGACCGCGCGCAGCGCGCTCACCACGAACTCGAGCGGCGTCTTGAGCTTCGCGCGCACCACCGCGCCGCTCCAGAACTCCGGGCTGCGCGCGATCGCGCGCAGCACCTCGCGCACGTCGCCGTCGCTCTTCTGCCACGCCGCGACCGCGGCGTCCACGCAGCCGTCCGGCGGGTCGTCGCTCACGAACCGCACGCACAGCTTGCGGCAGACGTGCCGGACCGTGGCCGGGTTGCGCGCCAGCATCCGCAGCAGCCGGAAGCCCTCGTCCTCACCGTGGCCGCTCGGGAAGCGGGTGCCGAGCACCACCTTCTCGCCGTAGTCGTGCACGCGCGGCCGGAACACGAAGCCGCCGCCCAGCGCCGGCGGCTCCATGCTCCAGCCGGTCAAGATGCGGGCGACGTCGATCACGTCGTGCTGCGTGTAGCCGCCGTCCACGCCGAGCGTGTGCAGCTCGAGCAGCTCGCGGGCGTAGTTCTCGTTGATGCCGGTGCGGCGGCCGGCGCCGTTCGCGTTCGGGCCCGCGGGCCGCCCGCCCGGCGCCACGCTCTGCACGTTTTCGAGGTAGAAGAGCATCGCCGGGCTGCGCGCGGTGGCGAGCAGCAGGTCCTCGAACCGGCCGAGCGCGTGCGGACGGATCACGTCCTCGACGTAGGACGGCAGCAGGAAGCGGTCCGCGCCCTTGTCGAGGAACACGTTGAAGTGGTCGAACCAGAACGACGCCATCACCTCGCGCAGCTGCGCCTCCGCCGACACCGCGCGCGCGATCGCCAGCCCGCGCACCTCCCCCAGCAGGTCGCGCGTCTCGTCGCGCTCGGGCGCGCCGAGGCCGCGCGGTACCGCCCGGCGCATGTCCACGAAGCGCCGCGCCCAGTCCCCGGAGTCCAGCGCGAGCACGCGGTAACGTTTCTCGAGCGCGGCCAAGGCGGGGTCATCGTGCGGGCGAGCCGCGAGCTGGGCGTCGAGCCAGTCGAGCGCTCCCTCCTGCGCCACCCGGTCGACGTCGCCGGCACGCGGGCCGTAGGCGAAACGCTCGAGCACGTGCAGGGCGGAATCGCGCGCCGACAGTGATCCGCCGGCGGGCGGTGTGGGCGCGCTGCGCGCCGCCGGCGCGAGCAGCACGGCGGCGAGCAGAGACGTCGCGGCGCAGGTGTGCACGGTGTGCTTCATGTGCTCCCGCACGATCGGGGTCCGCCAGGGCCGCGGCTGTCCGGAGGATGCGGCACCGACCGGCCGCCTGGCAAGTCGGGGCCACTTGCGGGGTGTCGCCGACCCGGGACGGGGTGGTTTCGTGGTGCCGAACGGCGCGGCGGGCGGATGTGTACGGTTTCGTATGGATTCAGGACGAATGGACGCGAAACCCGCACGAGTGTCTGTTAGCTTTTCGCACGTCTCATATCACACCCCGCGGCCGCATCGGGGCGAATCGAATCTCCGACCGCGCGGATCGTCACGGGAAACCGCGCCGATGAGGATGCTCGATGCCCGGCGCCGAACCACGCTGGACCCGACTTCGCCGAGCCGCGTTCCAGGCGAGGCAGGAGATCATCCGGGCGCGGCTCACGCGCCGCGAGATGCTGAAGCTCGGCCTGTTGACCAGCGCCGGCACGCTGGCCGCGATCAGCGGCCTGAGCGATCGCGCGAGCGCGGATGGCGGCGGCGGCTGTGGAACGAGCCCGCGCACGCGCTCGTTCGTTGAACCGCTGCCGATCATGCCGATGCTGCCGCCGGTGCCGCTCGCGGCGCTGGATCCGCCGCCGCAGCGCGAGCCCAACCTCGCCATCAATCCGGCCACCGGCATCGAGTTCGAGGGCCGCGGGCGATTCAACGGCAAGGTGCGGCCGGGCACCGATGCGTTCCAGTTCTTCGATCAGTACGCCCCACAACAGTATTTCCTCACCCGCATGAAGGAAACGCGCGTGATGATCTCCCCCGACCTGCCTGAACAGGTGCTGTGGGGCTTCGACCTGGGCGACTCGGGTCCGGCGATCACGCCCGGCCCGACCATCGTCAACCGCATCGGCGTCCCGAACCTGCTCCGCCGCGTGAACCTGCTGCCCCCCGAGGGCCAGAATGGCGGCTTCGGCATCCCGTCGGTGAGCACGCACCTGCACAATTTCCACTCCGGCTCGGAGAGCGACGGCGGGCCGTGCCGCTATTTCGAGCGCGGGCAGTACTTCGACTACCACCGCACGATGGCGTTCGCCGGGTTCGATTCCACACACCCCGGCCAGGGCGACCCGAACGAGATGCTGAGCACGCTCTGGTACCACGATCACCGCATCGGGAACACCGCGCAGAACGTGTACAAGGGGCTCGCCGGCTTCCACCTCGACTTCGACGAGCGCGACACCGGGCAGGAGTTCACCGGCTTCCACCTGCCGAGCTTCCCCAACTTCGACATCCCGCTGCTGCTCACCGACAAGGTGATCGACCCCGACACCGGCAAGGTCTGTTTCGACCTGTTCAACTTCGACGGCATCCTGGGCGACAAGTTCCTCGTGAACGGCAAGATCCAGCCGTTCCTCGACGTGAAGAAGCGGCGCTATCGCTTCCGCGTGCTGAACGTGGGCCCGTCGCGCTTCTACCAGCTGTTCCTCACCGACCCCAAGCACCCCTCGACCCGCCTCCCGTTCTGGGTCATCGCCAACGACGGCAACCTGCTGCCGACGCCGGTGCAGGTGGAGAGCTTCACGATCGGCGTGGCCGAGCGCATGGACATCATCGTCGACTTCGCGAAGCTGCCCGGGAATCCGTCCACGCTGAGGCTCGAGAACCGGCTCGTCCAGGAGGACGGCCGCGGCCCCAACGACGAGCTGCACGCCGCGGGCAAGGGCGACCAGCTGCTGGAGTTCCACGTCGGCGAGGTGGTGGCGGACGGCAGCGTCGACCCGGCGACGCAACCGCACTTCCTCGACCTGCCGAGCACGAACGAGGCGCCGCGCATCACGCGCCACTTCAAGTTCGAGCGCGGCAACGGCCAGTGGCAGATCAACGGCAGGTTCGCGAACTGCGACCAGATCCGCTTCCGCGTGAAGCGCAACACCGCGGAGCGTTGGATCCTGCAGAACGATTCCGGCGGCTGGCAGCACCCGATCCACATCCACCTCGAGGAGTTCCAGATCCTCAAGTTGAACGGTGCCGTCGTGAAGTCCGGCACCGTCGATCGCTCGCGCAAGGACGTGGTGCGGCTGGTGCACAACGGCACGGCCGAGGTGTTCCTGCGCTTCCGCGATTTCCGCGGCGACTACCCGATGCACTGCCACAACGTCATCCACGAGGACCACGCCATGATGCTGATCTGGGCCGTGGACGACGTGGGCGACAACAAGACGGAACCGTAGGGGGCGCGCTCATGGACCAGACGAGACGAGCGTGGCTGGGCACGATGGCCATGGCGCCGGTGGTGCTGGGGCTCGCGGCCTCCGCGGCCGGTGAGCGGCGCTGGCAGGACATCCCACCGCGCGAGCAGATCCGGCGCCGGCGACTGCCGAACGTGCCGCTCGTGACACACACGGGCCGGCACGTGCGCTTCTACGACGACTTGATCCGCGACCGCAAGGTGGTCATCAGCTTCATGTACGCGCACTGCGAAGGCATCTGCGTGCCGGTGACGCACAACCTCGTGAAGGTGCAGCGGCTGTTGGGCGACCGCGTCGGCCGTGACCTCTTCTTCTACTCGATCACCTTGAAGCCCTGGCAGGACACGCCGGCCGTGCTGGCGAGCTACGCCGAAGCGAACCACGTCGGGCCCGGGTGGAGCTTCCTGACCGGCAGCCGCGCCGACTGCGAGACGCTGCGGCGCAGGTTGGGCTTCACGGACCCGGACCCGAAGCTGGACCGGGATCCCAAGAACCACGCCGGCAACGTGCTCTACGGCAACGAGCCGCTCATGCTGTGGGCCGCCTGCCCCGGCCAGTCGGAGCCGGAGTGGCTCGTGACCGAGATCTGCTCGCAGGTGGACCGCCCGGTGACCGCGCCGGCCTGAGCCATCACGCAGGCGGCGAACCGCTCCATCTCCTCCAGCTGCGGGCTGAACTGCAGCAGCAGCAGCTCCACGCCCGCGGCCTCGAACTCGGCGATCCGCTGGGCGATCCGCTCGGGCGTACCCACGAGGCCCGACCGTAGACCGCGGTTCGAGACCGAATAATCCTCGAGCTTGAGCCTCTGCTCCAGCTGCGTGCCGTTCACCCACTGGCCGAAGTTCTCGAACCCGGCCGCGCCCGGCCGCAGCGTGGTGATGCGCGCCACCTCGGCTTTCGCCTCGGCCTCGGTGTCGCGGCAGACGACGTAGCCCGCCACGCCGAAGCGGAGCGGCGGCAGCCCCCAGCGCGCGCGGCGCGCGCGCAGGTCCGCGATCTTCGCGGCGATGCGCTCGGGCGGGTCGCCGTGCATCAGGTAGGCGTCGCACGAGCGGGCGATCAGCTCCTTCGCCGCCTCGGATTCGCCGCCGGCGTAGAGCGTGGGCCGCGGCTGGCGCCACGGCTTGGGCTCCAGCGTGGCGCCCTCGACGCGATAGAAGCGCCCCGCGTAGCTGAAGCGCTCCTCCGACCACATCCCGCTGACCACACTCAGCCACTCGGCGGTGCGCGCGTAGCGCTGGTCGTGCTCGTCGAAGTCGACGCCGTACTGGCGCGCTTCGTCCGCCCACCACGACGACACCACGTTCAACGACAGCCGCCCGCGCGCGAGCTGGTCCAGGCTCGCGGCCTGCTTCGCCAGCAGGGCCGGCGGGTGGAACGTGGGCCGCACCGCGACCATGATCTCCAACCGCTCGGTCACCGCGGCGAGCGCCGACGCCGTGGACCACGCGTCGAGCGACGGCGCGTCGGTGCCCTTGATGTCGTTCAGGTTCAGTTCGGCGACCAGCGTCAAGTCGTACCCGAGCGCTTCGCTCCGCTGCGCCAGCCGCCGAACGTAGTCCCAGCTCGCGGGCATGCCCTCGTCGGGCACGTTGCGGAGCCAGCCGCCGAACACGGGCAGCCAATAGCCGAATCGCATGTCAGGCCACCTTCCCTTCCAGCGCGGCGGCGTGCCCGGCATGGCGCAGCACGCCCTCGCTGCGCCGGTCGGCGCGCTCGGCCTCGGCCACCAGCCAGTCGACCAGCTTCGCGAACGCGTCGAAGCCCACGACGCGCGGCGAGTCGGCGACGAAGTTGGAGAGCGCGTTGATGTCGTAGTAGACGTGACGCCCGGTGCGCTCGTCGATCAGGTACTCGATGCCGCCGATGTCGATGCCCGCGGCGGCCACGATGCGCTCGACCTCGGCCACGATCTCGGCCGGCGGCGTGTAGCCCTCGACGCGCAGGCCCGTCTTCGGCGCGTCCACCGGGCACGCCGCGCGCTCCAACTCGCTGCCGTCCAGACCGCGGCAGATGTCGGCCGGGCAGAGGTCGAAGCTCTCGCCGGTCGTGTAGACGCGGATCGCGTACAGGTAGCGCCCGCCCAGCGTCTCCACGCGCACGATGCGGCCGTCCTTCGCGGGCAGGAACTCCTGCACGAGCGCGGTGTGGTCCAGCCCGAGGTCCAACGTGCCGTCATCCGCTGCGGCCTGCAGCGCCGGGAGCGTGTCGAAGCGGCGCACGCCGGCGCCGCTGCCGCCGATGTTCGGCTTCACCACGACCGGGAAGCGCAAGCCCCCGGCCGCCGCCGGCGCCTGGCGCAGGTCGTGGATGACGCGCGCGCGCGGGAACGCCAACCCGAGCGAGTCGAGCAGCGCCAGCTGCCGCGCCTTGGAGATCTCGGTCAGGAACGCGCGCGAGCCGTTCACCACGCGAACGCCGTGGCGCTCGAGCTGGTCCAGGTACTGCGCGGTGTAGAAGATGCCGTGGCCCACGCCGCGCCGCCACGCCGACGGGCTCATGCGGTTGAACAACAGCGAGTACGGCGGCCGCTGGGCCCCCGGCTCGTAGCGGTGGTGCGCGGCGTCGAGGCGCGCATACGGCACGCCGCGCCGCTCCAGCTCGGCGAACAGCGGGCGGAACCAGTCCGGGTGCTCGTGGTAGATGGCGATGGGTCGATCGGGATGCACGGGCATGATGGTCCTACCTTCCTGCGTGAACGGCCGTGGGGTGCGATTCGGGAACGTGGTGCGGGATGGAATGGCCCGCGAGCGTCAGCGCCTCGTGCACGGCGCGGTCCAGGCGCTCGAGCACGCCGCGGTCGGGCGCGCCGCCGGTGAAGTGCTCGGGTGTCGCGTACACGCCGGTCGCGACCACGACCGCGCCCACGCTCGCGAGCAGCGGGCGCAGGCCGTGGTCCAGCGCCAGCTGGTGCGCGGCGCTGCCGCCGGCGGCGATCACGATCGCCACCTTGCGCGCGAGCGCGTCGGTTGGGAGCAGGTCGAAGAACACCTTGAGCAGCCCGGCGTAGGTCGCGCGATACACGGGCGTGGCCACGAGCACGAGGTCGGCGAGGATCGTGGCCGAGAGCGCCGCGTCGACCTGGGGCGCGCGGCCGCGGGCCAGCAGGGCCTCGGCGGGGAGCGAGGCCAGGTCCACGCGCTCGGTAAGGACGCCGCGCGCGGCGATCGACTCGAGCGCGCGATCCAACAACGCTCGGGACCGGGACGAAGGGCCGTCAGGGCTGGCGCTGATGCCGACGGCGCGAAGCGTGCTGTTCATGGGATTCCCTCTCGGATGGACTCGTGGCTCGAAACGAAAAAACCCGCGGCCCCCACCGGAAGTGGGAGCCGCGGGTTCGGGCGACTGTGCCTGCTGGGTTCTAGCGATCGTCCCCAGCGCCGACGCGCCGACATCGCAGGCTCCCAAGGAGCATGCGACAGCAACACGTACACATCGCCATGGACCGGACTCGCATCGCCACCCTCGTCAATGACATCGCCGCCGTCGACAGCAAGCGGTTCGAGGCCTCAATCGTCGCGGACAACGGCCCGCGCCGTCAAGTGGGCCTCTCAGCCACGACGCCGATGACCCGTGAAGAGCGGGTCAAGGATCACCGCCCGCCGCTGCCGCCTCCCTGGTGCCGGCAGTTGTCCTGGCAGGTCTTCCGCTGCGTCTGGATCGCGGCAACCGCCGCATCGTGCCGCTTCTCCTCGTTGTTGAGGCACGTCGTATCGCCGTCGCACGCATGCACGTTCGCCACGTGCAGGTCGCTCTCCGCGCGGATCGCTTCGTTCGCGACCTGCGAGCAATCGGAGATGCAGTTGCCGGTGTCGCTGGCCCCGTGCCGTCCTCCCAGCACGTTGTCGGCGACCATGCGACAGGTGTCGACGGTGCCCACGAGGAACACCGCGGCCGCCACGAGCAGCACGGCCCTGGTGCGATTGGAACGGAGGTCGATCTTGTCCATGACTGGGGTCCTCTCGGGGGCTGCTGGGGGGTGACGCGCTGCGTTCATGTCGCGGCCATTCACAACCTGAGCGACCACGCCACGCCCAGGCCCAAGCTCTCGAAGTGCAGGAGTGCCGCGCTCAGCCGCAGTCCCGCCCACGGGCTCAGGCCCAGGCCGGCGTTCCATTTCTCGGTGTCGTATTCGAGCTGCGTGCGGAGCCAGGGCCACGGCGAGAGCTCCGCGGCGCCGAACGTGCCGTCGAGCACGCGGCGCCTCGCGGGCAGCATGCGGAAGCCGTAGCCGGCGGCGAGCCGGCCGAACACGCCGGCGAGCGCGAACGGCAGCCCCGCCACCGCGTACGTGGAGTGGAAGCGGCGCTGGCCGTGCGCATCCTCGATGCCGAGCGCCAGCCCGGGCCGGTTGGTGCGCGGCGGCAGCAGCGACACCCGCGCGCTCGCCATGCGGTCCATGTCCACGAGGCGCGAATCGGGCGCGATCTCCTGGAAGCTGTGATAGCCCGGGATGCGCGTCCAGCGCAGCGCGGTCTCGACGCGCGGCAGGAAGCCGAGCGTGGCGTAGAACACCTGGTTGTCGTTCGTGCCGCGGTGGTCGTACGCCCACCGTCGCGGGATCTCGGCGTAGCCGGTGTGCAGGCCGCGGTCGGCGAGGACACCGGCCCAGGGTGTGTTCACGAACCCGGTCATGCCCGTGAAGCTCACCCAGTCGTTTTCAGCAGCGCTCGCACGGCTCGCGACCCTGTTCCCGAACGTCCCGTACATGGGGCCGCCCACTTCGGCCAGCTCGCTGCGATAGCGGTCCGTCTCGGCTGCGAGCGTCGTCGGGTT
>Ga0066903_100002109_pt1 | contig 15268 bp, 13 predicted proteins | sample PanSoiMetaGPlot1_FD_67491 | JGI IMG/M metagenome (GOLD analysis project Ga0066903, IMG submission 67491) | Tropical forest soil microbial communities from Panama analyzed to predict greenhouse gas emissions - Panama Soil - Plot 1 (version 2) | ecosystem: Environmental > Terrestrial > Soil >...
GCGCGACTGGTCCGACCGGCGTCGCCGGTCCGGCCGGCGCAACCGGCGCGACCGGCCCGACCGGTGTCGCTGGTCCCGCCGGTGCGACCGGCGCGACGGGTGCAACCGGTGTCGCTGGTCCGGCCGGCGCAACCGGAGCGACTGGTCCGACCGGCGTCGCGGGCCCGGCGGGCGCGACCGGCGCCACAGGTGCGACCGGTGCTACAGGCGCCCCTGGAGCAAGGGGCGCGACGGGCGCAACTGGTGCCACGGGCGCCGGACTGACGGTCACCGCCGTGGTCAACGCCGACGGAACCGTTCAGCTCGCCTCGCAAGGCGTCACCGTCACGAGAACAGCTGTCGGTCATTATTCGATCGCGATTCAGCCGGGCATCTTCACGTCGAGCGCCATTCCGATGTTCATGCCGCTCGGCCGTGTGCACATTGCGGCCACGTTCTCGAATACCGTAACCTCGGCGACGGTTGAATTGGTAGACGAGAGTGGGAATCCCATCGACACGATCTTCAACTTCATCATGGTGCAGGTGAGGCCGCAGTGAATCGGCTCACAGCCCCGTAACTCCGACGACCTTGCGAATGACGCCGTCGCCCTTGCTGTAGAGATACAGCTCGCCGGCGGCGTCAATCGAGAAGCGCACGTCGGAGCGGCCGCCGAACACGAGCTCCGATCGTCCCGGCAGCTTCGGCGCCTTGCCGCCACGCTCGTGATACGCCGCTTCCACGACCGGGAACATCGAATCGTACGCCTTCCCCTTCCAGCGCACCTTCACCTCGTGGATCTTCGCCAGCGTCCCCGGCTTGCCATCGTCGGCGGCGAGCATGTCCCTGTAGTCGGCCCACCAGATGCGGCCGGTCGTGAGGTCGGTGAAGATGTACTTGCCGCGCAGGGCCGGAATCGCCTTGCCGTTGTAGACGAAGCCGCTGCCGATCGAATCGCCGCCGGTCGCGTCGTGGCCGTACTGGATCACCGGGTAGGTCGGCGTCAGCATCTGATCGGTCGGGTGCTCGCCGATCTGCAGCGGGATCTTGTCCACCGCCGGCAGCGGCGCCGTGTTGTTGTCCGGCTTCAGCAGCTCGTTGCCTTCACGCTGCGCGTAGCCGTAGTTGGTCCCCTTCTTCACCAGATAGACCGTTTCCCACGTGTGCAGGCCGACGACGTTCACGATCAGCCGGTTGTTCGCAGGATTCGCCGGATCGATCGCCCAGTTCAACCTGTGCGGATTGCGGAAGCCGTACGCCCAGATCTCCTTGCGCGCGCCAGCCGTTGAAACGAACGGATTGTCGTTCGGGATGCGGTAACGGCCGTTCTCGCTGACGGTGCTCGTCGACACGTGCTCGTTCAGGTCCGGGATGATCCGCAGGATCTTCCCCTCGAGGGTGTCGAGCCGCTGCGGATTCGATCGGATCTCCTTGATCGTCGATTCACCCGATGCGCCGTCGCCGCACTCCATGTAGAGGACGCGCCAGTCGGGATCGCCGGCACGCGCGGTCGGATTGAAAATCAGGTCGCCCATCGGATGGCTGCGCGTGTTGAGCTGCACACGCAGCAGCTCGCGCGCCGTCCCTTCGAACGTCGAGTTCGACGGGTTGGTGTCGGTCCACTCGACGAGCACTCCTTCGTTCTGCAGCGGACCTGGGGTTTTGATCGCGGCCGTGGTCGTATAGCCGGTCACGTTCAGGCCGGGGAAGCTCGCATTGTTCGGCAGGTTCGAGCCGGGCAGCGCCGGATCTTCGATGTGCACCGTGTAGAACTTGCCGTTCCGCGAGTAGTCGGGATCGAGGTAGAAGCCGTTCAACCCGTTGCCGTAGCCCTGCTGGATCGTGAGACGGCGGAAGAGTCCCGACTTCCCGGCGTTGCCGTTGAAGTCGAGATAGGTCGTGAACTTCTTCGTCTCCTTGTCCAGGATGTACAGCGGACCGTTCAAGTCGCTGATGAACAGCCGCCGGGCGCCGCCGGCTTCCTCACGCAGCGTGTTGACTCTCGACAGCAGCACCTCGTTGGACCCCTTGCCGTCCGCGACGCCGGTCATCGGCATGACGACGAAGTCCTCTATTTCGATCGTGGCTTGACCCGACGCCGGCCCGGCGCCGAGCAGCGCCGCGGCAAACGCGAGGGACGCGATCGGGATTGTCTTCTGCATGCGTTGGAGTCTAAACCATAGAGGAGTAGGATTGGCTGCACTTCTGGTGTGTCGTTCAAACAAAGGAGTGGACGCCATGTGGAGCCGACGACGATTTCTGGAGTCCATCTCGTCACTGCCGATCGTGGGCGGCCTGGTCGGCACGAGCCCGGCGGCGACGGCGGTCGTCAGCGCCGCCAAGGGCAATCGCGACTATTTCCGCGAGCTGGGCGTGCGGCCGTTCATCAACGCGGCCGGCACCTACACCGCGATGACCGCGTCGCTGATGCCGCCCGAAGTGATGGAGGCCATCAACTACGCCTCGAAGAACTACGTGATGCTCGACGAGCTTCACGACAAGGTCGGCGAGCGGCTGGCGACGCTGCTGAAGTGCGAAGCGGCGATGGTCACCTCCGGCGCCGCGTCGGCGCTGACGCTTGGCACCGCCGGCGTCCTCACCGGCACCGACACGAAGAAGATCGTCGATCTCCCCAACCTTGCCGCCGGCGGCATGAAGAGCGAAGTCATCATCCAGAAGTCGCACCGCTTCGGCTACGACCACGCCGTCCGCAACACCGGCGTCAAGCTGGTAGAGGTCGAGACGGTGGAGGAGCTCGAGCGCGCGATCAGCGACCGGACCGCGATGATGCTCTTCTACAACAACAACAACAAGGACGGACGGATCCAGGACGAGGAGTTCGCGCGGCTCGGCAAGAAGCACAACGTGCCGACCATGAACGACGCCGCCGCCGACGTGCCGCCGGTCGAGAACCTGTGGAAGTACACCGGCATGGGGTTCTCCCTCGTCGCGTTCTCCGGTGGTAAAGGTCTGCGCGGACCGCAGAGCGCCGGTCTTCTGCTCGGACGCAAGAATCTCATCGCCGCGGCCCGCCTCAACGCGCCGCCGAACGGCAACACCATCGGCCGCGGCCTGAAGGTGAACAAGGAAGAAATGCTCGGCCTGCTCGCCGCCGTCGAGCTGTACCTCGAAACGGATCACGACGCCGAGGGCCGCGAGTTCGAGAAGCGCGCCGAAGAAATCCGGAAGAGCGCGGTCTCGGTGCCGGGCGTGAAGGCGGAGATCTTCGTGCCCGAGGTCGCCAACCACGTGCCGCACGTGCGCGTGTCGTGGGACGCGAAGTCGATCGGCATGACGGCGGCCGAAGCGGTGAAAGCCCTGCGCGACGGCGAGCCGTCAGTCGGCACGCGCTCCGAGGGCGATGCGCTCGTCTTCGGCGTCTGGATGATGCGGGCGGGTGACGACAAGATCGTCGCGCGGCGGCTGCGTCAGGTGCTCGAGAAGCGCGCGTGATACTTAACCGCGGAGCCCGCAGAGAACGCAGAGAACAAAGCCATCCTCTCCGCGTCCTGTGCGTCCTCTGCGGTTGCATTTTTCTGCTCGCGGGCCCGCCATCGTCAGCATCGGGGCCGCTCGTCCACTACGACGCTACCCGGATGTCGATGGCCTGCCTCTACGCCATCGACGCCTACGGTCCCGACGCCGCCACGCTCCCCGTCATCGTCGACGAAGCATTCGACGAAGTGGACCGCATCGATCGGCTGATGAGCCACTACAAGAGCGACAGCGAGATCTCGCGGGTGAACCGCGAGGCGGCGCGGCATCCGATCGCCATCGATGCCGAACTGTTCGACTTCGTCGCCGAGGCGATGCGCTACAGCCGCGAGTCCGACGGCGCCTTCGATGTCACCGTCGGTCCGCTGATGAGAGCATGGGGATTCTTTCGCGGCGAGGGACGACTGCCGTCGGAACAGGATCTGGCGGCGGCGCGGCGGCATGTCGGCGCCGCACACGTCAGGCTCGACACCGCGGCCAGGACGATCAGCTTCGATGAGCCCGGCGTCGAGCTCGATCTCGGCGGCATCGCCAAAGGCTACGCCGTCGATCGCGCCGCGCGCGTGCTCGAGCGGCGTCGCGTCACGGCGGCGCTGATCAGCGCCGGCGGCAGCACCACGTACGGTCTCGGCGCGCCGCCCGGCCGCGACGGCTGGGACGTGACCGTGCAGGATCCGGTCGACGCGCGCCGCACCGCGCTGACCGTGTCTCTGAAAAACCGCGCGCTCTCGGTCGCGGGCAGCTCGGAGAAATCGTTCGAGGCCGGCGGCGTCCGCTATTCGCACATCATGGATCCGCACACCGGCTGGCCGGTGCTGGGCATGCTCACCGTCGCGGTGCTGACGGACACCGGAACCGCCGGCGACGCGCTCGATGATGCGTTGTTCGTGATGGGAGTGGAGCGTAGCGACGCCTACGTGAAGTCGCTCGTACGGACGGAAGCGTTTTTCTTCATGCCCTCGTCGAGCGGCGGCTGGACGATGGTGCACCGGCCGGGAGAAGAATGAACATGCGCCTGCGGTTGATTGTCACGTGTGCGATCGCGTGCTCGATGATGGCGGCCGGCGGTGCCCAGACGGGTTACCGGCCGACGGCGGCGAACCTGGCCGCACGTGAATGGTTTCAGGATGCGCGCTTCGGCCTGTTCGTCCACTGGGGCGTCTACAGCGTGCTCGGCGACGGCGAGTGGGTGATGAACAACCGCCGGATCCCGATCGAGGACTACGAGAAGCTGCCGGCGCTCTTCAATCCGACGATGTTCGACGCCGCCGAGTGGGTCGCGCTGGCCAAGGCGGCGGGCATGAAATACATCACGATCACGAGCAAGCACCACGACGGCTTCGCGATGTTCGACTCCAAGGCGTCCGACTACGACATCGTCGATCGCACGCCGTACAAGAAGGACGTGATGAAGGCGCTCGCCGAGGAGTGCCGCCGGCAGGGGCTGAAGCTGTTCTTCTATTACTCGCAGCTCGACTGGCACCATCCCGACTACTTCCCGCGCGGCCGCACCGGCCGCGACGCGGGACGCCCCGAACAGGGCGAGTGGCCGCGGTACATCGACTACATGAACAGCCAGCTTCGCGAGCTGTTGACGAACTACGGCGAAATCGGCGGGATCTGGTTCGACGGGTGGTGGGATCGCCCCGAGGCGGAGTGGCGGCTCGAGTCGACGTATTCGTTGATCCATCAACTGCAGCCGCAGGCGCTCATCGGTGCGAATCATCATCGCCGTCCATTTCCCGGCGAAGACTTCCAGATGTTCGAAAAGGATCTGCCCGGCGGCCGTACCGCCGAGTTCAACAAGGATTCCGAGATCGGCGACCTCCCGCTCGAGACCGCCGAAACGATCAACGGCGCGTGGGGGTTCAACATCACCGATCGGCGGTATAAATCAACCCGCGATCTGATTCGCTATCTGGTGCGCGCGGCCGGCGCGAACGCAAATTTTCTCCTCAATGTCGGCCCGATGCCGAACGGGCGGATCCAGCCGGAATTCGTCACGCGGCTCCGCGACGTGGGCGCCTGGCTGGCGAAGAACGGCGAGGCGATTTACGGCACACGCGGCGGGCCGATCGCGGCTCAGCCGTGGGGCGTGACGACGCGGAAGGGCAATCGGGTGTACGTGCATGTGCTCGACGCACCGGATCGGGCGGTGCTGCTTCCGCCGCTCGGCGCGAAGATTCTCAGCGCACGGTTCATCAGCGGAGGACGCGCCGCCGACTTTGCCGAGCAGGACGTCGGCGTCATCGTGAAGTTGCCGGGCGAGGCGATCGATCCGGTCGATACGGTCATCGTGCTGGAGCTCGACCGGCGGTGAAGAAGGCGCTTCTCGTCGTCGTTGCCGGGGTTGCCTTGGTCGCGGCGGTCACGCTGGGGGCGCAGCCGCAGGCGCCGCCGAACATCGTCATCATCCTCGCCGACGATCTTGGATACGGCGATCTCGGCTCGTTCGGCAGCCCGAACATCAAGACCCCGCGCCTCGACGCGATGGCCGCCGAAGGTCAGAAGTGGACCAACTTCTATGTGCAGCCGGTGTGCTCGCCGAGCCGGGCCGCACTGCTGACCGGGCGACTACCGATCCGCAGCGGCATGTACGGGATGGCGGCCGGCACCGCACCGAAAGTGTTCCGGGACAACGCGGCGCAAGGCCTCCCACCGGAAGAAATCACGATCGCGGAACTGTTGAAGCCTCGCGGATACGCCACCGGCATCATCGGCAAGTGGCATCTCGGGCAGCTCAAGCAGTTCCTGCCGATGAACCAGGGTTTCGACTCCTGGTTCGGCCTCCCCTACTCGCACGACATGCGGATGACGGCGCCGCGCGAGAACGGCTTGAAGAGCGCCGCTTACTACGATCCGAGGCCGGAGTACTGGGACGTGGCGCTGATGCGGAACGGCGACGTCGTCGAGAAGCCGGTCGATCACCGTACCCTGACCAAGCGATATACCGACGAAGCCGTCCGCTTCATCAACGACAATCGGAACCGGCCGTTCTTCCTTTACCTCGCCCACAACCTGCCGCATATTCCGCTGGCGCGGTCGCCCGAGTTCGTCGGGCACAGCGCCGCCGGCGTGTACGGCGACGTGGTGGAGGAGATCGACGCGAGCACCGGGCGCGTCCTCGACGCGTTGAAGGCCGCCGGCCTCGACCGGCGGACGCTGGTCGTCTTCACGAGCGACAACGGACCGTGGCTGCCGTTCGACTCGCACGGCGGATCGGCAGGACCGCTTCGCGAAGGCAAGGGCACGACCTGGGAAGGCGGAGTCCGGACGCCCGCCATCTTCTGGTGGCCGGGAACGATCAAGCCTGCGGTGGTGACCGATATCGCCTCGGCCATGGATTTGTTCGTGACCTCCGCGCGGCTTGCCGGCGCCGAGCCGCCAGGCGATCGCGTCATCGACGGCATGGATCTTCGCGCCGCGTTGACCGGCTCCGGTCGCAGTCCTCGTCACCTCAACTTCTATTACTGGGACAACGAGTTCAGAGCCATCCGCAAGGACGCCTTCAAGGCGCACTTCATCACCAGCGGCGCCTACGGCGAAGGCGAGGCGCGGCGCGAGCAGAATCCGCCGCTGCTCTTCAATCTTGCCGACGATGCCGGCGAGCGCCGCAACGTCGCCGCCGCGCATCCCGACGTCCTCGCCGATCTGGTGCGCGAGGCGGAGTCGCACCGCCGCGGTATGATTGCGGGTCCGCCGCTCTTCGATCGCCTGCTTCCTCCATCGCCGGGCGGACCGCGCTGATCTGTGCACAGACCACGGCCGATTGACATCTGCGTCGCCGCGATTCTCGGCGCACTGCTGTGCGCGATCGATCGCGGCCCGCTCAACGCCCAGCGTGCCGGCGTCGATTTCGAGGCGATGCCGTACGCGCCGAAGCGCTACGTCGCCTATCGCGCGCCGTCGCAGCCGGCGCCACTGAAGATTGACGGCAAGCTCGACGAAGCGGCGTGGGCCGGCGCCGCCTGGACCGACGCGTTCGTCGACATCGAAGGCGACAAGCGCGGGCGGCCGCGCCTGCGCACGCGCGCGAAGATGCTGTGGGACGACGAACGGTTCTACGTCGCCGCCGAGATGGAAGAGCCCGACGTGTGGGGAACGCTGACCGAGCGCGACTCGGTGATTTTCCACGACAACGATTTCGAGGTCTTCATCGATCCCGACGGCGACACACACGACTATTACGAGCTCGAGGTCAACGCGCTCGGCACCCCCTGGGATCTGCTGCTGGTCAAGCCGTATCGCGACGGCGGCCCGGCGATCCACGGCTGGGACATCGCGGGACTGCAGGTCGGCGTCGAGGTGCGCGGCACGATCAACAAGCCCGGCGATCGCGACGAAGGATGGTCGGTGGAGATCGCGATGCCGTGGACGACGCTCAAAGAAGCCGCGCCCGAGCGCAGGGTGCCGCGCGAAGGCGATCAGTGGCGGATCAACTTCTCGCGCGTCGAGTGGGACGCCGACGTGGTTCGCGGCAAGTACGCCAAGCGGCTGAAGCCGGGCACGAAGGATCCGCTGCCCGAGCACAACTGGGTCTGGAGTCCGCAGGGCGCGGTCAACATGCACATGCCCGAGCGGTGGGGATTCGTGCAGTTCTCAGACCTGCCCGCCGGAACGGGAACCGATTCCTTCACCGAGGATCGCAACGAACCGGTGATGTGGGCGCTGCGGCGTCTCTACTATCGCCAGCGGCGCTATCGCGAGGCCAACGGCAAATACGCGGCGTCGCTGAGCGCGCTCGGCCGCCCGATCACGGTCGAAGGCCTCGACTTCCGTCCGACGCTGCAAGCGACGGCATCGCTGTACGAAATCATCGCGACCGGCTTCGAGGGCGTGGTCGTCCACATCCGCGACGACGGCCGCGTGTGGCAGACGAGACAGGCGCCGCCCTAAAAGGTCTTTATGAAGAAACTCGCCGCCTCCGCCATTGTCGTCGCGCTCGCCCTGCACGCACACCCGGCCGCGCAGCGTACGCGCGAGCCGAGCACCGACGGCAAGCTGAACATCATCGCGTTCGGCGCGCACCCCGACGACTGCGATCAGCGCGCCGGCGGCGTCGGCGCCCGACTCGCCGCGCTCGGCCATCGCGTGCGATTCGTCGCCGTGACCAACGGCGACGCCGGGCATCAGACCGAGGGCGGCGGCGCGCTGGCGGCGCGGCGCCGCGCCGAGGCGCAGGAAGCGGGACGCCGCATCGGCGTCGATTACGTCGTGCTCGACAACCACGACGGAGAACTGCTGCCGACACTGGCGGTCCGCGAGCAGATCATCCGGCAGATCCGGTTGTGGAACGCGGACCTGGTGCTGGCGCCGCGGCCCAACGACTACCATCCCGATCACCGCTACACCGGCGTGCTGGTGCAGGACGCCGCCTACATGGTCGTCGTCCCGAACGTGACGCCGGATACGCCGGCGCTGCGCAAGAATCCGGTCTTCATGTACTTCGAGGACGGATTTCAGAAGCCGGCGCCGTTCCGGCCCGACGTCGCCATCTCGATCGACGAGGTGATCGAGAAGAAGATCGACATGCTCGACGCGCACGTCTCGCAGATGTACGAGTGGCTGCCGTGGGTCGCCGGCACGCTCGACTCGGTTCCGAAGGATCCGGCGGCGCGGCGGAAGTGGCTGTTCGAGACGCGCGCGATTCGTCCGACGCCCGCGGTCCGCTCCGCGCTGGTCAAGTGGTATGGCGAGGAGAAAGGCAATGCCGTCCGCTACGCGGAGGCGTTCGAAATCTGCGAGTACGGCACGCGGCCCGACGAGGCGATGATCCGGAAGCTGTTCCCGATCCTGCCGAGGTAGTGCCGGGCGGTCAGCGATCGGCGAAGATCAATTCGCCGAAGTTCTTGTAGTCGTGGAAGCTCGTGCCGACGCGCGACCACTCCCACTGCGTGCGCTTTCCTTCGTCGTAATCCATCCGGTAGAAGTTGGCGCGCCACCTCGTCCCCGGCTTCGGCGGGACGTTCGACAACGGCTTCAGCAGCGTGTAGGGGATGAAGAACTCGGCGCGCCACCCCTCGATCGCCGCCTGCGACTGCTTCGGTCCGCCGGTGACGCTCGTCGCCTTGCGCGTCAGGCGATCGCGCTCGTAGTGCCACGGCCGCCAGCCGTAGGCATTTCCGCTCAGGCTCGGCACGATGATCGGCAGCTCGTGATTGAGCGGAGAGATTTCATATTCGAAGTAGACGGTATGGCCCTCGTCCGGCCACAGGAACACTTCGTAGACGTCCTCGTTCCAGAGATCCATGAAGTCTTCGCCCATCGCCGCGGTGAGCTTCTTGTCGGTGCCGTCCATCAGGAAGTACATGCCGGTCGACGAGTAGACGGTCTTGAATCGTGTGTCGTACGGATGGTTCTGCGGTTCGCGCCGCCGCATCGCCACCCATTCCGCTTTCTGCCAAGCGGCATGGTCGCCCTTCCCGCTGACCTCGAAGTCCTCGACCGGCCGCACCGATAGGTGTGGCCGTTGATCGGTCTGCGCGTGCATATCGGCTCGAAAGCGAACCGGCAGCGCCAGTGCTGCCGCCAGCGCGAACCCGGTCGCGCCAACGGCGAGAGCTGTTCGCCCGGTCATGTTGTCCTCGTCTGAGAATACTCTGTCTGTTTCATTTCCCACGCAAGCGCGCGACGGTGCCGTCAACGCCGTTCGGCAACTGGTCGTTGGCGAGCTGGTCCTCGTCGCGCACGGATCGCTTCAGCCGCATGAGCTCGTCCTTCAGCGTCGCCGTGAGTTTCTCCTGACCGGGTTGGCCGTACAAGTTGTTCATCTCGAGTGGGTCGTGCACCAGGTCGAACAGCTCCCACTGGTCCTTCTTCCAGAAGTAGATCAGCTTGTGGGTGAGCGTGCGAACGCCGTAGTGCGCGCGGGTGTTGTGATCGCCCGGATCGTGGTAGTAGCGATAGTACATTGACGTGCGCCAGTCGGACGGCGTCCGTCCGCGCAATACCGGAAGCAGACTCCGCCCTTGCATCTCGGCCGGAACCGCCACCCCGGCCGCCTCGAGGAACGTCGGGGCAAAATCCACGTTCAGCCCGATCGCCTCGCTGCGTGTTCCGGGCTTGATCGCCGCCGGCCAGCGAATCAGGAACGGCATCCGCAGCGACTCTTCGTACATGAAGCGCTTGTCGAACAACCCGTGGTCGCCGAGAAAGAAGCCCTGATCGCTCGTGTAGATGACGATGGTGTCTTTCGCGATCCCTGTGCGATCGAGGAGATCGAGCACGCGGCCGACGCTGTCGTCGACCGATTGCACGGTCGCCAGATAGTCCTGCATGAACCGTTGGTACTTCCATCGCGCCAGGGCTTCACCGGTGAGCGTGATTTGCTGACCGTCGCGGGTCGTCGTCACCGTGTCGGGTTTCGTGGCCAGCCACGCGGTGAGCGCCGCGCCCTCGAGCCCGGCTGGCGGCTCCAGCTTGAGATCGCGGCGAGTGAGATCGGCGGCGATCCGTTGCTGGTTTTCGTGCAGCGCGTCGGTGCGCGTGGCGTAGGAGTCCCAGAATGTCTCCGACTCCGGAATCCATCGGTCCGTGAATCGCGCGCCGTGAGCGCCGTCGGGCTCCCACGGGCGGTGCGGCGCTTTGTGATGCATCATCAGGAAGAACGGTTTGCGGACCGGCCGGTTCTTGATGAACTCAATCGCCAGATCGGTGATCACATCCGTGACATAGCGGCCAGAGTAGGTCTTCTCACCGGTCGCGGTGTAGAGGATGGGATTCATGTAGGCGCCCTGCCCTGGCAGGATCTCCCAATGATCGAAACCGACAGGATCGCTTCCCAGATGCCACTTTCCGATCATCCCGGTGTAGTAACCGCCCGCCTGAAGCAGTCGCGCCACGGTGGTGCGCGAGCTGTCGAAGCGGTTGAACATCGTCACGCCATTCAGGTGCGAATACTGGCCGGTGAGGATCGTCGCGCGGCTCGGCGTGCAAATCGAGTTGGTTGCGAACACGTTCGCGAGCAGCATGCCGCCGCGAGCCAGGCGGTCGAGATGGGGAGTCTGATTGACCCGCGATCCGTACGCGCCAATCGCGTGCGCCGCGTGGTCGTCGGACATGATGAAAATAATGTTCGGGCGGTTCTGGTCTTGTGCCGGCGTCGCATAGAGCAGGGATAAGATGATCGCGAAACCGAAGGCACGCATCGGCGGATGCTAGCATGAGCACCTATGAACCGACGTGAATTCCTCCAGCAGACGGTGACCGGCGGCGCCGCGGCTGTGCTTGGCGCATCGTGTTCGCGCACGCTCGGCGCGGCCGGCGTCCGCTGGCCGGTCGGCTGCTTCAACCGGCCGTGGACCACGTGGAGCTTCGACGAGACGCTGAAGCAGATCAAGGCGGCGGGCTACCAGACCACCGGCCTGCTGACGCGCACGAAAGACGAGCCGTTCATCGGCGCCGACGCGACGCCGGAATACCTGGCGGCGCTCGAGCGGCGGATTGCGGCGAGCGGTCTCACCGCCAACATGGGCGCGCTCCGCTCGCGCCACAACATCCCGCTCGACCAGTCGATCGAAGAGGTGAGAAAGCAAATCGACAATGCCGCCGCGTTGAAGCTGTCGTTCGTCCTCTCGTTCGGCGTCGACAAGCCGGAGGAGTACGATCACTTCAACCGGGTGATGAGCGATGCGGCCGCCTACGCGCAGGACAAGAAGATCAAGCTGGTGATGAAGCCGCACGGCGGCAGCAGCGGCGCTTCCGGCGAAATCGCGACGGTGATGAAAGCGGTCAACCATCCCAACTTCAAGATCTGGTACGACGCCGGCAACATCATTTATTACACCGGCAAGGATCCGGTCGAGGAGCTGAAGCCGATCGCGCAGCATGTCACCGGCTTCTGCGCCAAGGACTGCGCCGCGCTCAAGAGCGACGTGATGATTCAGTTCGGCGCCGGCAAGGTCGACTTCCTGTCGGTCTTCCGCACGCTGAAGGCCGCCGGCTTCGACGGACCGCTCATGGTGGAGTGCTGCAAGATCGGCGCGAGCGCCGAAGAGACGATGGTCAACGCGCGGGCCAACCGGACCTTCCTGGAGCAGGTGCTGACCAGGGTCTAGCAGTAGAATCCGGTCCTTCGTGGACTTCAGCCCGTTCCGCAACCGCGACTACCGCCTGCTGTACGCCGCGCAGTTCGTGTCGCTCATCGGCACGATGGTCACCTACGTGGCGCTGCCCTACCAGATGTACCGGCTGACCGGATCGTCGTTCTCGGTCGGCCTGCTCGGGCTGGTCGAGCTCGTTCCGCTCCTCGCCACCGCGTTCATCGGCGGGGCGATCGCGGATGCCGTCGATCGCCGCCGCATCGCCATCGTCACCGACGTCGCGCTCGCCGCCGGCAGCGCGACGCTGGCGATCGTCGCGATGAAAGGCGCGTCGGCGGGGCTGCTGTATCTCGTCGCCGCCTGGATGTCCGCGGTCAACGGCTTTCAGCGCCCGGCGATCGAGTCGTTGTTGCCGCGGCTCATCGCGAAACACGAATTGCCCGCGGCCGCGTCGCTCGCAGTCGTCCGCGGCAGCGTCGGCATGATCGCGGGTCCGGCGGTTGGCGGACTGCTGATCGCGTCGGCGGGACTGACCGTCACCTATCTCGTCGACGTCGCGTCCTACGCGGCGTCGCTGCTCTGCCTCGCGATGATTCGCGCGGTGCCGCCGGCCGAAGACGCCGAGCCTCCGAGCGTCGCCGCGGTGATCGAGGGATTCACGTACGCGCGCAGCCGGCAGGAGCTGATCGGCACCTACGTCGTGGACTTCGTCGCGATGGTCTTCGGCATGCCGCTCGCGCTGTTCCCCGCGATCTCCGATCGGCTCGGCGGGCCGTCGGTCCTCGGTCTCCTCTATGCCGCGCCCGCGGTTGGCGCGCTCGGCGCCAGCCTCACCAGCCGCTGGACGCCGCGCGTCCACCGTCACGGCCTGGCCGTGATGCTCGCCGCGGCCGTGTGGGGCGTGGCGATCGTCGGCTTCGGATTCTGCCGCACGCTGTGGCCGGCGCTCGTCTATCTCGCGATCGCTGGCGGCGCCGACGGCATCAGCGGCATCTTCCGCATGACGATGTGGAACGAGACGATTCCCGACGCGCTGCGCGGCCGGCTCGCCAGCATCGAGATGGTCAGCTACATGAGCGGGCCGCTGCTCGGCCATCTCGAGGCGGGCGCGGTCGCGGCCGCGTTCGGCGTCACCGCGTCGGTCGTCTCGGGCGGAGTCCTCTGCGTGGTTGGCGTTCTCGCGTGCGGAGTGTACCTGCCGCGCTTCCTGCGCTACGACGCGCGGCAGTTCATGGTCGCCGGCAGCGAACGGATGTAGGGCGGCCCTTTCAGGGCCGCCGCCGCGGCGGGCCTGAAAGGCCCGCCCTACTTTCAAGCCTACGCGGGCTGCGCCTGCTGCGACGCGATCCACTCGCCGGCGACCTGCTTGGTGATCGCGTTCAGCCGGTTCCAGACATTGATCGTCGCGATCGCGATGCTGAGGGCGGCGAGGCCCTTCTCGTCGAAGTGCCGCTTCGCTTCCTCCCACACCTCGTCAGGCACCGGGTCCTCGCGGTCGGCGAGGCGGGTGGCGGCCTCGGTCAGCGCCAGCGCCGCGCGCTCGGCGTCGGTGAAGTACGGCGCGTCGCGCCACGCCGCCACCGCGAACAGACGCGTGTCGGTCTCGCCGAGCTTCTTCATCATCCGCGGATGCATGTCGACGCACACGCTGCAGCCGTTGATCTGACTCGCTCGCAAATGAACCAGCCCGAGCGTTTTCGCCGGCACGCCGCCTGCTTCGGAAGCGGCATTCAGGCTCTGCAGCGCGGCCATGGCCTCGGGAATGATCATCACAGGGCTCTTCATCCGTGCCTTCATCACAGTCTCCTTCGTCGTTGTCACATCAATGAGGTTTCATCCGTCAGGGGTATGACGAAGCGAGGGAAACAAACGTGACCGACCAACTGACCGGGACCTTCGAGCAGAGCCGAAACCACCTGCGAGGCGTCGCTTACCGGATGCTCGGCTCGCTGACCGAGGCCGACGATGCGGTTCAAGAGGCGTGGATACGACTCAGCCGTTCCGACACGAGCGCCGTCGAGAATCTTAGAGGCTGGCTGACGACCGTCGTCGCGCGCGTGTGCCTCGACATGCTGCGCGCGCGCAGGTCGCGGCGCGAGGAGTCGCTCGACACGGGCGCAACCGAGCCGGCTGCGGCCGCGGCTTCACGAACCGATCCGGAGCAGGAAGCGGTGCTCGCCGATTCGGTCGGGCTCGCGCTGCTCGTCGTCCTCGACACCTTGAGTCCGGCCGAGCGCCTCGCGTTCGTCATGCACGACATGTTCGCGTTGCCGTTCGAGGAGATCGCGCCGATCGTCGGACGAACACCGGAGGCGGCGCGACAGCTCGCGAGTCGCGCACGGCGCCGAGTGCGAGGCGCGGCAACCACGCACGACGCGGACATCACTCAGCAGCGCGAGGTCGTGGACGCCTTTCTCGCCGCGCTGCGCGCCGGCGACTTCGAGGGGCTCCTCGCCGTGCTCGATCCCGACGTCGTCGTTCGAGCTGACATTCCGACGCCGGGCGCGCCCGGCGAAGTGCGCGGCGCGCGGGCCTGGGCCGCAAACGCCATGGCCGCCGCGCGGGGCGCACGCGCGGCCCGGCCGGCGCTCGTCAACGGCGCGGTCGGCGTCGTCGTCGCACCGCAGGGGCGGCTGTTCCGGGTGCTGCGGTTCACGATGCAGGAGGGAAAGATCGCGCGGATCGAGGTCGTCGGGGACCCGGATCGTCTGCGATTGTTGGATCTGGCTGTCTTGGAGGCCTAGGAAACACAA
>Ga0066903_100002110_pt1 | contig 15267 bp, 11 predicted proteins | sample PanSoiMetaGPlot1_FD_67491 | JGI IMG/M metagenome (GOLD analysis project Ga0066903, IMG submission 67491) | Tropical forest soil microbial communities from Panama analyzed to predict greenhouse gas emissions - Panama Soil - Plot 1 (version 2) | ecosystem: Environmental > Terrestrial > Soil >...
ATATCGCGTCGATAGGCCTCGGCCCCTTGCGGCAGAAAGAACGGGTCGTTCTTGCCCCAGATCGCCAGCAGCGGCGGCTTGTAAGTGCGGAGGTACTTCTGGAAGGTCGGGTAGAGCGCCAGGTTGCTCTTGTAGTCACCGAACAGGTCGAGTTGCACTTCCGCTATGCCGTGCCGGGCCAGGTAGAAGTTATCGAGTGAGTATCCGTCTGGTGAGACCGCCGTCGGGTCCGGCACGCCGTGCGTGTATTGCCAGACGGTCGACTCGGGCGCCAGGAACGCGCGCAGCGCCTCGCGATTGCTCGGTGACGCGTCCTGCCAATAAGCCCGGATCGGGTTCCAGCCGTCGCTCAGACCTTCCTCGTAGGCGTTACCGTTCTGGGACACAATCGCCGAGATCCTGTCCGGGTGCTTCACGGCGAGCCGCAAGCCGACCGGGGCACCGTAGTCGAATATGTACAGAGCGTAGCGGTTCAGGCCGATCGACTCGACCAATCCGCCGATGACCCGCGCCAGGTTGTCGAAGGTGTAGTCGAAGCGGCTGCGGGGCGGTGAGACGGTGTTGCCGAATCCGGGCAGGTCGGGAGCGACGACGTGGTAATGGTCCGCGAGCAGCGGGATCAGGTCGCGGAACATGTGAGACGAGGTGGGGAAGCCGTGCAGCAGCAGGACCGCGGGGTTCTTCGGCTCGCCCGCTTCCCGGTAAGACACGCGATGGCCACCCGTTTCGACACTGCGATAGTGAATCATGTCATGCTCCTGTCAGGGTTCGTGCCACGTTGCCGACCGGCAGCCGGACGGAATTCGGCCGGCATCGATTAACCTCTAAAATACGTCTACAAAGGTTACACTCGGGACGTAACCCCCTTACAGAGATTTTTCCGGTTATAATGGGAGGACGCTTTTCATTGGGTATTTCGATGCCGGACCGACCGCCCCCCTTCTTCGTCGGCGACCATCTGGCGATCGACTTCCTCAACACCATCGCCACACCCAAGGACGTCCCGGTTGAGTGGCTACGGGACGGGCGGGACCTGACCGACTGGCTGGAGAAAGCGAACGTGATCGCGGGGGACGTGGCAGGGCGGTTCCGGCAGTCAAAGGATCAGCGTGCGCTCGATGGCGTTGCTGCAAGGGCCCGGGAGTTTCGGGAGTGGCTGCGCGGGTTCGTCACCCGTCACATGGGCAAGCCGCTCACGCGGGGCGCGGCGAAGGCGCTCGTGCCACTGAACGAAATGCTCGCGGAGGACACCAGCTACCCAGTAGTCGAGGCGGCTGGTGGCGAGCAGGTGTTGCGGCAGCGGCGGGTCCGTCGATGGGACAGCGCCGACGAACTGTTGCACCTGATCGCGGAGGCAGCGGCCGACCTGATCTGTTTCGCGGACTTCCGGCTGGTCCGCGCGTGCGAGGGGTCCGTCTGCTCGCTCTTGTTTTTGGATCGGACGAAGGCGCACGGCCGCCGGTGGTGCAGCATGGCGGGGTGCGGCAACCGGGCGAAGGCCGCGGCGCACCGGGCCAGGAAACGTAGCAGATAAACCTTGACACTGATCCGAGACTCCCGCGATAGGGAAGCGCCGTCAAAACCCTTTCTTGAAGATCCGCGTCACGCGGTCGCCGTTGTAGATCACGGTGATCGACTTCTTTTCGTCCCCCCAGCGGACGCCGCGGGCGCCGCTCAGGTCCGGCATTTCGACTTTCGGTGCGCTCGGCGGTGGCTTCCCGTCCGGGCCGGCCCGTGGGGTCAGGGCCTCGCGGACGAGTGTGGCAACCTCCTCCGAACTGATCTCCTTCCCGCCCTTACCCAATACGGCCTCGACATCCTGCGAGCTCATGCCGACCTTCAGGCGCTCGAACTTGGCCTGGTCCACGCCCCCGCCGATGCAGCCGGCCGCGGGTAGTGTGAAAAAGGCGAAGAAAAGCGAGGTGGCAACTGGTCGGCGCATGGGCACACGCTCGTTCTGGACCGTAACCGGACTTCGCCAGCTTTCTTAGTCCGGGATCGCAGGGTCGGGTAGCGCAAGGCGCCGCGGGGCCACCAGACGGCACTCCGACATTTTCGGCGCACGGTTTGTCCTCAGCCACGGTCGGCCCCCAGGGGTGGGCCCGGGTTCCCAAGCCGTCGCGTGCACGTTTCAATGAGTCGAGGCCGGGTCGGTGTTTCAGAATTCATTGCTTGCAAATAGGGGGACACCCCTGCAATGAACCTGCAACGAACGTGCAACGAATCTGCAACGAATCTGCAATGAATCTGCAATGAATCTGCAACGAAGTCGGTTCGCCGGCGCAAATCCTTACATCCAAAGGACAAGAGCTCGGCCCGGATGGCCGGCCGGCCGAATTCACTTCTTCCCCGCCCCGTCCTTTTCGAGCTTGTCGAACCAGTTCGGGTAGAGGGCCTCGCGGCCGCCGCGTTGCTCGTACTTGCTCGTGTACGCCTTGATCTTGTCCCCTTTGTTCGGGATCGCGTTGTGCCCCGCGGCCCCAGTCGTGCCGGGCTTGAACTTCTTCACCTGGAAGCACGAGACCTTGAACACGTTCCCCGCGGTGAAGTCTCCCTTGTGGACCTTGGCGACTTTGATCGCGACCAGGTAATAGTCGACGCCATCTTCGTTGGTCACTTCAACCGACTCCACCACGCCTTCGACGATGAACGCGGCATCGGAGCGCTTTTCGGTCGGCCGCTCGGCCACCGCGAGCGGACTCGATAGGAATACCGACGCGAGCGCCGTCAAGGCGAGCGAAGGCAGGCGCATGGCTCATTCCTGGATCGTGAAATGAAGCGGCGGGCCGGCAATCTTCCCGGCCCGCCGCTCATTGTACCGTCAACGCCATTACTTCGGGTTGACCGCGTACAGCGTCTTCTCGGTCATGATGTAGAGCACGCCGTTGGCCATGACCGGAGTGCTGCGGATCGGCTCCCCAAGCTCCACGTGCTGGAGCAGGTACTTGGCCTTGACCTTCTCCTTGATTGCCGTGGCCGCGGTGTCGTATGCGTCGCGGGCCGCCTTGCGGACGTCCGCGCCTTCCTTGCCGTCGGCCTTCGCCTTCTTCTCGGCCTCGACCGCCGCCTTCGAGCCTTCTTCTACCTCGTCGAGCACCTCCGGGTTCTTTTCGTGCTTGAAGATGTACATGTCTCCGTCCTCGTTGCCGACCAGAACTTTCCCGTCGACGTAGTAGCACGACCCCCAGATGTTCGACTTGGTGTCCCACTGCCAGTACTTCTTGCCGGTCCTGGCGTCCAGGCACTGGACGTAGCCGGCCAGCTCGCCCATGTACACGATGTCGTCGATGATGCATGCGGAGCTCATGGTCCGGCTGAACACGTAGTCGCGCTTGGCGTGCGGCCGCGCCTCGTTGCCGCCGTAGTGCCACACGGCCCCGCTGTTCGGGTTCGGCTGGGTCGCGGGCGGGAACTTGCTGTTGTCCGTCACCAGGTCGGGCGAGATGTCCCCCCCTTTCCCCGCCGGGTCGATGCACCAGAAGTGGCCGATCCCCTCGAGGTGTTCCGGGTCTTGCCCGGTGCCGATGTAGATCCTGTCCTTGTACACGACCGGCGTGCCGATGAAGTCGCTCTTGGTCCCCTTGCCGCCGAGTTCGTACTTAGAGTCCTTCGGGTTGGCGTCGAACTTCCAGATCATCTTGCCCGTCTCCGGCTCGAGGCCGTAGAGCCAGCCATCGCCGCCGGGGAAGATGACTTGCGGTTTGCCCTTGATCACGGCGTAGCTCGGGTTCGCCCACTGTCCGTGCATGATGGATCGCCCGGGCAAATTGCTCTTCCAGATCAACTTGCCGCTCTGCTTACTGAGGCAAATGAAGCTCGGGGCCTCCGGGTACGGGATGTTGACGTGGTTCTCGTCCACGCCGTTGGCCGTGATAACGAAGACGAGGTCACCGACGATGAGCGGCGAGCAGTCGGTCATATTGTGCGGGAAGACCTTGAGCTGGTCGATCATGCTGTACGACCAGATCACGTCGGCGTCAGTCTGGTCCTTGTATTTCTCGTTCTGGACGCCGTCGTTCTTGCCGTCGAGAAAGCCGTTGACGTCGAGGCAGACGACCTCGCAGCGGTTGGAGGCGTAGTACAGCCGGTTGCCATCCACAACCGGCGCAGAACAGAGCCCTTCGTAGGGCCAGTCGTTCACCTGGCCGCTCTCCAGCTTGTCGTGGACCATCTGCCAGAGGAACTTGCCGGTCTTCTCGTCGAAGCACATCAGGATGCCTTTGTCGAGCGGTGAGCCGTCCGGGTTGTCATCCGTCGGCTTACCGCGATCGCGCTTGTTCCGCGGGTTGCCGTTGTTGGTGCCGACGAAGATCTTGCCGCCGGCGATGATCGGCCCGCCGTACGACTTGCTGCCGAGCGGCTCCTTCCACTTCACCCGTTTGCCGAGGACCCGGGCATCCCCGTCCTCGGCCTTGGGGAACTCGTGCGACAGCCCGGTGTCGACGAGGTTGACAAAGTTGCGGTCGGGCGTGCCGCCGAACATGGGGTGATCGCCCTTGGACGCCGCGGCCGCTGGTTGCGGCTCGTCGGCGGCCGCGAGCGGGATCTGCGGGTGGCCTGGAACGAGCAGGGCATACGCGACGAGACCCGCGCCGGCGGCAACGCCGGCAACCGCGACGATTCGAGAACGGAGCTTCATTGGCACATTCCTTGAATTAGTCTCTTGGTTCGAATGGGCGGGCTGCCAAGCGACTTTGTCATTTCTTGGTCGGCGTCACCGTAACGTTGTCGTAATAGATCTCCGAGCCCGGATCGTCGGCCTCGGCATTTGTCACATATCCATACAGGGCCGCGGCTCCCTCCTTGTTGGGAAGCGGGTCCTTGAACTCGATCGTCCACTTCTCCGGCTCTGTCTGTCCGCGCTCCCAAACTTTTCCATGCACGACCCCCGCGTTCTCAGCGACATCCACCGTAAGCTTCATCCGGTACCACGTGCCGGCCTTCCAGTCGAGCGGCGCTGTCACGTCGATCCGCGGCAGCGCTTCCCAGGAAATGAGCCGCACGCCGCGCTTACCGTCGTCGCCCGGCTTCCCGTCCAAGTAGAGCGTGTAGCGGTTCGCCATGATTCCCGCGTCCGCGAGGGCCTCCTTCCGCTCCACGCACATGACGTCCGCCTCGATCGTGTATCCGGTCGAAGTTGGGGCCGTGATATAGGCATACGCGCGAGCCACGGGCGGCCGCGGGTTCGTGTTCACCTTGAACAGGACTTTCTCACCGTCCTTTTCGACGACCGTGTACTTGCCCTGCGTGTTCACCCATCCCGCCGGGACAGCCCCAACTGGCACCTGGGTGAAGTCCTGCTTGTATGGGATCTGCGGAACGACGCGGACGCGGGCCAGGGCCGACAGTCCGCCAACCTTCGCCATGACGAGACCATGCTGGGCCGGCTTCTTCGGGTTGACGGTGATCTTGCCGCTCGCAGCGTCGATCGTCGCGTCCAGCGGCGGCGGGCCGCCGGCCTTGGGGGCGGGCTCGATTTTCTTCTCGACCGGAACGTCCTTGGCGACATCCTTCTTGCCGGACGTTCCTTCCTCCTTCTTCTTGGGCGGGCCCGCGGCTTCCTTCTTTGGCGCTGCGGGAACCGGCAAAGACCACTCGGGCTGGAGCTTGGCGTCCGGCAGCGGCACGCCCTTATCGGTGAACGCTCGGACCTGGAATTCCACGGTATCCCCCGGCTTGATCGCGACATCCGCCGGCACGATCTGAAGTTGCGCCGGGGCAGCGCCCGCCTCCGGCTTGGCCTCGACGTTCTTCGGAGGCGGCACTTCACCAGCCTTCCCGCTGCCGGTCCCGATGCAGAAGCTCTCGTCCCGGTTGCCAAAGTAAACCTTGCCGTCGGCGATGGCCGGCGTGCTGTTGACTTCCACTTGCCCGGTCCCGCCGGGCGGTGTCCGGAATTTGACCGCGTGGAACTTCTCCGGCGGGCGGTCGCCGTTGAGCTCAATAATGACGAAGCGAGCGTTGACTTCGCTGACGAAGATCTTGTTGTCCGCCACTACGGGCGCGCCGCGAGACGTGGTGCCGAAATTGAACCGCCAGATCGGCCGGTTCGTCTTCTCGCTCCCAGCCCCCTTCTTGAAAATGTCAAAGCAGTAGAGCTTGCCGCGGTCGTTCGGGATGTAAAGATACTTCCCATCCGTCGCCGGGCTGGCCAATCCAAAAATCGTGCCATCGCGGAATTGCCAGACCAACTCCGGCTTGCCGTCCTTGATCTTGGAGGCATCGACGCAGATCACCTTGCCGAGTTCACCCCCCTCGGGGTTATCTTCGCCGTGGGCGCACAGGACGTAGTTGCCGACGACTACCGGGGAGGGGTTGATCACGCCCGCGCCGAATCGATAGCTCCAGACTCGCTTGCCGGTCCGGACCTGGAACGCGTGCAGGGCGCCGTCGGCCCCGCCGGAGATGATCAGCCGTTCGCCATTGATGACGGCCACGACCGGATTCGAGTAGTAGGTTCCGTGCAGGTCGAACGGGGTTTCGCCCCACCATACGACTTTGCCGGTGTCCTTGTCAAAGGCGACGAACCGGCAAGCGCCGCGGGCAAAGCTGCCCCAGGAGCCATGAGCCATGCTGACGATGACGAGGCCGGAGTCGCAGATCGGCCCCGCGACGCGGCCGCCGTAGCCGGTGACGCGACCGTATTCCTCGGTCAACTGGTGTTCCCACTCCGTCTTGCCGGTCTCACCGTTGAGGCAGACGAGGAACCCGCCCGACGTATGCGCGTAGATCTTCTTAGTCTCCGGATCGGCGGTCATCGGAGCCCAGCCGAGCCGCGTGGTGACGATGTCTGACAGGAAGACATTGAAGTGTCGTTCCCAGAGGACCTTGCCGTCCTTGATGTCCATGCAGACGATCCGTTCGCCGGTGACCAGCTTTTCGGCTTCGGACTGCGGATGGGGGACCTCACCCATCGCCGCAATCACGTACATCTTGCCGCCCATGATGATTGGCGTGGATCGGTAGCCGACCGGGGCCTTCCAGATCAGGTTGTCGCGCCCCGGCTGGAACGGCTCCCATTCCGAAGGCAGGCCGGTGTCGCGGGACAGGCCTGTCTCCTCCGGACCGCGCCAGTGGATCCAGTCGCCGGCGAGTGCGTTAGTGGCGAGCCACGAGGAAAGGACCACGCAACCAAGCCAACGGAGTCGTGTCATGGAGAGATCCTTCACGTTGATTTCTAGACTTTGTCGTTGAGCGGTCGTGCCGGCGGCACGACCGCTCAACGGAATTATTGTCTTACGACCACCCGTCGGGCTTTCATTTCGTACCGCGGCAGTGACCCGCACGGGACAGCCGCCACCGGCACGCGGAACAAGAGGTCGTCCCGGATGGCTCGCGCCACGGTCTCGGCCAGACCTGCGGTCCTGGCACCTTCGACCGGCTCGATTTCCACAATCAGGTCCGTGAGCGGGTCGGATCGGTCCACCACCAGCCGAAACTCGGCCACCTCTGGAAACCGGCGTACGACGGCTTCGATCGCGCCGGGGTACAGGTTATTCCCGCGGACATGGATCATGTCGTCCGTCCGGCCAAGGACACCCCCGTCGAGAAGGAGTTCTCCGTTCGGGCCTCGCCTCGGCCGCACCATGTCGCCGGTCCGGTAACGAATGATAGGTGACCCGACGCGGCCGAGATTCGTGAGCACCAGTTCCCCGATCTCACCCTCGTTGACCGGCTTCCGGCCGCCCGGCTCGATCACCTCGGCAACGTAGTGACTCTCCAGGACACTTAGCGGCCCCGGAAGATCGGCCGTCTCGGCGGCCACCGGTCCGACCTCAGTCATCCCGTAGTGGTCGATCACGCGTGCTCCCCAGACCTGCTCGATGCGCTGGCGCGTGGCCGGAATTCCTCCGCCGGGCTCTCCGGCCACGATCAGCATTCGAACGGGTGATCCAGCGAGGTCGATCCCCTCCCGCGCGGCCAGCTCGGCCAGATGCAGGGCGTAGGTCGGAGTGCAGCAGACGACTGTCGCGTTGTGTTCCAGGAGGAACTGGATCCGGGCCGTGCTCGTCAGTCCGCCGCCGGGGAGAACCAGGTACCCGGCCCGGGCTGCAGCTTCGAAAGCCGTCCAAAACCCCAGGAACGGACCGAACGAGAAGGCAAAGTAGAACACGTCGTCCGGTTTCAGATCGAGCCGCACAAATGTCGCCTGCCAACAGCCGAGGAGCCAGTCCCAGGACTCTGGTGTGTCCAGCCACCTTAGCGGCCGGCCCGCGGAGGAGCCGGACGTCTGGTGGAGTCGGCAATAGCGCTCACGCGGGTACGTGAGGTTGGTCCCGTATGGCGGGTGCTCGGCCTGGTCGGCGGCCAACTCGGCCTTGGTGGTCAGTGGGAGACGGTCATAGGTAGCGAGGTCGCAGCCGGCGAACTTGCGGGCGTAAAACGGGTTGGCGGGCACCACCTGGGCGAGGAGGTCCCGCAATCGCCGCCCGCGGGGATCGCCAGAGGGGAGCATGCCGAGCCTATGTCATGGGTTGGGCGTCCAACGGGTCCCTTTCACGTCGGCCGTCACCGACTCTCGGTTGGCATTGGCCGGGCCCAGTGGCCGAGAGCCTTTTCGGGTGCGACCAAATGCGGCACCTTGCGCACGCCATTCCCAGGGACCTTTTATCCGGTGGGACATTTTTTGGGACATTTTGGGACACCCCGGTCCGTTCGGGTCGTCCACGTTAGGCCACCGGACACCGTCCACCGCCGACCATTCGATATTCGCGCACCCATCAAAACGGAAGCCCTGATCCCATTTTTCCAAGAATCTCTTTGCCGACCGCCGGGCTGGCCGGCCGGTTACTTTGCTGCCACGTCGTAGCAGAAGAGGTAGTACTGGTCGCGCAGGAACAACTTGCCGTGGGCGATGACCGGATGCGCCCAGACGCTCCCTGCCTTCGAGCGGGTCGGTTCTCTCTTTGGCAGCGTGAACCGGCCTTCTTCTTTCCACTCGTCCGGCGATGGAGACACCTTCACGACCTCGCCTTTCCCCTGACCGAAGCAATAGAGTGCGCCGTCCGCGAACACCGCGGACCCCTTATCGAACTTGAACTTCGAAGCCGGCTCCGGACCGTCGGCCTTGTCGCTCTTCATGAACTCGAGACACATCCAGGCGCCGCCCGCGTCGCTGTGGCCGCAGACGTACTCGCCGACTCGGATGACGCCGCCGTGATGGTTCACGATCGACTTGTTCGCGTAGATCTTTTCGGCCTTGACGCCGTCCCCGTCCTTGGACAGCTTGATCAGTGAGCAGCCGGCGTTGTACCCGGACGTGACGAATACGTGGTCCTTGAAAAAGATCGGGGTCGGGATGACGGCGGTCCTGTAACTGATGTCCGCCCGCTGCCAGAGGAGCTTGCCGTCGCTCGCCCGCACGCCAATCACGTGCTGGCTCGTCTGCTGGACGTAATGCCGGATGCCGCCCACCTCGGCGATGATGACCGAAGAGTAATTAGCCCCGTCCTTCGCGTCCTCGCACCGCCAGATTTGATCGCCCGTCTTCTTGTCCAGGGCGACCATTGCCCCCTTATTGCCGCCCGGTGTGACGATCAGCTTGTCGCCGTCGATCAGGACCGATTCGCTGTACCCCCAGTTAGGGACACCACCGCCGAAGTCGCTGACCAGGTTCTTCGACCAGACCTTGCTTCCATCTACCGTGGTCAGGCAGACCAGATCGCCCTTCGCCCCAAGCGCGTACAACTTATCGCCGTCGATTGTTGGCGTGCTTCTCGGGCCACTGCCATAACTGTTCTGGTAAAAGGGTCCGATCGTCGTCCTCCACACCTCCTTGCCCGTGTTCGTGTCAGTGGCCAGCACAAACTCCTTGTCTCCGTTATCCGGGTCCTGCGCTCCCATCGTGTAGAGCCGGTTGCCGACGACGGAGAAGCTGGAGAAGCCGATCCCGGTGTCCTCGAATGTCCAGAGGAGCTTCGGTCCGTCCTTGGGCCACGTCTTGAGGAGACCGGTTTCCTTGGAAATGCCGTCGCGGTTCGGACCGCGCCACTGCGGCCAGTCGAGACCGGGGAGATCGGAAACTTTCGGAGCGGGAGCGACTAATGACAACGCCAGGACGGCCAGCTGGATCGGCGACATGAGACCTCGGCGGGTGGAGTGGTTGGTCGGGACCGTCTCGGCGGGTGGGCAGTGCAGGCGGGGCGGGGCGGGAGAGTGGTCCTCCCGGTAGACGGTTTTTCAGGCCGGATTATTCGGCCCGATCGTCAGTATAGATGAGGGGTTGAAGCGGACAAGCAACGCGCGGCGCGCGACTTCGCGCGAAGGTGGGCTGGACGAATCGACTCCGTCCTTTTACTCTTGCTCCTGGTACGGGGGGTGCTCTGTGTGGGTCGGATGAAGATTCCGACCCCAGTTCCCATGTGCGGGCTGGAGTATGAGACCCGGCCTTCGCATCGGCTCGGGGGCTAACTTCCCAGTACCAGTACTTTCCGATCCCTCTCTTCGCCAGAGACGAGCCATGACGGTGACTCTCACCCTGGAACAAAGCCGGCTGCTCTCCCAAGCGGTCAATCCGCTGTCCTACGCCGTCGACCCGGCGTCGCGCCGACGGTATGTCGTGCTCGGCTCCGACGTCTTCGAGCGGATGCGGGCGCTGATTGGGGAAGCGAGCCTTCAGGATGTGTTCACGCACGCGTGGATGGCCGACGTGCGTGACGACAACTACTGACCTCGGCGATCGCCGGCAGATAGTAGGCCTCACGCTCCGCGTGAGGATTTTCCTCACGCGGAGCGTGAGGCCTACTATCGTCCGTCGTCAATGGGGCGCAGGTGACGGACTTCTTCCGGCTGCAGGTGGCGGGATTTGCCGTCTCCCTGGAGCAGGGCGAGTCCGCGGAGGGTCATCGTCGCGAGATGGCCGCGGACCTCCGTCCCGTCCATTAGTTCCGCAGCTACCGGCCGTTCGAGCAAGCCGACCTGGGCGGCCCATCGTCTCTCCAGGTCGCTCAATTTCCCGTCGAGTAGCCCGCCGTACTCCGTATCCAGATTCCTGATCAATAGCTCGGTCACTTCCTGTACACCCAGCCGTTGGCCCGCGGCGATGGACAGAGACGTTGCGTCCGGCAGACTAGCCGTGGCGAAGTCGTCGACGGACTGGTTCACGTTCAGACCGATTCCGACGATGGCGTGCGGTTCGATCGTTTCATCGGCCCCGGGTCGAGCTCCCCCGGCGGCGCACTCGATCAGGATTCCGCAGACTTTTTTGCCGTCGAGCAAAACGTCATTGGGCCACTTGATGGATGATTGACGGCCGGTCGCGCCGAGGATCGTTTCGGCAACCGCGACGGCCGCGAAAGCAGTTAGCGCCGCGGGTCGCCGCAAGTCCGCGGGTGGAAAGACGAGGGCCGACAGAAGGACATTGACGCCCGGCGGGCTCTCCCAGGTGCGGCCGTACTGTCCGCGGCCTTGCAATTGGTGATCTGCGGTGACGACCGTCCCGGTATGTGCCGGGTCGCGGGCCAGCTCCGCGGCCCGCGCGTTCGTGCTGTCCGTCGATTCGAGGTGAAGGCGCCGTCGACCGATGTAACGGAAAGTTGCCATTCGGAATCAATCTCTCGGTCCATGCTTCTTCGACATTCCAGGCCCAAGACCCGCGCGAGGCACCGTTTCCTCCGACCGAAAATTCGTGCATGAAAATATCCGCGTCCGGCCTCAAATGATTTAGCGAACGTTCGGCACTTGGCGATTCGGCGTGGCCCGACTCCCTTATTATTGAGGATGTCACGGCGAGACCGTGCAGTTCGCCCCGAGAGAAATTCGGACGCTTCGCGGTCTCATTTCCCCTCGCCCTTCCCGTCCCATATCGCCCTTCCCAGTCTGGCGCCTCGATGGCGGGCGTCCACGCGGCCTGACGGCGGGCCGCGGCCTCCGCCGACGAGACCCGAGGAGGTCCCAACCATGGCCCGTAACGCACCTCGTTTCATTCCCAGCCTCGTCGCGTTCGACGAGCGCTGCCTGCCGAGCGTGACGGTCACCCCCGACAACTTCGGCGGTCTATTCATCGCCGGAGACGATACGGCGAACACGATCGCCATCATGGACGACGGCGCCGGCCACGTGCTGGTCACCGGGGACGGTCAGAGTTTTCCGTTGTTCACTGGCATTACCAGCATCACGATCCAAACGTTCGGCGGGACCGACACGGTCGATTACACGCTCACGGGTGATCTGGTGGGGAGGCAGACGGTCGTGGCCGACCTGGGCGCTCGGGCCGATACGTTCACGGCGCACGTGAGCGATCGCACAGTCGCCGCGGACAGCCGATTGATCATCCAGGCGTTCGGCGACGGTGGCGGCGACAAGCTCACGCTTGATGCCCAAAATGTCGGCGGTGGCGCCAGATCCTATTTTGAAGTGGACCTGGTCGGCGGCAAGGGGAAGGACGTGTTGACGTCCAACTATACAGCCGGTTTACTCGACGGGACCGCGCTGGTCTTCATCAACCTGCAGCAGCGGGACCCGAAGTTCTAATCCAATCTGACCGTCGCCGAAGGAGAGCGGGCCGGCAGTCAACGGGCTGCCGGCCCGCTCGGTTTGTTGGCGGACACGGCTACCACTCAATTCCACCTTCGATCCGTATTCTCAGCATCAACAGTCAACCCCTCGAGGTCGACCATGGTTCGCGCTGTCGTTGCCTTGTTGCTGATTGTGAGCCCGCGCGTATTCGCAGATTCGAAAGTCGACGTCTGCGTTTACGGCGGCACCGCGGGCGGGGTCGCGGCCGCGATTCAGGCCGCGCGCATGGGCAAGACTGTCGTCCTGATCGAACCGTCGAACCATATCGGCGGGATGACGTCCGGCGGTTTGGGGTGGACCGACTCCGGGGACAAGGCCGCGGTCGGCGGCATCGCCCGCGAGTTCTACCAGCGGGTCAAAAAACACTACGACAAGCCCGAATCGTGGAAGTACGGTAAGCGCGAGGATTACAAGCAATACCGGCCGGGCGACGACGAGATGTGGACCTTTGAGCCACACGTCGCGGAGCAGATACTTCGGGAGATGCTAAAGGAGCACAAGGTTGAGGTGATCAACGGTCAACGAATCGCTGTGATTTCAGGGCGTGGCAAATCGCCGCTCCTGTATATCGGGACGAAGCTGGTGGACCAGAATGCTGCGATCCAACTCGACCCGTGGTGCCACTTCGCAAAGGTGTTCATCGACGCTTCCTATGAAGGCGACCTGATGGATTGGGCCGGGGTTAGTTGCGCGGTCGGCCGCGAGGCCAACTTGAAGTATGGCGAAACGCTCAACGGCGTCCAGAAGACCAAGAACGTCCACAATCACCGGTTCGTGGTGAAGGTGGACCCTTTCGTGAAACCGGGGGATAAGTCGAGCGGCCTCCTCTTCGGTATCGAAAAGGATCCGCTTTCTTCCGACGGCGACGGGGATCACCGGCTCCAAGCGTTCTGCTTCCGCATGTGCATGAGCAACGTGAAGGAGAACTCGGTCCCATTCCCGAAGCCGGCCGATTACGACGAGGCGAAGTATGAGCTCTTGTTCCGCAACTTCGAGGCCGGCGACCTGCGCTTCCCGATGAAGCCGGACATGATGCCCAACGGCAAGACCGACACGAACAACGACTGCGCCGTCAGCACCGACTACATCGGCCAGAACTACAAGTACGCGGACGCCGACTACAAGGAGCGCGAGAAGATCGTCAAGGAACACGAATCCTACCAGAAGGGCTTGATGTGGACTCTGGCGAACCACAAGCGCGTGCCGCAGAAGATCCGTGACGAGATGGCTAAATGGGGCCTGGCCAAGGACGAGTTCACCGACAACGGCAACTGGCCGCACCAGATCTACGTCCGCGAAGCCCGCCGATTGGTCAGCGACTATGTCATGACCGAGCACGACTGCCGGCGGTCGCGACCCACCCCCGAGCCGGTGGGGATGGGCTCCTGCAACATGGACTCACACAACTGCGCCCGCTACGTGACCCCGGAGGGGTTCGTCCAGAACGAGGGGGATATCCAGGTCAGCCCCGGCGGGCCGTACCAGATCAGCTACAAGTCGATCGTTCCGAAGGCCGGCGAGTGCCCGAACCTGCTCGTGCCCGTGTGCATCTCCAGCTCGCACATCGCCTACGGGTCGATCCGCATGGAGCCGGTGTTCATGGTCCTCGGCCAGAGCGCGGCCACCGCGGCCTGCCTGGCGATCGACGACAAGGTCGACGTGCAGAAGGTCGAGTACGCGAAGCTCAAGGAGCGGCTGCTTAAGGACAAGCAGGTGCTCGAACTGCCGCGGGCCAAGCGGGCCGGGGGAATCGATCCAAAAACGCTCCGCGGCGTCGTAGTCGATGACGATCAGGCGGAACGCAAAGGCTTCGACGCAAAGAGTAGCGCCGTTGGCCCGTTTGTCGGCGACGGCTATCGTCACGACGGTGGTACAAAGGACGGCAAGCAGTCCGCGACCTATGTGCCCAATCTGCCGAAAGCCGGTGAATACGAAGTGCGAATCGCGTACTCGCCCAACGCCAACCGGGCGACCAATGTGCCCGTGACCATCTCTCACGCCGGCGGGACGGCGAAGGCGAAGGTCAACCAGCAGAAGGCCCCGCCGGTTTCCGAGACGTTCGTGTCTTTGGGCACTTTCTCCTTCGGGAAAGGGAAATCCGGCCGCGTCGTGATTACCAATGAAGGCGTTGACGGGTACGTGGTCATCGATGCGGTCGTGTTTCTGCCGAAGGACTGACGGCTCGCCTAGAACAATTACTTAAGCGCCCGAGGAGTTCCGCATGAGCACCGACAGCTCCCGCCGCGAGTTCCTCCAAGCCGGAATCGCGGGCACCGCCGCCCTGGCTCTTTCTTCAGAGGTTGCGATGGCAAATGACACCCCCTCCACCGGCCTCCCACAGCGACCGCTCGGCAAGACTGGCGTCAAAGTCTCGATCATCTGTCTCGGCGGCTGGCACATCGGATCAGTCAAGGACAAGGATGAGGCCGTGAAGATCATGCACACCGCCGTCGAGGAAGGGATCAACTTCTTCGATAACTGCTGGGATTACCACGACGGCGGTTCCGAGGAGATCATGGGGAAGGCCCTCGCCGCGGACAGTGGCAAGTGGCGCAAGAGAGTCTTCCTCATGACCAAGGTCTGCTCGCGGGAGGCCAAGGACGTGCGCCAGCAGATCGAGGACAGCCTGCACCGGCTCCAAACCGACGTCATCGACCTCGTGCAGATGCACGAGATCAACTGGGACAACGATCCCGAATGGGTGGTTGAAAAAGGCGGCCTGGCCGAACTCTTGAAGATTCAGGAGGAGGG
>Ga0066903_100002111_pt1 | contig 15265 bp, 14 predicted proteins | sample PanSoiMetaGPlot1_FD_67491 | JGI IMG/M metagenome (GOLD analysis project Ga0066903, IMG submission 67491) | Tropical forest soil microbial communities from Panama analyzed to predict greenhouse gas emissions - Panama Soil - Plot 1 (version 2) | ecosystem: Environmental > Terrestrial > Soil >...
GGGCAAGGGCTCGACCTTGACTGCCGCGGTGCCGGGCAACGTCGCGTCAATGGCGGTTGACGGACCTACGGAGGCCGGAGGCGTGCTGCCGCAGGCGGCGAGCCCCACGACCAGGAACATCGAGCCAAGGTGTCGTCGACCCAGACGTCGCTCCTTGCGGTCCTCTCTCCGCGGACACAGGCTCCCGCATCGGTTGCCCCACGGACCCGGCTGATCGGCATGACGAGCCCCCCTTCTGTACTTCCCTCCGAGTTCCGCTGGATCCCGGACTGGATGGAGGCCGGCGAGGCCGGACGCCTCTTGGAGAGGCTGCTCGGGGAGACGCCCTGGGAGGATCTCTCCCTCACCATTGCCGGACGACGGGTTCCCGTGCCTCGCCGGGTGGCCTTCCACGGTCCGTTCCCCTACGCGTACTCGGGCATCGTGCATCCGGCGCGTGCGCTCCCGCCGCCGGTGGAGGAAGTGCGGGCTCGGGTCGAGGAGACGGCCGGACACCCATTCAACACGGTGCTGATGAACCTCTACCGCTCGGGCAGCGATTCGGTGTCCTGGCACAGCGACGACGACTACCCGCACGGTGGCCACCCCGCGGTGGCCTCACTGAGCCTCGGGGGAGCGCGCCGCTTCCGGATTGCCCACAAGCGTCGCCCGGCGGAGCGGTACGCCATCGAGCTCACGCCCGGAGGGCTCCTGATCATGGGCGGGAACAGCCAGCGTGACTATCGCCACGCCTTGCCCAAGAGCGCGAGGGACCACGGCCCGCGCATCAACTTGACCTTCCGCTACATGGCGGCGTCGAACCTGTCGGGACGGGGTGGCGAGGACTAAACGCCCCTCGCCTTGTTGGTCCATTTCCGCGAGAGCAGGAAGTCGAGCTTGCCGGAGTCACCGTCGCGAAACGCAGCCATCGGGCCGCGACCCCTAGGCATCTCGCATCGGTCGAGACAAGGGATGCGTTCACCGTCCGAAGAGCTTGCGCTTCTTAGGCGCGGGCGGCCGCGCGGAGTTGGCGAGGCGTTGGCCCAGGATTCGGCTCATCGCCACGGCCACGGTGGGATGGGCCATCACCACCTCCTGGAAATCGTCCCGGCCGATCTCCGCCAGCTGGGCCTCCTTGCGGACGATGGCGTGCGTCGAGCGCGGCTGTCCGGTGAGAAGGGCGATCTCCCCAAAGACTCCGCCGGGCCGGACGTGCTCGAGCACGTTCTTGTCCTCCGTCTCCAGCGTCACCTCGCCGGAGAGGACGATGTAAAAGGTCTCACCCGGATCCCCGCGGCGGAAGAGCACCTCTCCAGGCTGGGCTCCGCGCACCACGATTCCCTGGGCGATCCGCTCCAGCTCCGAGTCGTTCAGGGGGGCGAGGAAGTCCACGGTCCGAAGCGCGTCGATCACCTGGGCGCTCGGGTCCTGGACCGCCGGCTCGCGAGTCAGGATCTCGACCGCGCGGCCGAGCGCGTCGCGCCGGGTGACGAGAATGGCGGTGTGTCCGGGCCGGAGGACCGTCGTCCCGTCGGGAAGGGCGATCTTCCCCTCCGCGTCCAGAAAGCCGATGAAGACGCACTCCTTGGGAAACTCCGGATCGGCCCGCATCTGGGCGACGGTCGTCCCGGCCACCAGCGCCCTCGGCTTGACCACCGCCTCGAAGAGCACCGCGTCACCGGCGGCGAGGGGAAGCGCGCCGGCGATCTGCGGGAAGTCGATCGCGGTGGTCATCTTTGCCACCACCACTTCGGCCTCGGCGATGATGTCCCTCACTCCCGCCAGCAGGTACGCCGCGCGGTAACTGGCATCGAGCATCCGCACCATGGTCCGAGCTCCCCCGGTGGCCCGGACCAGCATGGCGAAGGCCAGGTTGTCCGAGTCGCGGGGAAGGACCGCGCAGGCCACGTCGGCCCCGATGATCCCCGCCGACTCCAAGACCTGGGGATCCATCGCGTCGCCGCAGACCACCACCGCGCCCACCTCCTCGAAGAGCCGGTCGCACACCGAACGGTCTCGCTCCACCACCGTGACCTGGTGCCGCTCGGCAATGAGCTTGGCGGCGAGTACGGCTCCCACCCGGCCGCCGCCGGCGACGACGATCCTCATGAAGCTGCTCCCTCCCGGTCCGAGCTCAGCTCGATGTCGACACCCTCCTGGAGGAGGTGCTCGAGCGCGAGCGTTCGCTCGTCGAGCTTGAGCAGGTGGCGCTCGGCGACCTCCGGGTCGAGCAGCCCGGTGCGCTCGGCCGCAGTCAATGCGGCGCGCTCCGCGTCGACCAGGCGGCGCCGGACCGAGAGGAGCAGTCTCGCGCTCCGGGCGAGGTTGCGATCCTGGAGACGGCGAATTTCGCGTTCCGCCTCGGCGATGGTGACCTGGTACTCGCTCCTCAGGCGCTCGTAGGCCATGCGGGGAACCATGCCATTCGCGAGGAGCGTCTCCAGCTCGGCGTGTGCGGCGCGCGCGGAGACCAGCTTTGCTTGCTGCTCGGCGACTGCCGAGGCCAGCGGGTCCCGGCGGATGAGCCCGAGCAGATTGAGCGCCCGGCCGAGGAACAGTCCCTGAGCCACGAGCGAGATGAAGGTCACCCCGAAGGCGACGTCCACCAGCAGAGTGCGGAACGGCGTGTCCTTGGGGAGACCGAGCACCAAGGCGATCGACAGCGCACCCTTGATGTTGCCGACCACGAACACATGCTGCCACTTGAACGGGAGCGCCTGTGACGGCTGGAACCACCGCAGGAAGAGGAACGGCAGGTAGATCGCCACTGCCCGGCCGGCGAAGACGCAGGCCACGGCCACCGCGGTCTGCGGTGCAGAGCTGAGCAGAGTGCTGGGGCTGGTGGAGAGCCCCACCGAGAGGAAGAGGAAGGTGTTGACCCCGAACGCCACGTACTCCCAGAAGGAGTCGAGGGTGACCTGGCTGGTGGGCGAGAGCGTCTTCCGGACGGTCGCGCCGACGGTCAGTCCAGCGGCGACCGCGGCGATTGCTCCGGAGACATGCAGCTCCTCGGCGCCGACGAACGCCGCAAACGCCAGCGCAGTGGTGGCCATGATCTCCGCCAGCGGATCCTCCGCCCGCTGCAGGATCCAGCTTCCGACCAGCCCGAGGGCCAGGCCCACCGCCAGGCCGCCGGCGGTCGCGATGACCACCCGGGACGCCACCACCGGAACCGAGAGCGGCGCGCCGGCGACGATGCCGGCGATGGCCGCGTACGCAACGAGCGCGGTTCCGTCGTTGAACAGGCTCTCGCCGAGGACGATCGACGCCAGTCGACCCGGGACCGGGGCGCGCCGGAAGGCAAAGAGAATCGAGACCGTGTCGGTGACCGACAGGATGCTGCCCAGGAGGAGGGCAGGGCCCCAGGGCAGACTCAGCCCGAGATGGAGAAACGCCCCGGTCGCCCCGATGGCCATCAGCAGTCCGACGGTGGCCAGGAGCGAGATGGGAACGAGATTCGCCCGGATCGACCCGAGATGCGCCGTGAAGCCGCCCTCGAAGAGCAACGCGGGGAGACAGAGAAGGAACACCACCTCGGGCGCGAGCTGAGGTGTCTCGGGGAGCGCATGGCTCAGGGTGATGAGCAACCCCCCGACGACCAGCGCGACGTTGTAGGGGAGGTGGGCGCGCTTGGCGCCGATCGCCAGCAACAGGGCGGCCACCAGAAGGCCGATGACGACCGGCAGATGCGATTCCATCGCGCGGCCTTATAGCGTGCGGCAGGTCTCGCCCACGAGGGCGGAGTCAATGACCGGATGAGCCGTGAGCGCAGGGTACGCAGCAGCGACCTGGGGGCCGCCGGCTCGGGCTCCTAGGAGCTTCGGGTCAGGGTGCGCCACGCGGCCACAGTGACGCCGGCGAGCATCAGCACCACGCCGAGCGGCCGCAGCCAGACGAGGCCGGTGGCGGCGACGCCGAGGAACGAGAGGTACGCCGCCAGGCACATCGGGCACTTTGGCACCAGCAGCGCCAGCAGCGCGCCCACGGCGGCGACTCCCATCGGGCGTCGCGCTTCACGACAGCAGTGGGCGCTCGTGCTCGTCCCGCCGCCGGAGTCAGATCCTCGAGAGATCCCCCTCCGCCACGTCGGGTCTGCCACCCGTTCGTCCTTCGTCCCTGCGAGTCGCATCGTTGGGCTCCCCGGTCCGGTCGTCGCAGAAGTAGCCCCGTGCAGACGGGACCGGGAGTAACAAGGGCGACGGGGTTACGATCGACCAATGGACTCCTCGATCACCGCAGCGGCGCGCGCGCTCCGCTCCGGGGACCCCCTGGGCGCTCTCGACCGGGTCGCCCTGCGGGATGATCCCCCCGCGCTCGCCCTGCGGGGGATCGCGATGGCCCAGCTCGGTGACCTGCCGAAGGCTCGGGTCCTCCTCCGCCGGGCGGCGCGTGCCTTCGGACCACGGGAGAGCATCGACCGAGCCCGCTGCCTCACCGCAGAAGCAGAGGTGGCGCTGGCGGGGCGAGATCTCGTGTGGCCGGCGCGCGCGCTCGCTGACGCCCAGCGCACCTTCGCCGCCCACGGTGATCGGGAGAACGCAGCGCACGCCAGACTGCTCCAAATCCGGCGGCTGCTCCTGCTCGGTCGGGTGGACGACGCCGCCGGCGCGCTCGGATCGCTCGCGCACGACCTTCCCCCGCGCCTCACCGCCGTCGCTGCGCTGGTCGCCTTCGAGATCGCCCTTCGCCGGGGGAAACCGGAGCCGGCGCAGGTCGCGCTCGTCGAGGCGCGGGAGGCGGCGATTCGCTCCGGGATCGGAGCACTGCTGGCCGAGGTGGACCAGGCCGGAAGAACGCTCGTCTTGCCGGCCGCCCGTCTGGTCGGCGGCGGCGGGTCACGCACGGTGACGCTCGCCGAGGTGGCAGCGGTTCTCGCATCGACGGACCTGATCGTCGACGGCTGCAGGCGGGCGGCGCGGCGTGGCGAGCGGGTGGTCGGGCTTTCGCGCCGGCCGGTGCTGTTCGCGCTGCTCCGGACACTCGCCGAGGCCTGGCCGGAAGAGGCGAGCCGCGGGGCTCTGATCCAGCGCGCGTTCGAGGTCCATCGACCCAATCCTTCCCATCGCGCGCGGCTCCGGGTCGAGATGGGCCGGCTGCGGCAGGAGCTGCGACCCCTCGCCGAGGTGCGAGCAACCCCCGGCGGCTTCGCGCTCGTCCCGCGCGGTGGCGGCGCGGCACGTCTTCTCGCTCCGCCCATCGAGAGCCCCGATGCGTCGGTGTTGGCGCTCCTCTCCGACGGCGAGGCCTGGTCGACGTCGGCGCTGGCCTTGGCGCTCGGCTCCAGCCAGCGGACCGTGCAGCGGGCCCTTCACGCCCTCGAGGAGGCGGGTCAGGTGCGCTCGCTCGGTCGTGGGCGCTCGCAACGCTGGCTCGCCGCGCCGGTCGCTGGATTCGCGACGACCTTGTTGCTCCCCGGTTCCGAGGGATTCGGCTAGGAAGCCGGGGGATGGCAAAGAACGAGCAACCGGCGGAGATCGTGCGGGAGTACGGCCCGTTTCCCGGGGTCCAGAAGGTGGCCGGCATCACCTACGACGGCCACCGGGTCTGGTTCGCCACCGGCGAGACGCTCCGGTCGTTCGACCCAGTCACCGGTGAGAGCACTGGCTCGCTCGAGGTGACCTGCGATGCAGGCACCGCCTTCGACGGTCGCCACCTGTACCAACTCGCCGACCAGCGCATCCAGAAGATCGACCCTGCAACCGGAAAGGTGCTGTCGACGATTCCCTCGCCCGGCCATGGGCAGGACTCCGGCCTGACCTGGGCGGAGGGCACGCTGTGGGTCGGGCAGTACCGGGAGCGGAAGATCCACCAGATCGACCCCGAGACCGGCGCGATCCTCCGAACCATCCAGTCCAACCGTTTCGTCACCGGCGTCACCTGGGTCGACGGGGAGCTCTGGCACGGGACCTGGGAGGGCGACGACGCCGACATCCGGCGTGTCGATCCGAAGACCGGAGAGGTGCTCACCCGGCTGACGATGCCGGAGGGCACCGGGGTCAGCGGCCTCGAGTCGGACCAGTGCGACCTGTTCTACGCCGGCGGCGGCAACAGTGGGCGGGTCCGCGCAGTGCGCCGGCCGTCCAAGCGCTAGCGACGCATGCCTTGGTCGATGACGGCCCGCATCCGTCAGAGCGACGCCAGGAAAGCCAGAACCGCAGCCCGGTCTTGATCGTTCAGGGCGTTCCAGCGTTCACGGGACTGCTCGGCCTCGACGTGGTGCGCCTGGATGGCAGCGACGGCATTCAGAGCCCGTCCGTCGTGCAGGAGCCGTAGCCGGGCGCGGAGGCCCCACAGGGCCGCGGTACGGAACTTGTTCGTCGGGGCAGGGCCCACGGTGATCGCGTCACCGGTCCCGACGTCGTGGAGAAGAAAGTCCCCATAGGGGTGAAAGACCTGCTTCGGGGTGAAGAGCGTTGGCACATGGCACGTCCCGCAGCCGATGCTCAGGAAGATGCGCTCGCCCGAGCGCACCTGGTCCGAGCCCGCGCTCGGTGCTCGGGCGGGAGCCTTCGTCGCTCGCATGAAGCGGGTGTAGGCGTCGATGTCCTCGGACCCATCCGCGTCGACGTCCTCGAAGGGCGGCTTCTGGCCTCCGGTGAAGAGTCGGTTGGTGACCCCCTTCTCGACGAACTCGGCCTCGCCGGCGAAGCTGAGGAGCGAGGCGTGTTGACACTTCCAGCCGAACCGGCCGACCCGCCGGGCACCGGGAGTCTCCAGGACCGGCACCTCGACCACCTGGCCTCCATTGCTTCGCGCCAGCGCCCGGAGCTGATCGTCCGGGACGTCCTCGACCAGCCCCAGGCCGAGGAGGCTGGTGGCGCTTCGCAGCGCGGCGGGCGTACCCGGAGCCAGATGCTCCTGGAACTCGGCTCGAGTGGCACGATCACGGACCACCCCGGCCGCCGTCCGGACCTCGTTCAGCTGGCTGCTTCCGCCGGTCACCGGGGTCTCGTGGCAGTTGGCGCAGGAGCGAGCGTTGTAGGCCGGCCCCAGGGCGGGGAGCACGGCGTCCTCCTCGAACTGCGCTCGGTCCGCGTCGTGCTCCTCCTGTGTCGCCCGGCCGTTGGTGAGGGTGTCGAACCCCGTCGGCGCTTCCGGCAACTGGGGCGGTGGCTGCGGGGGTTGTGGAGTGGGTCCCGGCGCGGAAGCCGTTGCACAAGCTAGAATGAGGATCCCGCTGCTCCAGAGCACGCGGTTCATGGCTGGCCCCTCTGGATGATCGGAGGATCAGGAGATCAATTCGTACGCGGGTGCAAGCAATCCGGGCGGTGACGGAGACCGGGGACCTCATCGGTCCTTGTGAGTTCGCGCAGGGCTGGCCTCCAGCCCGGCGCTAGCTGGAGCACTCGGGTGCACAACCGCACCAGTGCCTCACGGTAGACTCCGGGCCATGAGGCGAGTGGGGCTTCTCGGTCTTCCGCCGCTGCTCTCGTCCTGCCTCGCGATCTCAGTTCGGTGACCTGTGCCGGGACGGTGCCTAGCGCTTCCGCTGCCACGCCTCGGAGACCCTCCGCCCACGCTCGAGGTCGTCCACGACGAGGATCAGCTGGTTCGCGTGGTCGGTATAGAGCACCTCGATGTTCACTCCGGCCTCGGCCATCCGCCGGCAGATGGCTCCGAGCTGCCCGGGCGTCTCCTGGTCGAGCCGCTGCACCAGTACCTCGTGCACTGCGAGCAAGGTGATTCCCGCCGAGTCCAGTGCCTGGCGGGCGGCCGCTGCGTCCGCGACGAGAAAGTGCGCCACGCCCGTTCCATCCACCGCGAAGGCTCCCCCGCCTTCAATGCTCACGCCGGCAGACCCCAGCGCCTCACCCAGCTCCGCCAGCGCCCCGGGGCGGTGGGGAAGGCGTATGGAGAGGTCCTTCACTGCGCGGTTCCAATCTCGACCACCGGCTGGTGACGGACCGGGAAGTTGCAGGAGGAGGCGATGAAGCACTGCTCGCCGGCCTTCTGGTGAAGGGCAGTTGCCCGGGCGAGATCCGTTCCCGGCGCCACCGTCACCCGGGGACTGAGCATCACCTCCCGGAAGCTGCCTCCCCCGTCGGCTCGGAACTCGAGCGTGCCCTCCGCGTGGTCGAGGTAGCGCAGGACGGTGATCCGGCTTCGGGCGCACAGCGCGAGATAGGACAGCATGTGGCACGAGGACAGCGCGGCCACGAGGAGGTCCTCCGGGTTGTGGAGCGCGGAGTCCCCGCGGAAGAGTGGGTCGGCGCTCCCCACGAGGTCCGGCTTGCCAACGATCGATACCCGGTACTGGCGACCGTAGCTCGCATAGTCGGAGGTGCCGGGGCCCCGGTTTCCCTCCCAGACCAGCGTCAGCGCGTACCGGTGCGGGGGCTTTGCAGTGGTGGCCATGGACGCGGGTGATAGCTCGACGCGCCATGGAGAGTGATTCGGCCGGAGACGAAGTGACCTCCCGGATTCACTTCCTCGCCCGTCTCGGGGTTGATCCGCCCGTGGACGACGTCGGCCCGGAACAGCCGGGAAGAGCGGCGAGCTGGTGGCGCTCCTGGATTCTCCCGGAGGATGCCCTCTGGCCGAGGTGGATCTGGCTGCGGACCCTCGGGCTGATCTTCCTCTCGGCGTTCTACTCGCTGGCCTTCCAGATCACAGGCCTCATCGGGCCGCGCGGCATCCTGCCCGCGGGCGAGTACCTGACGGAGGTCCACCAAGTCTTCGGGATGCCAAAGGCGCTCTGGTTCGCGCCGTCGCTCTTCTGGATCTCCTCCACCGACGCCGCGCTCCTCGCGGTCACGTTTCTCGGTGCGGCGGCCTCGGTGTTGCTCGTGCTCAACATCGCGCCTCGCGTGTGCGTCGCCGTCGCCGGCGTGTGCTTCCTCTCCTTCATCGGAGCCGCACAGGACTTCGCCAGCTACCAGTCGGACGGGATGCTGCTGGAGGCGGCGTTCATCTCCTGCTTCCTCGCGCCCGGCGGCCTCCGTCCCCGCCTCGGCGCCGCGGATCCGCCGCCGCGGCTGGCCATCTTCCTCCTGGTCTGGGAATGGTTCCGCATCTACTTCGAGTCCGGAGTGGTGAAGATCCTCTCCGGGGATGCGCAGTGGCGAGCGTTCACTGCGATGGACCACTACTACGAGAACGGCCCGCTCCCGACCTGGATCGGATGGTTCGTCCAGCAGCGCCTTCCCCATGGCTTTCACGCGTTTACCGTCGTCCTCATCTTCCTGTTCGAGCTGGTGATCGTCTGGTGCGGCTTTCTCCCGCGACGCTTCCGCCTGGTCTGCTTCTTCCTGGCCTCCTCCTTCCAGCTGGGGATCATCCTCACCGCGAACTACGCGTTCCTGAACTACATCGTGCTCTGTCTCGGCGTGCTGCTCCTCGACGATCGCTTCCTGCGCCTTCCCAAGCCGCAGGCAGAGCCGAAACCCACCTCGTGGCCGGTGCGGATCGCGCTGGGGTGGATCCTCTACGCCACGATCGTTCTCGCGCCGGGAATCTCCCATCTCCTGCCCCGGCCGCTTCTCTGGCCGGCGATTGCGCTTGAGCCGTTCCGGATCGCGAACCGGTACGGCCTGTTCGCCGTCATGACCAGCGATCGCTACGAGATCGAGCTCCAGGGCTCGCGCGACGGAGAGCACTGGGTGCCCTATCCGTTCCGCTACAAGCCGCAGGACACGATGCGCCCGCCAGGCATCTACGCGCCCTATCAGCCGCGGTTCGAATGGAACCTCTGGTTCGCCTCCCTGGGGGAGTGGCGCGCCTATTCCTGGGTGCTGCGCACCGAGGTCCGACTGCTCGAAGGGTCTCCGCCCGTTCTCCGCCTCTTTGCCGCCGATCCCTTCCCGGACGGCCCACCGGCCTGGGTGCGCGCGGTGAGGTGGCAGTACTGGTTCACGACGCCGGAGGAGAAGCGAGCCACTGGCGCCTACTGGAGGCGCGAGGAGCGAGGTCTCTACGCCCCCGAGCTGCATCGCGGGACCAGGGGCATCGAGGCGGTACGCGCGGGGCAGTAGCGCCACTCGCCGACGGCTGACCCCGCCCGCCCTGCTCTTTGTGATCGTGCAGTTCCACATGGGAAGGTACTCCGTGCCGCAGCGCGCGGGGCAGCGTGCAAGATGGACCTCAGCACCTGGAACCACTGGGACTGGGTGGAGCGCCCACTCCAGGAAGTCCGGGAGCAGTTCGGGATCCCCCCCGCGCAGGCCGCGTGACGCCGTCGCCGGACGTCGCCGTGATGGCCCTCGGCGCGAGGAGCTAGGCTCCGGGGGAATGCCGGTCGAGTCCTCGAGGCGCAGTCGCAGAGCGTTCATCTGGGTCGCCACCGGCTTCGCCCTGCTGGTGGTCGCGACCTGCTTCGCCGTCTCGGCCGACGCCCTCACCGGAGCGGTCGCGGCGACGCAGTACTCAGCTCGGTTCTCCGGCCTGGTGATGGTTGCGGCCCTGGTCGCTCGGGCGCCTCGCCCGGCGGCCCTCTCGATGCGAAGGACGGAGCTGACGCTGGCCTTCGTGGCAGCCCACGGCGTCCATTTCGCGACCGTCGCCCTGCGGGCTCTGATCGATCCGGGCAGCAAGCTTCGGAGCTTCGCCCTCGACGTCGCGCTCGTCGTCCTGGCGGGCCTCGTCCTGCTGGCCGTGCTCGCCGGCACCGTGCGAGCCACCTCGCCCGGGGGAAGGAGGATCCATGCCGTCGCCTTCTACGTCGCCTGGACGGTGCTCACCCTGGGGTCAGCCTCGCGCGCGGCCACCCATCCCTCTTCAGCGGTCGTGCTTGGTGCTCTGAGCGCGGCCATGCTTTGGCGGATCGGTTCCGAAGTGGCTGAGCGCCGCGTCGCGCCCGGGACCTAGACGGGCGGCACCGCTGCGAGTGACGTCGCTTCTCGGCCGCTCGCTGCCTATCTTGCGACGAACCCGGAGGCCGCCACATGGATCGGAAGACCTCAGCCGACTTCAGCCAGGATGTTCTCGACCTCTTCGACAAGTACGTGCACGGGGACATCGATCGCCGCGGCTTCCTCGAGCGAGCGACCAAGTACGCCATCGGAGGGATGACCGCCTCGATGCTCCTCGATGCGCTGAGCCCCCGGTTCGCCGAGGCCCAGCAGATCGCGAAGGACGACAAGCGGATCACGGCGAGCACGGTCGAATTCCAGTCGCCAGAGGGCCAGGGAAAGATCCGCGGGTACCTGGTCCGCCCGGCCAAGGCATCCGGCAAGCTCCCCGGGGTCCTGGTCGTGCACGAGAACCGCGGGCTGAATCCGCACATCGAGGACGTAGCTCGGCGAATCGCCCTCGAGGGGTTCATGGCCCTCGCGCCCGACGCGCTGACGCCTCTCGGAGGCTATCCGGGCGACGAGGACAAGGCGCGCGACCTGTTCGCCAAGCTCGACCCGGCCAAAGTGCGCGAGGACTTCGTCGCCGCTGCGAACTATCTGAAGAGCCGCGCGGACTGCACCGGCAAGATCGGCGTGGTGGGCTTCTGCTTCGGCGGCGGGATCGCCAACTACGTCGCCACCCGCTTGCCCGACCTGGCGGCGGCCGTTCCGTTCTATGGCGTGCAGCCGAAGCCCGAGGACGTTCCCCAGATCAAGGCCCCGCTCCTCATCCACTACGCCGAGCACGACGATCGCATCAACGCCGGCGCAGCAGCGTACGAGGCCGGGCTCAAGGCGAACCACGTGAAGTACCAGATGTTCACCTATCCGGGCACGCAGCACGGCTTCAACAACGACACCACGCCCCGCTACGACAAGGCCGCGGCCCAGCTGGCGTGGCAGCGGACCATCGACTTCCTGAAGAAGAACCTCGCCTGACATCGGTGCCGGCAGTCGGCGCTTCCTCTCGTCGAGCCGGACCTCCGAAGGCCGGCGCCAGCTCGGGCGTTCCGTGGAGTGGCGGGCCGAGCGCGGGGAGACTCAGTTCAGTCCGCGGCCACGCGGAGCCCGGAAGGCGAACGGGCAGCGACCCGCCGCGGTCGTCCGGACGGACCTCGGCGCTGACTCTGCCCGCCGGCGCTGGACCTCGAGCAGGAGCCGGTTGTCCTTCGGGAGGAGCGTCACGCCGAGGAATGGCTGCGCCTCGAAGCCGTCTGGAACGCGCAAGCTGAAGCGACGGCAGATCGCGCTCAGAACGAGCGAGTTCTCCAGCTGGGCAAAGGAGCTCCCGATGCACGTCCGCGGGCCTCCCCCGAACGGCAGGTACGCGAAGCGGGGAAGCGCCTCGCCGAAGGACCGGGTCCACCGCTCGGGGCGAAATTCGTCCGGAGCATCGAAGTAGCGCGCGGAGCGCTGGATCGCCCACTGGGGGATCATGACCTCCACGCCCGGCTTCATCTCGTGCTCGCCGATCCGGCAGCGGGTGACCGTCGTCCGGCTGATCCGGTAGGCCGGCGGGTAGAGGCGCAGCCCCTCCCGGATGACTTGTTCGAGGAGCTCGTCGCCCTCCCCCTGGTCGAGCTGCCGGGCCAGCGTCTCGGCCACCTCGGGGTGCCGGGCAAGGAGATGAAGCGTCCAGGTCAACGAGCTCGCCGACGTCTCATGGCCGGCGAGGAACATGGTGACGATCTCGTCGCGGATCTGCCGATCATCCATGGGTTCTCCGTCGAAGCGCGCGGAGAGGAGCAGCGAGAGAACGTCGTCGCCACGCTCCTCGTGACGCCTGCGCTCGACCAGGGCCGTGACGAAACCGTCGAGCGCCTGGACCGCCTCTCGGAAACGCCGGGCATACGAGGTCGGAAGCAGGGTGGGCTCGACCACGAAGTCGGGCCGACCAAGCGCGGTGGCCAGCGCACGAACGGCTGCGAAGGCCAACCCCCCGGCGGCACCGATCCACTGGGAATGGAGGTGATGGAAGGCGTGGAGCGCCTCGGCGGCGGCGGCGACCAGCTCGCTGGCCTCGGGCAGCTCCTCGCCAAAGAGCGAGCGGGCCAGCACCTCGAAGCACAGCTCAGTCATGTCGTGGTGGATGTTCCGGACCTCGCCATCCCGGAAGCCATTCAGCAGCCGGCGGCAGGCGTCCTCCATCAACCGGCCGTAGAGCTCGAGCTCGCGCGAATGGAATGCGGCCTGGATGGTCCGCCGCTGACGCAGCCAGAGATCGCGATCGGAGGTGAGCAGGCCCTGGCCGAACGCGAGGCGGGTGGAGCGGAGCCCAGCCGACTTGATGAAGCATTGCTGCTTGCGGATCAGGACCTCCTCCACGAGCTCGGGCGCGGTGACGATGCAGACCGGAAGACGCCAGATGTGCGTCCTGACGAGCCCTCCCTCCTCCTCGCAGCGCCGGTAGAAGGACAGGATGTCCTCGCGCGCGTCGAGGGCTCCCCCGTACAGCCACTCCAGCCGGCGCCCCCCGGGCAACCCTCGCCTCACCGGGCGCTCTCCGGTTCCTCGGGAAGCCGCACGAAGCTGTCGCGGACCGTCCGGGACAGCCCCCGCAGGTCCCAGATCAGCCCGGTGGCGCTCAGCCCCTTGAGCACCCAGTAGGTCAGGTCGACCTCCCACCAGAAGAAACCGAAGGTCGAGGACGACTGGTAGTGGTGATGGTTGTTGTGCCAGCCCTCGCCGAGCGTGAGCAGCGCGAGCAGCGGGTTGTTCCTCGAATCGTCGCCGGTGGCGTAGCGGACCGAGCCGAAGAGGTGGGCCAGCGAGTTGATCGCGAAGGTGAGGTGCCAGAGGAAAACCGAGGAGGTGAAGGCGCCCCAGATCGCCGCAGGAACTCCACCGAGCAGAAACAGCGCTCCCAGCATCACCAGCGGAGGGACGAGGTGGTGGCGGTCGAGCCACCGCAGCTCTGGATAGCGGGCGAAATCGCGGACGAGCTCATGGTTGGTCTTCTCGAAGCGCTTCGAGAGAACCCAGCCGATGTGGCTCCAGAAGAAGCCGCCCTGGCGTGGGGAATGGAGGTCGGTGGGCTCGTCGGAGTGCCGGTGGTGGTGGCGGTGGTTGCCGGCCCACCAGAGAGCACCTCGCTGCGCGCAGGTTCCGCCGACGAAGGCGAGGACGAACTGGAAGCCTCGTCCGGTCTTGTAGCTCCGGTGGGCGAAGTAACGATGGAACCCCCCGGAGAGGGCGAGCATCCGCACCGCATAGACCCCGACCGCCAGCGCGACGTAGCTCCAGCGGAACGGGACGAGGAAGGGCCCGACGATGCCGACCGCGTGGCAGACGTACATCGGCCACGAGCGATGATGAGGGATCACTTCAACGCGGCTTGACGTGAGACGGACCAATCGAGTCCTCCATGCTCCTGGTGCTCGGATGAAACGGTCTGTCGCAGCCGTTGCGACCCCGGACCGGAACAGATCGATCACCCCGAGGCCGGTACGGACGCGCCGGATCCGCCCAATGCCCTGTCCGAAGGGGTAGGGCGCGGTGCATGATCCGATTCGACGCGATCATCGTCGGGGCTGGACCGGCCGGCAGCGTCTGCGCGCGTTCGCTCGTGCGCGGCGGGCTCCGGGTGGCGGTCCTCGATCGCCGGCGCTTCCCCAGGACCAAGGTCTGCGGAGGATGGATCAGCCCCCCGGTCTGGGACGTGCTCGAGCTCGCGCGGCACGAGTACCCCGGTGGGTTGTGGCCCTGGCGGCGGTGTCACGTCCACCACCGCGGCCGGACGTACCGCATCGCCGCCCGTGGAGACTTCATCCGGCGGATCGAGCTCGACGACTTCCTCCTCCGCCGCAGCGGGGCGACAGTCATCGAAGGGCACCCCGTCTCCTTCCTCGAGCGCGGTGACGGGGAGTGGGTGGTGAATGGCATCCACGTGGCTCGATGGCTCGTGGGCGCCGGAGGGACGAACTGCCCGGTCGCCAGGGCGGTGTTCCCGGCGAAGCCCGGTCGGCCGGTGGCCGCGCAGGAGCGCGAGTTCGAGGCGGACGCCGCCGAGGTCGCCGCCACGCGCCTCGGGGAGGACGGCGAGCCGGAGCTGCTCCTTCACGACGACCTCGGTGGCTACTCCTGGAACGTGCCGAAGCGGGGCTGGCTCAACGTGGGCACCGGGACCGCATCTGCGAAGCACGTCCGCGCCGCGTGGGCGACGGCACGGGAGTTCTTCCTCGAGAGCGGCCACCTTCCGCAGAGCGCCCGCAGTCCGCTCCAGCAGGTGGAGGGCCACGCCTACCACCTCTTCGATCCAGCGCACCTCGCCGCAGCCCACCGCGAGGGTGCGCTCCTCGTCGGCGATGCGCTCGGGCTTGCCCATCCCTTGACCGCGGAGGGAATCCTCCCGGCCGTCGTCTCGGGGCGGGTCTGCGCCGAGGCGATCCTGGACGACGCGGCGCTCTCCTACGGCGCCCGTCTCGCCGCCCAACCGACGTTCCGGGACTACGCACTGA
>Ga0066903_100002112_pt1 | contig 15264 bp, 11 predicted proteins | sample PanSoiMetaGPlot1_FD_67491 | JGI IMG/M metagenome (GOLD analysis project Ga0066903, IMG submission 67491) | Tropical forest soil microbial communities from Panama analyzed to predict greenhouse gas emissions - Panama Soil - Plot 1 (version 2) | ecosystem: Environmental > Terrestrial > Soil >...
CCATGTGGCTCGATCAGGTCTCGCTGATGCCCGGGGACGCCGTGGATGGTGTGCGCGCTGACGTCTTCAACGAGGTCGAGCGGCTCGCGCCCGGTTTCATTCGATGGCCCGGCGGCAACGTCGCGCAGGACTATCACTGGCAGTGGGGCATCGGTTCGCGCGACGCGCGGCCGACCTGGGTCAACCTGTCCTGGGGGAACGAGCTCGAAACGGGCGATTTCGGGACCGCCGAGTTCATCCGGTTCGCGCGCGGCGTCGGCGCCGAACCTTCGATCACCGTCAACGTCGAAGGGCGCGGCGCCACCGCGGAGGAAGCCGCCGCTTGGGTCGAGTACTGCAACGGTCCGGCCACGTCCAGGTACGGCGCCATGCGCGCGCGCGACGGCCATCCCGAGCCGTACGCCGTGCACTACTGGGAAATCGGCAACGAGATCTGGGGCGATTGGGTCCGCGGCCACTCCGATGCGGAGACCTACGCCGGCAACCTGACCCGGTACGCGGCCGCCATGCGCGCGGTCGATCCGTCGATCGAGCTAATCGCGGTCGGCGACAACGACATGGCGTGGAACCGCACCGTGCTCCGGCGCGCGAGGGAGCGCGTCGACTACCTCGCGATTCACCACTATTACGGCCGTCGCGAGATGCAGGGAGATCCGCGGAATCTCCTCGCGCGTCCGCTGCACTACGAGCGCTTCTACGGTGACGTTGCTGCGTTCTTGCGGGAACTCGAGCCGGCGCGGCGTCCGAAGCTGGCCATCAACGAGTGGGGCCTCGATCTCCCCGAGTCGCAGCAATACTCGATCCTTGCCGCGCTCTACGCCGCGCGGCTGATGAACGTCTTCGAGCGGCAGAGCGATCTCGTCGCCATGAGCGCCGTCTCCGATCTCGTGAACGGATGGCCGGGCGGCATCATCCAGGCCGGTCGCGACGGCGTGTTCGTGACGCCGATCTACCTGGTCAACAGGCTCTATGCGTCGCATCTCGGCGCCGAGCGCTTGAAGACGACGGCCGCCGTATCGGAAGCGTCGCGCGATCGCGGCGCAGACGCGGCCACGGCCCTCGACATCGTCGCCAGTCGATCGAAGGATGGCGCGACCATCTATCTCAAGGCGGTCAACACGGATCTCGATCGTCCCGTAACGGCACGCGTCAGCGTGCGTGGGGCGGCCCTCTCCTCGACCGCCGTCGTGGAACGGGTGGTGGCCGATTCGCTGGCGGCCGTCAACGGATTCGCGACGGTCGACGCCGTGAGAATCGTGCGCGACTCGATGACGGCCTCGGATGGTTTTTCACTCGAACTCCCCGCGCACTCCGTGGCGGTCGTCACGTTTACAGTGAGGTAACGGACCGCGCCGCGCCGCGCGAACTTAGGTAAGATGGCAGAGCGCATGTCTTCGGATCCACGCAAGCCCGCGGCGCCGGCGCATCCCGTCGGGATCAAGGACATCGCCCGGGCGCTCGGGATCTCCACCGGCACGGTGGATCGCGCGCTGCACGCGAAGCCGGGGGTGAACGCGCTGACGCGCACGCGCGTGCTGAGCATGGCCGAATCGCTCGGCTATCGTCCCAATCTCGCCGCCCGCTACCTGAAGCTGCGGAAGCACATTCGACTGTCGGTGCACCTGCCGCAGGAAATCGCGCTCTTCTGGGATTCGCTTCGCGCCGGCATCCGCCAGGCCGCGGCGCCGTTCGCGCCGGCGCTTCACGTGGACTTCCGGAGCTATCCGCGTCTCGGCGACGGCGACATTCCGCTCTTCGAAGAAGCCCTCGACGACGGCACGAACGGATTGATCATCGCGCCCGGCAATCCCGCGGCGCTGAAGCCCTACATGCGCCGCGCCGCCCGCAAGGACATCCCTGTCGTCTGCGTCATCACCGACGCGCCCGACACGCCGAGGCTCGCATCGGTTTCCGCCGATCCGTTCACCGTCGGCGCGGTCGCCGGTGAGATGCTCGCGAGGTTCCAGCCGTCCGGGGGGAAGGTCGCGTTCTTCACCGGCTGGCTCTCGATGCAGGATCACGCCGACAAGCTGCGCGGCTTCGAATCGAGCCTCGCGACGGCAGGCGGCCACCTGAAACTCGGCCCTGTCGTGGAAGCCCACGACGACGAGCGCGAGGCGCATCGTCGCGCGCTCGCGGTGCTGCGCGAACATCCCGATCTGACGTCGATCTACGTGAGCACGGTGAACTCGCTCCCGGTGCTGCGCGCGGCGGAGGAGGAAGGGCGCCTGCCGGGCCTCATCGTCGTCACTACGGACCTCTTTCCGGAGCTCGTCGAACGCATCCGCTCGGGAATCATCGCCGCAACCGTGTACCAGCGGCCGCTCAGCCAGGGGCGCCTCGCGCTGCAGGCGCTCTACCAGTTCCTGCTCAACGGCGAATGCCCGTCCGCACGAATCCACGTCGTGCCGCACCTGGTGATGCGGAGCAACCTGGATCTGTTTCTCGAGCGGCTCCCGGTCGACCTCGAACCGAGCTCGGAGTCTTCAGCACCCGATCGTGCGGTCGCGCGCCGCCTCGACGTCACAAGTCCCGGCGCGCGCGGCGCGGTCCCGCGTCCACGGCGGCAGATCGGTTCGCGCCAGCGCGCGTGATCCTGCAATGACGCTCTCGGATCTCAAGGCGTCGATCGCATCGGCGAATCCACCGCCCGATCTGCCACCCGGGCTGACCGCGCTCTGGCACGACGCGCGCGGCGACTGGACCAGGGCCCACGAGGTCGCGCAGGAGATCCACGACGCGAACGGCGCGTGGATTCACGCCTACCTGCACAGGCGCGAAGGCGATCTCGGCAATGCCGCCTACTGGTATCGGCGGGCCGGACGTCCCGTCGAGACTGGCGCGCTCGACGCCGAGTGGAACACGATCGCCGAAGCGCTGCTGCAACGTTGACGACATCTGCCGAGGAGCACGCCGTGCAACTCCACCCATACCTGAACTACGGCGGCAACTGCGAGGAAGCCTTCACGTTCTACGAGCGGAACCTGGGCGGAAAGATCACGATGTTGATGCGTCACGGCGACGCGCCGGAAGCCGGCCAGGGCGTGCCGCCCGAATGGAAGCGCGCCGTCCTCCATGCGCGGATCGCCATCGGGGGCACGGAGCTTCTCGGCGCCGACATCCCACCGGACCGCTTTCAACCGATCCGCAGCGCCTACCTCTCCCTCACGCTCGACAGCGATCAGGAAGCCGATCGCGTCTTCCTGCTGCTCTCGGACGGCGGACAGATCTTCATGCCGATGCAGGAGACCTTCTTCGCATCGCGCTTTGCGATGCTGAGGGACAAGTTCGGCACGTCCTGGATGCTGCTGCATCCCCGGCCTGGACAGGTGTAGCTCGACGTCAAGCGGCACGCTACCTGATCGCCCCTGACCGCGCGGATCTATTGACGCCGCGCGGACGACGATGGCATCGTCGTCGAGACGTAGGAGCTTCGTTGTATTGAGCGAGCCAGCCCTTCGCTTTCTGCACGCACAGGATCTCCTGAGCTCGGTCAAGCTCACACAGTTTCGAGGAATGAGCACTACCAGACCACCACCGGTACGGCTGCGGCAGTTGTCCGCGAGACCCTCAAGGCTCCGGCAATGAATCAGGACCTCATGCGCGCGATTGGCGAGAAGCGGCTCATCGAGTTCGTGTACAAAGGCGGACGGCCGCGGATTGTCGAGCCCCACGACTACGGTCTGAAAAACGGCGCCGAGGCGTTGCTCGGCTACCAGATCAGTGGAGAGAGCCGCAGCGGCGCGCCGCACGGATGGAAGCAGTTCGACGTCGACGATATCCGGCAGTTGCGCGTACTCGACCGCCATTTCCACGGGACCCGTGCGGACAGGGCCCAGCACCACCGCGAATGGGACGAGATCTTCGGTCGCGTCAGTTGATCGTCCCCGGCTCATGATCATGCTCGGCTCAAGGTCGAACAGCTCGCGGCCCGGGCGATCCGATGCAGTAAGATCGTTGGTCTGGACAAGAACCTCGAAACCGCCGGACGCTATCACGTAGAGCGCAGGCTCGGGGAAGGTGGGATGGGCGTCGTCTACGCGGCGCACGACCACCGTCTGGACAGACCTGTCGCCATCAAGCGGATTCGGCCCGGCCAGACCGACGGCCAGGAACGCGAGCGCTTCTGGCGCGAAGCGCGCGCGGCTGCGCGCGTCAATCATCCGAACGTCTGTCAGCTCTACGAAATCGACGAGGACGCCGAAGGCCTGTTCCTCGCCATGGAGCTGCTCGAGGGAGAGGCGCTCAGCGACCGCCTCGCGAGGGGCCCGCTGCCTGCGGCAGAGGCCGTGCAGGTCGCGCTGTCGGTCCTCAGCGCGCTCGGCGCGCTTCACCAGAAGAGCATCGTCCATCGCGATCTGAAACCGTCCAACATCTTCCTGGCGGCCAACGGCGTGAAGCTGCTGGACTTCGGACTCGCGCGTCCGTTCGTCGGCAGGGACGGATCGAGTCCGAACGACGTGACCCGTCCCGGCGTCCTGCTGGGCACTCCGTCGTACCTGCCGCCCGAGTTGATCGAGGGCCAGGTCGCCGACGCGCGCAGCGATCTCTTCGCGCTCGGTGTCGTGCTCTACGAGATGCTCGTCGGCACGCCGCCGTTCCGAGGGAGCTCCGTCGTGGCGGTCGCGAGCGCGATCCTGAGGGACGAGCCGCCGGCGCTCGGCGGATCGGCCGGCATCGTGGGGCTCGACCGCGTCGTCCACCGCGCTCTCCGCAAGAACACCAGCGAACGCTACCAGACCGCGGACGCGTTCGCCCAGGATCTCCGCTCGACGCTGCTCGAGACGGATACCAACGAGGTGGCGCGCATCAGGCCGGTGTCACGCCTCGTCGTGCTGCCGTTCCGCCTGCTGCGATCGGATCCGTCCATCGAGTTCCTCGCGTTCAGCCTGCCGGATGCCATCAGCTCGACGCTGTCGGGCCTGCCGGCGCTCGTCGTCCGATCCACCGCAGTGGCATCGCGGTTTGCCGGCGACACTCCCGACATTGCCGCGCTGGCGAATTCCCTGGACGTGGATGTCGTCCTGATGGGAACGCTACTCGCGAGCAGCGATCAGATTCGCGTGACGGCACAGCTCGTCCAGGCGCCGTCGGGGACGCTGGTGCGCGCGATCACCGCGCAGTCGCCCGTCGGCGACGTCTTCCAGCTGCAGGACTCGCTGGCAAAGTCCATCGTGGAGTCGCTGTCGCTCTCGCTGACCGCGGCCGACCACGGCCGGATCAATCGCGACGCCCCGGCCGACCCCGAGGCCTACGAGTGCTACCTGCGCGCCAACCGGATCCTGCTCGAGTCGAAGCAGTGGGCGTCGGCGCGCGATCTGTACCTGCGCTGTCTCGATCTGGATCCGCGGTTTGCGCCCGCGTGGGCGAAGCTGGGACGCTGCTATCGGCTGCTCGGCAAGTACGACGACCCGCAGAGCGGGCCGACGAATTTCGCGAAGGCCGAGCATGCGCTCAAGCGCGCGCTCGAGCTGAACCCCGATCTCTCGCTCGCGCACAATCAATACGCCCACCTCGAAGTCGATGCCGGACAGGCACGCCAAGCCGTCGTGCGGCTGCTGGAACGAATCCGCAAGGCGAGCTCCGAACCTGAGCTCTTCGCGGGTCTCGTTCACGCGTGCCGGTACTGCGGTCTCCTCGACGCCTCCGTCGCCGCGTACGAGCGGGCGCGAAGTCTCGATCCGGCCGTCATCACCAGCGTGGCCCAGACCTTCGGGCTGATGGGGGACTGGGACCGCGCGATCGCGACGGATACCAGCAACCCGCCGTTCACGACGTCGCACGCCCTCATCCAGCTCGGGCGCGGATCCGAGGCGGTCGAGCTGATGCGGCGCCATCTCGACGGCTCTCAGCCGCAGCTCCAGATCCTCCTCGAGACGATGGTCGCCTCCCTCGAAGGCAGGCACGACGACGTCATCCGGCTGACGCACGAGCTGATCGACACCGGGTTGAGCGACGCCGAAGTGTTTTATCACTGGTCGGGGTCCCTCGCAGAGGCGGCCGATCAGGACGGCGCGCTCAACCTGCTCGAACGCGCGATTTCGGGAGGCTTTCATCCCGCGTCGGCCCTCATGCGCGACCGCCGGTTCGACAAGCTGCGCGCGACCTCCGATTTCAGGCAGCTCGTACGGCGGGCCGACGATCTCCAGCGCGAAGCCCTCGAGAGCTTCCGGGCCGCGGACGGCCCGCGGTTACTCGGGCTGCCGCAGATCTAGATCCGACGATCCAGCGCACGTCGTCGCCACGGCTCAGCTCGCCTTTTCGCTGACAGAAGCTTTCCGTAAGTGCTCTAATCAGCAACGCGATCGTTGGCGGTGCCCCGCCCTCAGCTCCGCCTTTCCACAACTCGGATTGTTCCGCTCAGTGGAGGTGCGTATGGGTGCAGGTCGACCGCGATCCAGACGATCACTGGGGATTCCACCGCGTCTCTTCCTCGCTGCGGCGGCGCTCGCCGCTGCCATCTGGAGCCTTCATCCTTCCGTCGATACGAGCGCTGCCGGCGCGGGCTACTGGCACACGAGCGGCAGCCACATTCTCGACAGCAACAACCAGCCGGTCCGCATCACGGGTCTCAACTGGTTCGGCTTCGAGACGCCCGACCGCATCGCTCACGGGCTCTGGGCGCGAAACTGGGAGGAGCTGCTCGATCAGATCCGCAGCCTCGGGTACACCACGATCCGATTGCCGTTTTCGAACGAGATGCTCGGCTCGAACACGGTGCCGCCGAACGCACCGAACGCCAACCTGAATCCCGATCTCGTCGGCCTCACCTCGATGCAGATCTTCGACAAGATCATCCAGGGCGCCGGCGCCCGTGGCCTGCGCATCATCCTCGATCATCACCGCTCGAACGCGGGCGTGAGCGCGCAGGAGAGCGGACTGTGGTACACGGACCAGTTTCCCGAGAGCCGCGTCATCTCCGACTGGACGATGCTGGCGCAGCGCTACGCGAACAACCCGACCGTTGTCGCCGTCGATCTGCACAACGAGCCTCACGCGAGCGCCTGCTGGGGCTGCGGAAGTTCCACGCTCGACTGGCGCCTGGGGGCGGAGCGCATCGGCAACGCCATCCTCGCCGTCAATCCCAACCTGCTGATCGTGGTCGAAGGCAACGATTGCTTCGCCGGCGAGTGCACGTGGTGGGGCGGCAACCTGCTCGGTGCCGCGCAATTCCCCGTACGGCTGAACGTACCGAACCGCCTGGTCTACTCGCCGCACGACTATCCCGCGTCCGTGTTCCCCCAGTCGTGGTTCAGCGCGCCGAACTATCCGGCCAACCTGCCCGGTGTGTGGGATCACTTCTGGGGTTACTTGAACAACTCCGGCACCGCGCCGATTCTCATCGGCGAGTTCGGGACGCGGCTGCAGACAACGAGCGACCAGCAGTGGTTGCAGACGATGGCGCAGTACATCGGGAACAATCAGTTGAGCTGGACGTTCTGGTCGCTCAATCCGAATTCCGGCGACACCGGCGGCATCCTGCTGGACGACTGGATCACGGTGAGCGCGCCGAAGCAGGCCGTGCTGGCCGGCATCCAGTTCCCGCTCGATCCGCCGGGAGGCGGCACCCAGACGCCGGGCTTCTCGATCTCCGCCAGTCCGTCCAGCGTCGCCGTGACCCGCGGCGCGGCCGGCGCAACAACGACGATCGGCATCACGCGGGTCAACGGCTTCACCGGCGCACTCGCGTTCAGCGCGAGCGGCCTGCCCGCGGGTGTGACGGCCAGCTTCAATCCGTCATCGGCGACCGGCGCGAGTACGACCCTCACCCTGAGCGCCGCCGCGACCGCGACACTCGGCGCCGCCACGGTGACCGTGACGGCAACCGGCGGCGGCCTGACTCAAACGACGAGCGTCGCGCTCACGGTGAACCCCGCCGCGACTCCGGACTTTGCGATCTCCACTCCGGCCGCCATCACGATTGGCCAGGGTGCGGCGGTCGGCACGACCGTCACGATCGCCCGCAGCGGCGGATTCACCGGCAGCGTCGCGCTGAGTGCGACGGGTCTGCCTGCGGGCGTGACCGCCGCGTTCAATCCCGCGTCGGCGACGGGCACGACCAGCACGCTGACGTTCACCGCCGCGGCCACGGCAACGCCTGGATCATCGACGGTCACCGTCACCGGGACCGGCGGCGGACTGACGCGGACGACGGCCGTCACGCTGACCGTCAGCGGAGGCGCCACGCCCGGCGTCACCGTGACGCCGGTGGTCAATCAGAACACGCCGTGGTTCACGGAACTGGACGTGCGCGTGGACCACACCAGCCCCATCACCGCGCTCTCGGTGACCATCGTCATTCAGCGCACCGCCGGGATCGGTCTCAACGGGGAGTACAACACCGTCGGGTCGCAGATCCAGCAGAGCCAGACCACCACCGCCGCGACGATCACGTATCAGTTCACCCTGGCGGCGGGACAGACGCTTGGCGCTGGTACGGGCCGGCTCTTCGCCGCGCAGGCCAGCGGCACCGGCTCGGCGCATCCGACTGCAGGGGATACGTTCACGATCACCTACACGACTGGCGGTCAGACGGTCACGCAGTCAGGGCATTTCTAGCAGGATCCGAGGGGCTTCGCCCCTCGGACTCCCTTACACGCTCTCTCGCGCGCCGCTTCGCCGGCGCGCTCCGTTCGCGTGGCTCGCTTCGCTTCGCTCGCTCGCTTCTGCCGGTATGCGCCCGCCGGCCGAAGCGGCTAGACACGTGCCGCGCGGACCGGACTGGCCTCGGGGACACGCCGGGGCCAGCCCGGAACGAGCATCGGAACCCGCCGCCGGTACTCCGCGTACTCCGGGTGGGCGCGCATCAGATCGCGTTCTTCGAGCTGGATCGCGATCAGGATGTAGGCCGTGGTCGTCACCGCGAACAGCAGGTGCGTCACCGTCATGGTGGGCGTGGACCAGAACGCGAAGAACCAGCCGACGTAGAGCGGATGGCGGACGATCCGGTAGAGAACCGGTGTCACGAATCCGAGTCCCGTCTGCGGCTGTCCGCGGAAGGCGCGCCACGTCTGTCGGAGGCCGAAGAGATCGAAGTGGTTGATCACGAACGTGGTGATCAGCACGAGCGCCCATCCAAAGGCAAACCCGGCGTAGAGCAGGGCGCGGCCGACCGTGTTCTGGACGTCCCAGATCGTGCCGCCGAGCGGCCGCCACTGCCAGAAGAGCAGGAGCAGCGCCAGGCTGCTCGCGAGCACGTACGTGCTGCGCTCGATGGGCGCCGGAACGATCTTCGTGAAGACGCGCTTGAATCCCGGGCGCGCCATCACGCTGTGCTGCACCGCGAAGAGCGACAGCAGCGCGAGATTGACGACCAGCGCCGTCAGCCAGGGATCGGTCGGACCCGAATCGAGCGGTTTTGGCACGATCACGTTCCCGAGGAATCCGATCGCGTACAGAAAGGTCAGAAAGAAGATGGTGTAGCTCAGGGCGCCGTAAGCCAGCGTCAGCATGCCGATCATGTCGTCTCTCCCTCGTGCATTTCGCATGTTGCGTGTGCCGCCGATGCGGAGAGAGTAGAAGGCGGGGCGGCCCGGAGTCCCGGGAGCACGCCGGGAATTTTCCGGGATTGTGACGGGAATCGGCGCCTGCGTCAGGCAGCCGTCGTCGCCGCGGGGACGTCGAGGACGCTGCCCTGCGTGCGTCCGCACCGGGTCTCGAGGTCGTACGCGTCGCTCGCGGCTCTCAAGGCGCCGAGCGCGTCCCTCCAGATCCGGCGCGCGTCATCGGTGGAGACGTCGACCAGCCGCTCGTCGATGGTGCCGAGATGTTTCTTGACCAGATCGAGGTGGCCGCATTCGTGCGCATCGAGCGCGAACCAGAACCGGTCCCATTCGTACCGGTCCGTCTCGCCGGCCGACACATAGCCGCGCCACCTCGGCATCGTGATGATCGTGGGCACGATCACCCTGACGGTCGTGATGCGGGATCCCGTGGTCGTATAGGTGTAAGTCGGGAACCATTCGGCCTGCGCGACTTCGTCCTGCTCCTCGATCGCCCGCGCGACGTCCGCGAGCGTCAATCCGGGAAGATCCCGCGAGAACCGCCTGGTATCTGGAAACTCGACGGACATGTCAGCGCTTCGCAACCTCTCCTGCTAAGTGACAACGGGCGGCGAGGCGTTACACCGCGCCGCCCGCTCCGTCGAGATCCGGCTGACTACCGGCCGCCGTTGAATCCGTCGCAGGAGACCCTGGGGTTCCAGTTCGTGAACGTCCCGTTGGGGTTGTCCTTCCACGCCCAGACGTGCAGCGTGTAGAAGGGCGGCAGTCCGAAGCGGTTGGGCGCATCGAACAAGTGAAAGAGCTGGCCGTTGAGCTCGGGCGGGGAGGGATGCTTGGAGTCCCACACATCCTTCAGGACGAGGAAGTCGGCCCCGGTGAGCCTCAGCCGGCCGTCCGGCGCGGCTTCGTAGAGAATGATCTCGGGATGCGCCGGGTCCAGGACGTCGTCGCCGATGAGGGCGCCGTTGACGAAATGGAGTCCCATCGCGCCGAAATCCCCGCCGCTCACGCAGCCGAAGTTCAACGCGTACCCTTCCGCCTCCGCCGCGGCGGGATCGCGGAAGCGCCGGGTCGCGTCCTGGACCGCCTTCACCAGCTCGTTGAACTGCGCTCTCTGCTCCGCCGTCTGTTCGCGCGGCGATCCCATCATCATCTGCGCGTGAGGATCCTGCGCAAGGGCGGGCGAGGGGCTGGCACCGGTGAGAACGAGAACGCCAAAGAGAGAACACGCGAGTTGCTTCGTCAGTCCGACTTTCATTCAAGCCTCCATGAAATTCACTTGCGCCACAAGGTATGCGGCACACCCCGACGAAGTCCCGGCAGCGAACCGGGATTTCTCCGGGATTCTTGTGGGGGATCCGGATAGCTCGGTCCCGGATACTCACATAGGGCTTGAATAGCGCGAGTCTTTCACTTCCAGTCGATCGCAGGCTGGCCGGCCGCCTTCCGCTTCGCGTTGACCGCGGGGAGATCGACCGTCGTCAGTTTCGTCCACTTCGCGGTGAGTGCGGCCAGCTGACCACGAGCGTCGGCGCAGGCCGCGACTTCGCGCCCCGTCGGCGCGGCCTCGGCGTTCTGCATCGCCATCGCGGCCGTCATCATCGAGGCGCTCACGCCGTCGAACGAGGATTGCGCCGCGCCTCCGCCGCCTCGTCCGCCACGGCCTCCGCCCTGACCGCGGCCGCCGGGCGCTGGCGGAGCCATCACCGAATTCAGCTGCTCCTTGAACGCCGCGATGTCCGCGCCCTCCATGCCATCCAGTTTCGCGGCCAGCGAACGGGCTCGTTCCGCCGTCGCGCGCGCGGTCTTCGCTCCCTCGTACATCTCGCGCGTCAACGAGTTCAACGTCATGAGATCGGCGGCGGACGTTTTCACGCGCGGATCGAGATGGAGCGTGAGCGGCTGCGTATAGCTCTTGCCGCCAACCGTGAGGCGCGCGGTGTATGAACCCGGCGGCGCCCAGGGAGCGTTGACCGACGGATACGTGCGATGCGGGACGACGGCCGTGGCGCCACCGCGGCCGCCGCCTTCCGTCAGCGGCTGGTAGCGCAGATCCCAGCTGATGCGGTGCATGCCGGCGCGGTTCGAGACGATCATCTGCGGCGCCGGCCAGTAGAGCGGGACGCCGCAGTCAGGCGCGGACGGCGTCTCCTGGCACACGCGGTTGTAGGCCTCCGGATCGGTTCCCGGATCGGGATTGCGGATCGGGTCCGCGCTCGAGTAGGTGCGCACGACCTTGCCGGCGCTGTCGAGGATGTCGATCGTCACCGGACCGGATGCATCCGCGGCCAGGTAGTAGTCGAGGATTCCGCCCGGCGGCGGATTCTGACCGGCCGGCATTTCCGGCGGCCACGGCGTCGGGTCGTTCGTGCCGAAGCGGACCCGAATCGCAGGCGCGGGCTTGACGAGATATGCCGTACCTGCGCTTGCGGCCGCACGAATCGCCGCGGCGTCGCGCAGCGGCGTCACGTTGTCGAGGATCCAGTAGCCGCGGCCGTGCGTGCCTGCGATCAGGTCCGAACAGAGGCACGAGCTGTCGTCCTTCACCTGGAGATCGCGCACCGAGATCGCCGGCATGTCGAGCCGCAGCGGCTGCCAGGAATCACCGTCGTCGAACGACACCCAGACCTGCGTGTCGGTCGCGGCGTAGAGCAGTCCCTTCTGCCGCGGATCCTCGCGAATCGAATTCGAAACCCAGCCCGGCGCGATGCCGCTGTTGATCTCCTTCCACGTCTTCCCGCCGTCGTGCGTGCGCCAGAAGTGCGGATTGAAGTCGTCGATCCGCATCGTGTTCGCCGCCGCATACGCGGTGAGCGTGTCGAAGTGGCCCGCCTCGATGTTGAAGATGCGCGTCCACGGCTTGATCTCCGGCGGCGTGACGTTGGACCACTTCGCGCCGCCGTCCATCGTCACCTGGATGTTGCCGTCGTCGGTCCCCGCCCAGAGGACGTTCACATCCCTGGACGACGGCGACAACGCCGTGATCGAGCCCGAGGGAGTCGGCGTCACGCCGCTCGCGTATTTGCCGGCATTCGCCGGCACCGCCCACGTCTGTCGCGCGAGATCGCCGCTGATGCGCGTCCAGTTGCGTCCGCCGTCGAGCGTCTTCCACACGGCATTGGAAGCGTAGAAGAGCAGAGTGGAGTTCACCGCCGACCATTCGAGCGGCATCGTCCGCACGTTGCGATTGAACGACTGTCCCGTCGCGGCATCGACGAAGTTGGGGCCCACCGCCTTGGTCTGTCCGGTCTTGCGGTTGTAGAGCGACACGTTGGTGCGCGCGCTGCCGTACACGAGATCCGGATTCTTCGGATCGGGCGCGGCCTCGCCGTACTCCTGGATGTTCACCGGGTGCCAGTCGTGAAACGTGATCTGGCCGTCGTTGCCGCGGCTGTCGACACACGCGGATCCCGAGTCCTGCTGTCCGCCGCACACGCGGTAGGGAAACGCGTTGTCGGTCGAGACGTGATACATCGCTGCCGTCGGCTGCGTGTACCAGTTGCTCCAGCTGACGCCGCGATTGGCGGAGATCACCGCACCTTGATCGGACACGACGAGCAGGATGTCGGGATTGTTGGGATTGATCCACGCGCGCTGATAGTCGTCGCCGCCCGGCGCGCCGCGGACCGCCGTCCACGTGACGCCGCCGTCCTCGCTGCGCCACAGCACGGTCGAGCAGCTGTAGACGACGTTCGGGTCTTTCGGATCCACGGTGATGCTCGGCAGATCGCCTCCGCCGATGCGCGCCAGGGGGCGCGGGTCGGGCGCCTTCGTCCCGGCGCCGTCGGCTCCCTTGACGGCGAGGAACCAGTGATCGCCGCCGTCAGTCGTCTTGTAGAGGCCCGTCGTTCCAGCACCGCCGCGTCCGCCTCCGCCGGCCATCGCGACCATCGCGTAGACAACCTTCGGGTTGCTGAGCGAAATGGTGAGATTCGCCTGCGTGACCTCGGGCAGCCCTTCGGTCAGCTTCTTCCAGGTGGATCCGCCGTCGGTGGACTTGAAGATCCCGCCGTCGCTGCCGCCGAAACCGCCTCCCTCGATGAAGCTTTGTTGCTGCTGCCAGAGGCATGCATAGACGACGTTCGGATCGCCCGGATCGATCCGGACGTCACATCCGCTCGTGTACTCGTCCTTGTAGAGCACCTTCTCGAACGTCTTGCCGCCGTCGCTCGATCGGAAGATGCCGCGCTCGGCGTTCGGTCCGTACGGATGTCCGAGCGCGGCGACGAACAGCCGGTTCGGATCGCGCGGCGAAACGTCGATCATCGCGATCATCTGGCTGTCGGCAAGACCGAGATGCGTCCACGTCTTGCCGGCGTCGGTCGATTTGTAGACGCCGTTGCCCGTCGCGAGATCGGGCCGGATGATCCCCGCGCCGGTGCCGACGTAGATCACGCCGGGATCGGACGGCGCCACGGCGATCGCTCCGATCGATCCGGTCGACTCGCGGTCGAAGAGCGGCTGCCAGTTCGACCCGTAGTCGCTCGATCGCCAGACCCCGCCGTTGTCGAAACCGATATACGCGAGGTTCGGCTGACCGGGCACGCCGACGACGGCGCGGGCGCGGCCGGCGCGCGTGGGCCCGATGTGGCGCCAGTGCATCGCCGCCGCCGGGTCCGCGGTTTGCTTCGATTGCGGTGGGGCAGGCGCGGCGGCGAGCCCGGCGATTATCAGTACGGCGGCAGAGAGCAATCCAGAATGACGTCGCATGGGTACTATTCCTCAGGTGACCGGATCGGAACACAATTGATTAGGCGTCGTAAAGGGTAGAAGAGAGGTGCCATGGCTGAAACGACGTACTGGGAATCCTTCAAGGCCGAAGGAGGAGCTGTCCTCGGGAAACTGAAGGAGCTCGTCCGCGAGGGCAACGTGCGGCGCGTCCGCGTGCGGCAGGGCGAGCGCCTGATAGCGGAGTTTCCTCTCACGGCCGGCGTCGTCGGAGCCGTCTTCGCTCCCGCCCTGGCGGCGATCGGCGCGCTGATCGCCCTGGCGACCGATTGCACGATCGAGGTCGAGCGCGAGCAGACGTCACTGGTCACGACGGACGCCCAGCGCGGCACGCCGGCGGCATAGGCGGCGCGGCCCTCGTCACGTCCGCTGCCACCGCGCGAGCACGCGGTCGATGAAGGTCACGGCCTCGCCGAGATACTGCTCCGGCGAGAGACACCTCTCGATCGCGTGCCGATCCAGGTGCGCGGAAACCTCCTCATCGGCGGCCAACGCGTCCGCCAGCGATCGCCCGTCGCGTGCGGCTCGCTCCAGGGCGGCCTGAACTCGCCGGGCGGCTTCCTGACGTCCCATTCGATCTCTGAGCGCGGAAACCACAGCCTCCGCCATGACCGCGCCTCCTGACGCCGCGAGATTCGCACGCATCCGATCGGCGTCGACGGACAGGCCCTCGAGCGCATCCGCCATCGTGCGCGCCGAGCCTGCCGTGAGCACGACGAGCTCCGGAATCGTCTCCCATTCCGCCTGCCAGCCACCCAGCCCCCGCTCGTGCTCGTTCGGCAGGGCAGCGAGCAGCGTCGCGACGAGCCCTGACGCACGGAGTCCCGCCGCGATGGTCACCGAAGCGGCGACTGGATTGTGCTTCTGCGGCATCGTCGATGAGCCGCCGCGATCCGCCGTGCGCCGTTCTTCGGCTTCACCAACTTCCGTCTGTGCGAGCAGCGACAGGTCCCGGCCGATCTTCGCGAGGATGCCCGCGGCAATGCCGAGCGCGCCCGCCAGCTCGGCAAGACGATCGCGGTAGGCATGCCAG
>Ga0066903_100002113_pt1 | contig 15263 bp, 10 predicted proteins | sample PanSoiMetaGPlot1_FD_67491 | JGI IMG/M metagenome (GOLD analysis project Ga0066903, IMG submission 67491) | Tropical forest soil microbial communities from Panama analyzed to predict greenhouse gas emissions - Panama Soil - Plot 1 (version 2) | ecosystem: Environmental > Terrestrial > Soil >...
GAAAGCGCATTCCGTAACCGAAGAATGTGCCATCGTGCTGTTTCACCGTGAATCCAGCGGCGGCCAACGCCGACTCCTCTTTCAAGAGCCGGATCGCCTGCTCAAGTGGATCGACATCTTCCAAATAGTTGTCCGTTTCGTAGAAAAAAAGCCATCGCAAGTTTGGAAAGCGGTCGATGGCTTCCGTGCACGCGGTATTTATGCCGGCGCTGAATGAACTGCCACTCGCCGACGGTTCGATCACAATGAGATTGTCGGTCGGACAATTCTTCCGCCACGATTGAAGGAACTCACTGCTTCCGTCAGTTGAACCAGCCTCGAAAACGACGATCGCAGCACGAAATCGCGCGTTACGGAGTGCGCTGCTTAATGACGCGATCGCGCGCTCGAGCAAAGCGCAGCGACTAAACGAGTTAACGATCACAGCCAATTCGACTGAATCGTCTGTCGTCTCGTGGCTCATGCTGGGGAAGCGCCCAAGCCGGTCATATCAGCGATCGTGCGAAGCAAGAGTTCGGACGAGACATGCCGTTCGTACCAATTGTAAATATCAGACGCGATTTTGGCGCGCGCTTCGGCGCCCGGAATTTCGGCGCGGGCGGGCCCAACAAAGAACGGACCGGGGAACCGATCGCCGTCCATTACGATCGCCGAACCTCGATAAGGTAATACGGTAATGACCGCGTGGGCGCAGGCGGATGCGAACGCGCTCGATTTCAGAATTATTCCAGTCTCAACGTCCGGACGATGAAAGTAGTCGAGAAAAGCAAACGAGCAGGTTTCCAGGATCTCAGATGCATCCGCCGTAGCGATGCGCGGACGATAATCGGTTTCGATTGCAAAGTCGGCGAGCAACGAACGCGTTGCCGAATTCTCCTCCCCGCCTAGAACAAACAGGGCACGCGGAGCAATTGAATCTGGGATTCGCGGCATGATTTTTCGAAACGAGCGCAGTGAACGTTCAACGAGGCCGGTCCCGCCAAAGATTGCCCACCGGTGTGGATCACGTCTGGCGATTTGATCAGCGGAAAGTGGTGGCTCTCCGAGACCTGACGGAATTGGATGTAAAGCAATCTCGGCGTGAGGAACCATTCGCCTCAACTCGCGACGAGAATTGTCCGTGCTGACAATGCACGCGTCGGACAAATCGGCGACTTGCCGGGCAAGACCGGCCTGGATCGGCCGCAGCCAAAAGGCGCTCGTCCATGGCGCCCCCGACGCGTAGAGCTCGTGAAAAACTGTCAGCAACCGACCGCGATGGGCTTTGCGCAACGAGCGGAGGATCGATAACAACTGAAAGGGCACGCCGCGCTTTTGGAACCCGTAGTTTACATAATGCAACAGCACGCTGTCGAATGTGGGCGCCTCGACTTGGAGCAAGTTTTCCGGCGTCACAACATCAAATCCCCATACCGACGGACTGCTTGCACCCGGAGGCAGAGCAAAGTTCTTGAAAGGGGCGGCGAAGATGGTGTTGCAGTCGAATTCGTCGCGTAACTTGCGCGCGATCGTGAGCGCATAATCGCCGACGCCATCGAGACCGCCAGGAACTCTCGGGACGATTTGAAGAATTGTGTTCAAGGCGAAGCGTCCCGGTCAGTCTGCGCGAGCGCTTTTCTATACTCACGTATCGTTTCGGCCGCGATTTCTTCCCAACGAAAGCGCGCTGCAATCTCAACGCATTTCGCGGAGAGAGCGGTGTAATTGGCCTCGCTCATTTTGAGAATTTTGAGCGCGGATTCAGCCATTGCCTTCGCATCTCCAACCGGAACCAGAAATTCGCCGCTCCCAAAAATATGCCGTGGTCCAGGCACGTCGTAAGTGAAGGTCGGAATTCCGGCAGCCAGCTGTTCGATCACGGACAATCCGAAGCCTTCGATGTAACTCGGGAAGAGCCCAACCGAGCAATCGCCGATCAGCTGAGGCAGCTCCCCTGGGTCATAGCTGGTCAGGCAATGTATTGATTCGTGGCGTGTGAGTTGGAAATCGCGCAATACGCTTTGCTCGTCGGTCATGGTTCCGAGAAAAGAAAAGCGCGCGTCGGGAACTGAATTCAAAATGGTTCGAACGATCTCCGGCCAATCGCGCGAACCTTTGCGCAGACTCCACATGCCCAGAAAGCAGACTTTCTTTCGTGGCAACCGTTCGGCCGCGGGGAGCGCCGCGCCGGCAAAGGCAGATCGTTCGTTTTCATTTAAGCCATAAGCGAGCACAATTTTCGGTGTCGCAGCTGCGTCCCGGTCGAGCAATTGCTTTTCGCAGTCGTTCGGAACGTTAAAGAGATCGCAATAACGAAGCGAACGTTCTGCGTTTCGATTCAACAACCAGTTCGTAAAAGTATAAAGAATGCGGCCAAGCATTTTCCCGCGCGGTTGATCCGGCCAGCGTTTGCGGGTGTAGCGTATGAATTCGTCATAAGAGGTGTGTAATCCGATCGACCGGCCCACGAGCAACCCGCGGAAGCCAAGCGATTTCTTTGAAAATGGCAGCGTGCCGATCAAACAGTCGATCACATCGAATTTTCCAGTGTTGCATCGGACAAAGCGCGCTGCCTGGTAGGGAAAGATAGCCTGACGCCACGCAGAAAGAGCGCGCGACCGTGTCGGTTTTGGAAAGGCGTCAGTGAGGCAATACTTCTCGACCCGATGTCCAGCTTTTTTCCATTGTGCGGACAATTCAAACCAGACACGCACAGCACCCAGGCGCGGGTCCCACGGAAGGTTCACAAGAGCGAGAATGCGTAGTGGTTTATCCACGTTAATTTGGGAAGGCTCGCGCGAGTGGCGTCCAGAATTTGTGCCGGATCTGGTTTACGTAGTGCCGTATGGCGAGCGATGGCCCCGCGTAGCGGTCGCGATAAACAAACTCGTCATCGACTTGAAGAACGAATTTCTGCGGATTGAATGGCATAGCGCCATTCGCATGGAAAGAGAGGTGAGTCACGGTTTGGTTTGTGAAAAAATTTGGCTCACGGTCCAGCATCGCTAAGCGCTCGAGACCTCGCGACCAATCCAGTTTTTGAAACAAGAAAACGAAGCCAGTGTTCACCGGATTCTCGCTCTCGGACCGGTCACGAATCAGTCGCTCGTCGCCCGAAAATTTGTAATCGGAGAGATAAAGTGCAGAACAGGATTTCGCGCTCGCGAGCCCCGCGAGATCACGCGCCCCGGGAAAAAATAAAATGTCGGAATCAGTGTAGAGCGCAGGACCGTTCGTTGGCAGCGACATGAGAAGAGCGAGCTGTTTGCCGGTTGGATGCGTGCGGAGATAAGATTCGACTTTCTCTGATAATCCGGACGGCACGGCCGGCGGTGTTGTTTCAACCCGGACGGATTTGTCGATCTTCTCCAGAAGCTGGATGCTGGCATCCGAGTAGGAGGCGTCAGAAACCACAGTGAACCTTTTCGGTCGGCCGGCATTCGCGAGAAAGGATCGAATCGAGGCTACCTGTTCCGGAAGTGTTTGTTCTCCCGAATAGGCAAAGACTTCGAATGGAAGCTCTTGGGGAATTAGAATCCGCCGCGCGGCTATTGCGGGAGCCGCGGCCCGATAGAATTCGCGGGTAAGCTTCCCTTCGAACCGTGCCATTCGGTAAGGCAGATTCATTGCATAGAGGGCACAAACTTGCGGAAGCCACGATAACTCAAGGCGAGATTCAAGAGCAGACTCGGCACACCAGAGATCAAATTGAAAATGAGCACTCCCGACACGCTCGAGAAGTCGGTGAACGGAATCAGCGCGATTTGGGTGGCGAGCGTCAGCGGAATATAAAGCCACGCCCCAGTCACCCAGGCTTTCGAGGCGTTGAGCATCCAGAGAGTTCCGCTTATTGCGCTGATGACCGCCACACCCACCATCAGGAGCAATTCACGATGCAGATGGCTGTAACGATTGCCGAGCACGAAGAGAAACTGCTCGGGGAAGGCCGCGGCTCCGGCGAGAACAATGATGCTAAAAAGAAGAACTCCCCCAGCAATCGCGAAATAAAGCCGGCGCAGCTTTGCTTTTTCATGACAACGGGCAAAAGCAGGCACGAAGATGTTGATCAGCATGTTCGTCAAAATCGTGAAGATCATTGCCAGTCGGCTGAGAGCGCCGACCTCGGCGACGGAACCGGCGTGCCGGGCAAAAAAGCTCATCAGGAACACGGTGATTTGCCCCTGAAAACAATAGAACAGGGAGTTGGCGGCCAGACTTTTGATCAGCCGCACCATTTCCCGTCTGTCTTCGGGATTTTCCGCGGCGTTGAGATCAACAACTTTGGCGGCGTAACTGCGGAGAAGAAGATATTGGAGGAAAAATGTCGCAACCGCGATCCCAACCGCCAGTCCGGCGGTGGTGAAGAGATAAATCAGCCCGACAATAAGGACGAGTCGCGTAAACGCGCAGATGAAATCGATTTTCTGAATTCGAGCGATGTCGGAGTGCAATCGGGGAACAACGCTGAAAACGTCGATTGAAAGCTGGGTCGAAAAAGCAGCGAGCACGAGAATGATGAGGAGCAAGCTGTAGACTGGCGACGCGCCATTCTTGGCCAACATTGCGTAGAGGATCGGAGCAACGATAACGATCGCGCCGAGGGCGAGCCGTTTTCGCACCGACAACGCCGTGTTAATGAGCTCGCCGAACCGGTGCCGGTCCTGCCAGACATGGCCGCCGATTGAAACCAGCGCAGTGCTGATCCCGATGTCCGCCAGCAAGATCAAGGTCGCCTGCATTGCGTTGGCAATGGTAAAATAGGCGTACTCGCGTTGCGGCAACCAGCGCACGAGAAGGATTCCGCCGGAGAAGGAAATCATTTGAACGGCGCCCTGAACAAGCGCGTAATTCCCAATGCGCCGGACATGATCGAATGCGCGCTGAAAGAATGGCGGCGGAGTCGAGACTTCGTCCAACACGGGCATCGAGACCGGGACGAAGAAGCTCATGAACAAGTCACGCGTGCAACAGTGCCATCAAAGTGCAAAGCAGCAATCTGTCACTCGTTGCCGCCCAAAAAACAGACGCCGAGGCCTAGAGCTGCGTCTCGATCGCGCGCGGGCGCCCGCGAGGAACAGGCGGAGCAACGGATTCAGCCGTGTCGGACACACTCGGCGTCGAGTAATACTCGGAGTATTGATAGTAGTAGTACTCCGGCAGCGAGGTATCCACGAAGTTGAGAATTACGCCGGGAACATTCACTTGCCGGCCGTAAAGGAGCTCGAGTGCTTTCTTGGTAAGTCGAGCAGAAGTGTAGGAAAGCCGAACCACAAAAAGCGTCGCATCGATCTTAGGCGCGAGACTGGTCGTGTCATCGGCGGCCAAGACCGGCGAACTATCGATAATGACATAGTCGTAATACTGATAAATCTCCTTCAGCAACGCATCCGTTGAGTCACGCAGAAGATGCTCGCTTGGCTGGCCCAGCGTTTTGCCGCGCGGCAATACAAACAACGTTTCGCAGCTGGTTGGAACGACGACCTCCCGCCAGTTCACTTCGCCTTTCAAAACCTCCGAGAAACCAATCTTGGAATCAATTCCGAACGCCTCCCGTAGGGCGCCGCGACGAAGATCGCAATCGATCAACAACGTGCGCGCGCCGGACTGTGCCATCGTAATGGCGAGATTCGCCGAGACTGTGGATTTGCCTTCGCTTGGAACTGCGCTGGTGACCAAAAAGGTTTTCGGCCGCGGTCCATCGTAAGGCATGAAGAAAATCGACGACCGAATGTTGCGATACGACTCCGCAAAAACGTGCCGCTGGTCTTCGGGTTGCAAAAGCTCGATTCTGCCCTTGGCCTTCTCCTTCGGGATCTGACCGAGAACATTTTCGGAGAAGTGGTGTTGAAATTCACTGAAGGAGGCCATTCGATCGTCGATGCGATCGAGCAGAATCAGAATGCCAACGCCAATGAGCGCGCCGGCGCCAAAACCAATAAGCAGGCTCTTGATCAAGCCGGGCCGCACTGAAATTGGCGGCGTCGCCATCTCCATGATCGAAACCTGATCTTCGCCGCCGACAACCTGGGAAACGTCGATTTCCTTGAGGTTGTTCGTCAGACGGTCATAAAGCGTTTTCAGCCGGTCGGCTTTTCCTTTAATGCGATTGAATTGGGCGAGGCGCTGACTGAGATCGAGCGCTTTGGATTCCCATTCCTTGATGTTTCCCTGCAAATTTTCCATCTGCTTGCCGATAGATTCGCGCCGCGTTTTCAATCGCTCGAGCGTGTCGGCCCGGAAAAGCTCGATCAACTTCTCCTGCTTTGTGATCTCATCCTTGAGTTTGATGATCTTGGGATGGTTCGGCCGCAAATCCTTGGCCAGTGTGTCGCGCTCCGCTTTCAAGAGCTGGACCTGCTGTTTGGCTTTTAAGTAATCCGATTCGGGCCCGACGTCGGCGAACGGCAGTCCCTGCTGGTTATCGGCACCCTGAGTTCCGACCGCATCCATTTTGATTTGCGCACGGTCGAGGTTTTGATCGAGATCGAGCAAATTAAGCAGATCGTACTCAGTTTTGAGCTGCGCATATTGTTGATTGAGTTTGACCAAATAGGCGGCTGCGCTCGTGCTGTCTTCCTGAATGAAGCCGATGTTGTTCTGCTTTTGGAACTCGAGCATTTCGTCTTCGCTATTGCGCAAATCCTTTTCAACCTGGATCAGCTGCTCGGTAATGCCGGTCGTGATTTCATGTCCGCGGTCCTCGCGCATCCCGCGCTTGAAATCGAGATACTTCTGCATGACCGCATTGAGATAGACCTGGGTGTATTGCGGCTCGCTGCCGATAGCGGAGAGATCAAAGATGGAAGTGCGCGGTTTTTGAACGACGAAAACCTCGACGGGGACGGGTTGCATTTCGGGATGTGACGAACGCACAAGCGCTTCCGCGCTATGTTTCACTTCCGCGCTCTGCATCAATTGAATCTGGGTGCCGTAAAAATTGACGCTGTCTTCGCTGTAAACCGCGCCTTGCGCGATGTTCAGCTTGCCCGCCAGCATCATCTTGCTGTTCGACTGGAATTGCGGCGGGGTTTGATAAATCAAAAATGCTTCAACAAAAAGCCCGAGACAAATCGTCAAGACCGGGATCCACCAGCGTCTAAGCAAAAGCGATTTGTAGCGATGGAGCCGCGTAATAAAAGCCGCTGACCAGGACGTGGAGAGGTTCTGAAAGGAATTCGTGCCCTGCATATTACATGTTAATCAGGCGCTGTGGCACGTAAATCTGATCGTCCGGCTGAAGCTCGATATCCTCATCGGTTTTGCCCTCCTCAATCACGCGCTTGAGATCGACCATCGATTCCTGGCCATTCTTGTGCGTGAGCTTCACCTTGCGCTTGTTGGCAAAATCGCCGAAACCGCCGGCCCGAATGATTGCCTTACTCACGGTATAGCTTTCGTCCGGCGGAATTTCCTGCGGTCCCTGTTGTTTGACCGCGCCATAAACATAAATCCGGCCGCGCGATTTCTCGCTCACCCGGTCGACGGCCAGAATTACGGTCGCATGATAATAGTATTCTTTTTCCAGCAATGACTTGATCATATAAGCAAGTTCCTTGCACGATCTTCCCTTGGCCGGAACAAGCCCGACGTAAGGCACTTCCAATTCGCCGTTATCGTTCACCCGAAGCCGTTGCGATTCGTTATCGCGATCCTCGACCACGCGGAAACTGACGTAATCATTCGAACCAAGTTTCTTCTTATCGTCGAGAACAGCCATGGAATTGGTGCGCATGACGGTCGCGGTGGAGGTGGAAGGAAGATCGGCCGAGGGTGGTTTGGGAGTCGAAGGCGGCGGACTCGAGACATCCTGCGCGAAGATCCCTTGAGTGGCGAAAATACACCACGCCGCAATGAATGCAGACAGACTGACTCTCATGTTGACCCCCAATTTACCCTGTTTGTCCCTTTTAGAAACTGTAAGTGCCGTCGATTGATATACGGTTTTGATTGTAATCACGCAGGAACACGTCTGAATCTTTGCTCGTGCCCTGATAGCGGAGACCAAGGGTGACGTGGGGTGTCAGCTGATACCCAAGGGTGATCGCTCCGCCAATTCGTTGAAAATGTTCGCCTCGCTGTTGACCTGTCATGACCGTGAAGGGAGTCGCGTTCAATGGACCACCCGACTCCTCGGCATCCTCAAAGAAGAACTCCGTCGAGAGGAGCACATTTCGGATCAGGTTCCAGGTCAACGTATGCCGGATGTAGTTGAGAGTGATGTAATTGGATTGGATGCCGAGTTGGTTTTCGTGGCCTGCGCTCAAGGTCTGGCTCAGTTGCGCGTTGATCCGGTGGGCGATCAATCCGTTTACGTAATAATCAGCAAGATCTTTGTGATCCGGGAAGCTCACGAGAAGTGGTCCAAACGGGAACGTCACGAAATTGTGGTCGAAATCGATCCACTGATACCCGCCGGCGGCGCGCACCTTCAGGTTGTTTGTCAGAGCGACTTCGACAAAGCCACCGACGCTGTACTCTTGGTTGTCGTTCATGTTGCTCTGATCGTAATACGTATCAACAAAGTTGCCTTCAACACCAACCGTGATTGTAGGGTTCACGATGTAGGCGATTGAGCCGTAAAGAATATCGGAATTGTGATCGAGGTAATCGAATCGGTCGGTGGTCGAAATATAATTGTAGTGATCGTAGCCCACTTGCAGCAGCACTTTATTCAGGTCCCACAAAACTGAGATGCCGGCGGTATTTTCAAACCGTCCGTATTCAGCGACGTTGCTCAGTGCACCCTGCTCGATCGGGTCCTGCTGGAGTTGGAAACGATCGTGAAGATTGATCCGGAAATCTCCCACGAAAATGTCGAATGCGAGTTGCGATTTCGGCGCAATCAAAATCGTGTCGGTATTGTATTGCGAATGGTCCAGATAAAACGAATAACCGATGCCAATGTCGAAGCGCAGCGTGTTCAGCTGCGTCATCGGCCAGATCGCGTCGAAGGACATGCTTGGCGTGATGATAAAATCATCCTGCTCGTTCACTTCGGAGTAATTGACGTTGTCGTTGTACTCAAATCCAACCGTAGCTCCGACGCGAAAACGAACCGGACCGAGCAAAAGATTGTACGGAATTCGCGAAACATCTTCCTGCCGCGCTTCGGACGCTTCCTGTCCGGCAAGCGATGGACGTATCGCGTCTTGCCCGAAAACACCGGAGGTGGCAAGCAGTGACATCGCGAACACGAACGTGAGCGACTTCAAGAAGTGGTCACGATGCAAGGACACAACACTACTGCGAATCATAGGCAAGGTGGCAGGTTAAGTTGGTTAAGCAGTTGTAGTACCATTCGGAAAAACCGGCCGCACCGTGCCTGGGTGAATTCGTCGAGACCGTCGTTTTCCTTATCTTCTTGTCAATAGTTTTGGGGTCCTCTCTTTTACAAAAAAGACAACCCGTTAGGCAAGAGAAATCGACATCTCAGGTTGATTCGCCAAGCCCGCGGATGTGACCCGACCATGGAGAGGCGCCGCTCCGCTCAAACTTCAGTCCTTGGCCCAATCTAAGCTGTAATTGTCGATATGCATTGCGCCCGGCGAGGCACTAAAACTCTTCCGATTAGGTTGTTAAGTCCGGCCTGCATTTTGGTTATCGGCATGCTTGTCCATGACTCTTGTTCCGCCGAAGGATCGACGCGAAAAACTCTGGAAGTGGAATACATTGCACCGAACGGCCAGTTTTCTTCCCTTAGCTCCATCAATCCGCCGAAGCACCAGCCAAGCGCGGCATTTGTGGACCGGGACACGATCAGCTGTACTCTGCGAGAAGGCGAAACGACTTTCATCATTCAGCTCCCGAAGAATTCTCAATCGGACCGATTTACTTTCTTAAATGAAAACGCGGCCGCTTGCGGCGAGCTTCGAATCGCGGTCTCCGATTCACTACTTCCAGCCGACAGCCCAAAATGGACCGAAGTGGACGGTATTGTCCCATTCGCGCACAAGCGACTGTTCAAATTGTCGATCCTTGGCATTGAAACGAAATATGTTCGCCTCTCTTTCAAGGTGGAGGGACGGGCTCAGGAATCCGCACGCATTCTTGATCCATTCCGAACATCCTTCCTCGCTGCTGGAATTGATTCCAATTTCCCGACGCGTCATCGAAAGGACCTGGACTTGACTCTCGCTACTTCTGTCGGTGCGCTTTGGGCCCGGCAAAAGTGATCAATTCTTTAACTTGTCGCAGCGAATCAAAAAATCTTCGCGCGCACAGCGTAACGAAAACTTTTAGAGGCATGGAACTAGCTCAGAAATCTGCATCTTTGTTTGGATTGACGCATGCGATTGGAAGAAGGGGAACAACTTACCAAAACACCTCCGCTATCGCCTTCGATCGATGCGCTGGTCACAACTCATTTCTCGCAAGTCTCCAATGAAAACAAAACTGCTCATTTCGTATCTGAAGCCGCTTCGCCGCCGCGGGATGACTATTTTGCGCTTGTTGCCCGGGCTACGAACGATGCAGTTCGGGATTGGAATGTAGAAAGCGGCACGCTTGCGTGGCCGCAGGGCCTGGAGGCCCTTCTCGGCTACGATAATTCGTCGAGCGATTGCGATAAAATCTCCTTCTGGGTCAAGAACATTTACCCGAGTGACCGTTCTCGAGTCGCGGCATCTATTCACGATGCGCTTAGCGGTTCAGCGGATCACTGGAGTGGCGAGTATCGCTTTCGTCGTGCGGATGGAGATCACATCAACATCCTGGAGCGCGCGCTGATTTTTCGAGATGCGGACGGTAAGGCGGAGCGCGTCGTCGCTTCGCTAATGGACGTCACGGCCCGCAAACAACTCCAAGACCAGCTTTGTCGCTCGCAAAAGATGGATGCATTCGGGCAGCTCGCCGGTGGCGTCGCCCATGACTTCAACAATTTTTTGACCACGATTCTAGGTTACAGCGATCTACTCTTGCAGGAACGTGCGATAAAAGGCGACCTGGCTGACCACGTGTCTGAGATTCGGGCCGCGGCCGGTCGCGCTTCGAGTCTGACGCAACAGCTCCTCGCCTTCAGTCGAAGACAACCACGTGAACCTGTTGTCATCGAAGTAAACTCGATCATTACCAACCTCGAGCGTTCGTTGTTGCGCTTGATCGGCGAGAATATTTCCGTCGTCTGCCATCCTCACCACGAAAAGGATGGCGCCCATATCAAAGCCGATCCGAATCAGATCACGCAGATTATTCTCAATCTCGCCGTTAATGCCCGCGATGCGATGCCAGACGGCGGACAACTCACGATTGCGACTCGCGTTTGCGATGTCGAAACGGACAGGGAATGCCCTTTTTCCTGTGGCGAATGCGTAACCGGAAAATTCGTCATCATCAGTATCGCCGATACCGGCGTGGGAATGACCGAAGAGGTCAAAGCGCACCTTTTCGAACCCTTTTTTAGCACAAAAGATCAAAGAAGCGGTCTCGGGCTCGCCACTTGTTACGGAATTGTTCATCAAAGCGGCGGACATTTGCAGGTGGAAAGCGAAGAAGGCAAAGGGACAATTGTAGAAATCTATCTCCCCCATGTCCCGGCCCCGCCGCCTCCCGCCTACAAAAAGCGCGGCGAGAAAAAGGCGCCCCGGGGCACCGAAACAATCCTTGTTCTCGAGGACGACATTAGCGTACGCCACATTTCTGTTCGTGTGCTTCGCGGGCTTGGTTATGAGGTGATCGAAGCGGCCAGCGGCAATGATGCGCGCCGATTGTTGTCGGAAAACGGCGGTCGCAGAGTGGATTTGCTCCTCACTGACATGGTCATGCCCCAAACCAGCGGACGCCGGTTTGCCGAGGCACTCCGCGGCGCCCATCCAAACATCAAAGTCCTTTTCATCTCCGGATACCTCGAGGAATCGCTTCCCGCCGGAGAACGTCCGGAGCCCGGAATGTTCTTCCTGCCAAAGCCTTTCGATGCCGAGCAACTCGCGGCCAAGGTTCGCGAAGCTCTCGACCGTTAGTTGCTGCCTTGTCGATTATTGATCTCGCGCTGAGATTGCCGGCGCGTGATCACATTCAAAGACATTGAAGCCGCGCGCGAGCGCATTGCCGGCGCCGTTTTCCAGACCCCCTGCTCTCGATCGATCCCGCTCAGCGAAATCAGCGGCACTGAAATTTTCTGCAAGTTCGATAACGCGCAACGAACAGGGAGTTTTAAGGAGCGCGGAGCCCGAAACGCGCTCGCTCAACTTTCGGCGGACCAAAAGAAACGCGGCGTGATCGCAGCATCGGCCGGTAATCATGCCCAGGCCCTTGCTTATCAGGGAAAACTTCTCGGTATTCCGGCCACAGTCGTGATGCCGCAATACGCGCCGCTTATCAAAATCACCAATTGCCAGAAGCTTGACGCAAACGTTGTCCTGCATGGTCACGACTTCGGCGAAGCAAAAGCACACGCCCACAAAATCGCGCAGGAAAAAGGTCTCGCTTATATCGACGGCTACGACGATCCCGCAATCATCGCCGGTCAAGGAACAATGGGAATTGAGATCCTCGACCAGGTAACAGACATCGATGCGGTGATTGTTCCCGTTGGAGGAGCAGGTTTGATCGCCGGCGTTTCGCTCGCGATCAAAACTTTGCGGCCGCAAACCAAAGTGATCGCGGTCGAAGCGGAAAATGTCGCGAGCTTTTCCGCGGCAATGAACGCTGGGAAGCCGAAGAAGATTAATTTGCAGCCGACGCTCGCCGACGGTCTGGCCATTCCGCAGGTCGGCACGAACGCGTTCGCAATCGCAAGCAAGCATGTCGATCAAACGATCACTGTGAATGAAGAAGAAATCGCAATTGCGATTCTGCGCTTAGCCGAACTCGAGAAAACGGTTGTCGAAGGCGCAGCCGCTACGCCGCTGGCCGCCATCTTCTCCGGAAAATTGCCCGAGCTCGCCGCCAAACGCGTCGTTCTTCTCTTATGCGGCGGAAATATCGATCCAAATATGCTCGGTCGCGTGATCGAGCGCGGCCTTGTCGCTGACGGTCGCTTGTGCCGATTTACCGCGGTGATCAGCGATCGCCCGGGCGGACTCGCGATTTTGAGCAAACAAATCGCTGCGGTCGGCGCTAGTATTAAGCAAATCGTCCACGAGCGCGTCTTTGCGGGCTCGGACGTTTCGACGGTAAACGTTCTTTGCACGGTTGAAACCCGCAACCACGAACACTTCGCCCAGCTTCGCGCGCATTTGAAAGCGCACGGCATCGACACTTACGACGCCAAATAGTCAGCCGCGCCCGACTTGAAGCCCCGTTCGCGCTTCGTATTCTGACGCAATGCACGCGCGCGAAGACACGCTCGACACCACCGATTTTTCGCGCCGCCACATTGGGCCGAACGAACGCGAAACCGCCGAAATGCTGCGCGCCGTCGGTTTCGACGACCTTAATGCATTAATTGACGCGACCGTGCCGAAGAACATTCGACTCGCCCACGATCTGCAATTACCAGAGGCAAAGTCGGAGCACGACGCGCTTGCCGAATTGCGCGCGATCTCAAAGAAAAATAGGGTCGCCCGGAATTTTATCGGCGCCGGGTATTCCAACTCCGTCACGCCTCCGGTGATTCAGCGAAATATTTTAGAAAATCCCGGTTGGTACACAGCTTACACGCCTTACCAGGCAGAATTGGCGCAAGGCCGCCTCGAAGCGCTATTGAATTTTCAGCAGATGGTCATGGATTTGACCAAGCTCGAGATCGCCAACGCGTCGATGCTCGACGAGGCGACAAGCGCAGCCGAAGCGATGGCGCTTTGTCACGCCGCGGTTCCCGATCGAAAAACATTTTTAGTCGCGAACAATTGCCATCCGGAAACGATCGAAGTGGTCCGCACCCGCGCGAAACCGCTCGGCATCGAGGTGAAGATCGACAACTTCACGAAGTTCAAATTCGACGACACCGTTTTCGGCACGCTCGTGCAATATCCGGCGACTGACGGCGCGATTTACGATTACGCCGAATTCGTGAAACAGGCGCACGCCGCCGGCACCCTCGTTGTGGTCGCGGCCGACATTCTCGCTCTCAGTTTATTGAAAGCGCCGGGAGAATTTGGCGCCGACGTTGCAATTGGAAGCACACAACGTTTCGGTGTGCCGATTGGATTCGGCGGACCTCACGCCGCATTCTTTGCGACGCGCGATCAATACAAACGCCACATGCCGGGACGCCTCGTCGGAGTTTCGCACGATGCGGAGGGCAGGCCGGCATACCGACTTTCCTTGCAAACGCGCGAACAACACATCCGGCGCGACAAAGCGACGAGCAACATTTGCACAGCCCAGGTTCTGCTCGCGGTCATTGCTTCGATGTACGCGGTTTACCACGGGCCGCGCGGTCTCCGCGGAATCGCGGAACGCGTTCATCGCCGTGCAAGTCAACTCGCTGATGGTCTGCTTGCGCTTGGACTAAGAATTACGCACGAGAATTTTTTCGATACGGTCCGCGTTGAAGTTGAATCGAGTGAAACCTTGCTCGAGCACGCGGCGAAAGCCGGATGCACTTTGCGTCCACTCGGTGTCCGCGCCGTCGGAATCTCCCTGGACGAATCGACAACGACCGATGATCTCGAATTGTTAATGTCGATCTTCCGCGGCACGCACGTACGCGATTTGGCCGACAATAACTTGCGCGACGCGCCGTTGCGCATCCCAAAATTCGCTTCCCGCAGTTCCGAATATCTCACGCATCCGGTTTTCAACACCTACGACACTGAGGCCGAGATGCTCCGGTATCTAAAGAGACTCGAGTCGCGGGATCTCTCGCTCTGTCATTCGATGATCCCATTGGGCTCGTGCACGATGAAGCTCAACGCGACCGCGGAGATGTTTCCGATTTCGTGGCCGGAGTTTTCCAAACTTCATCCATTCGCGCCGAACGACCAGACGACAGGCTATATCGAGATGTGCAGGCAACTTGGAGATTGGCTCGTCGAGATCACCGGATTCGCCGCGGTTTCATTGCAACCAAATGCGGGATCGCAGGGCGAGTATGCCGGTTTGCTCGCGATCCGCGAATACCATGCCTCGCGCGGCGAAACGCATCGTAACGTCTGTTTAATTCCAACCTCGGCCCACGGAACAAACCCCGCGAGCGCGGTCATGGCCGGATTGAAAGTCGTCACCGTTGCAACTTTGAAAGATGGAGACATCGATTTGGCCGATCTTCGGGCAAAAGCAGACGCTCACGCGAACGATTTGGCGGCGCTAATGGTAACGTATCCGAGCACGCACGGCGTTTTCGAACCGACGATCCGTGAAATTTGCGACATCGTTCACGCGCACGGCGGCCAGGTTTACATGGA
>Ga0066903_100002114_pt1 | contig 15259 bp, 13 predicted proteins | sample PanSoiMetaGPlot1_FD_67491 | JGI IMG/M metagenome (GOLD analysis project Ga0066903, IMG submission 67491) | Tropical forest soil microbial communities from Panama analyzed to predict greenhouse gas emissions - Panama Soil - Plot 1 (version 2) | ecosystem: Environmental > Terrestrial > Soil >...
CGCGATCGTCGCCGTCGCCGTGGGATCGACGCTCAGCTCGTTTCTCGCGCACACGCACGGGTATCCCGGCCGGATGTCGCTGCATCTGGTTCCGTTCGCCGTCAGCGCCGCGGCGATCGCGGCCGTTCGCCTGATCCGGCCGGTGGCACCACCCACGGCGCGATGACCGCGACGACGCGCTTCGCGATGTTTGCGGCGCTGCTCGGCGTGATCGCGGCGGCGTCGCCGGCGCCCGATCGCGTCACCGATCGCGACGTGTACGAGGCCACAGCGTCGCGGATCGTCGTGCCGGACTGCGGCGATCTGCAGTGCTTTCGTGTGCTGGTGCCGTGGATTCTCGGACGGCTTGGCGGCCCGTCGATGCTCCGGTGGAAGGCGTACGCGGTGATTTGCAACGCGGCGGCCGGCGTGGCGGTGTTCGCGTGTGCGATGGCGTTCGGTCTGTCACGTCGGGCTGCATCGATGGCATCGATCGCGTCGACGTTCGGCTTTGGATCGCTGTACACGCTGCACGATCCGTACACCTCTGATCCCCTGATGTATCTGCTGGGGCCGGTGATTACGCACGAGGCGCTGGCGGGGCGGCTCGCAATCGGAGCGGCGGCGGGCGCGCTGGGCGTGATGGCGAAGGAATTCGCGGGCGCGCCGCTGTACATGGTCGCCGGGTATCAGGCCATCGAGCGGCGATGGCGCGAGACGCTGCGGACGCTCTCCGCCGCCAACGTGCCGTTCCTCGTGTGGGTGGTGTTCACGCTGACGCTGATGCTGCGATTCAACTACACCTACTCGGGCAGCGCGTCGACCGACCTCGCGGGCGGCGGCAACCTCGTCGGATGGTTGTCGCGACAGAGTCCGCGCGGCATCGCGTCGGCGATGTTCATCGAGTTCAGCGCTTTCTGGCTGTTGACGCCGATCGGGCTCCTGCTGGCGCCTCCGATGCTCCGCCGGTTGTTTCTGGTGTCGCTGCCGGTTGCCGCGCTGTTCGGCTACGTGCAGCAGCCCGATCGTGCGCTGTGGAACGTGCACTACCTGGCAATCCCTGTCGGCGCCGCTGTGCTCGACGCCGCGCCCGCCGCGCTCGCCGCGGCTACGATCGCGGCGTTCGTCGTCGCGAACCTGAGGGTCGGCGCGCAATTGCCGCTGGCGGCGGCCGGACGGATGGCGCTCGCGGCGTCGATGGTCCTCGCGGCGGCCAGCGCGTGGACGGCGTTGAGGGCAGCACGCTCGTGATCGGCTCGGATCGGCGGCTGGTCGTGATCTGCTCAGGTGGTTTGCTGCTGCCGATGCTGTGGCCGTTGTGCACCGGCCGGGTGTTCACCAGGGACGATTTCGCGGCGCTTCACCTGCCGTTCCGCTACCTGTATCGCGAGGCGCTCCGTTCCGGCGATTCCTTTCTGTGGACGTCGGCCTACCACTCCGGTTTCTACCTGCACGGCGAGGGCATCGCGGGAATGACCCATCCCGTGCACTATGCGCTGTACCGGTTTCTGCCGCTCGGCCTCGCGTTCAATCTCGAAGTGGTGACACCGTTTGCCGCGATGCTGATTGGCGCGTGGCTGCTGTTGCGCCAGTTCGGGCTGACGAGCGAGGCGGCCGGTTTTGGCGCGATGGCTTTCACGTTCAGCGGGTTCAACCTGTTCAATCTGATGCACATGAACCAGGCTGCGGTGATTGCGCATCTGCCGTGGCAGCTGCTCGCGGCTCAGGTCCTGCTGACGTCCGGCGTCCGCCGTACGCGGGCGCTGGCCTTTGCAGGCTTTGCCGTCGCCGTCGGTTCGCAGCTGCTGATTGGCAACCCGCAGTACGTGTGGCTGTCGGGCATCGTGCTCGCGTTCACGATCGGTTGCCTGTGGTATGCGGGAGCGCCGACGTCGCGCGTGGCGTTGCTCCTCGGCGCCTGCGTCCTGGGCGCGCTGATCGGCGCCGTGCAGCTTCTGCCGACACTCGATTTCGCGCGCGAGTCGACGAGGATGGCGTACTCGCGGGACGAAGCGTTGTCGTTCTCTTTGTCGCCGCTGAACCTCGTGCAGCTGTGGTCGCCGTTTGCATTTCAGTTTCGCATTCACGCGCCGGCGGCCGAGGCGCTGATCGTCCATGAGTTCATCGTTTACAACGGGGCCTTCTGCACGATTGCGCTCGCGTGGCTCGCACTGCGGTGGCGCGAGAACAACCACCGCCCGCTGACCGTCGCGCTGCTCGTGCTGGCTGGCATCGGCCTCGTCCTCGCGATGGGCCGCTTCGGCGGTGTCTATGCGTGGCTGGCTCACTTGCCGGGACTGCGCAATCTGCGCGCGCCTTCGCGCCATCTGATCGTGTTCCAGCTCGCGCTGAGCGGGATGGCCGCGATCGCGTTCGAGGATCTCGCGGCGCTCGTTCGGCGGCGCGAGACGATCGATATCCGGCGATTGTGGCCGTTGGCGGTTCCGGTGGCGCTCAGCATTGTCACGACAGTCGCCGCCGCGGCATTGGCGCAGTCCGCCTGGGCCCGCGCTCACGATCTGTCGCTGTCGAGCCTCGTCCGCGGCGCACCCTGGACGATGGTCGTTGCCCTCAGTGCCGCGTTGTTCGCGATGGCGAGTCGAGGCGCCCGCTGGTGCGTACCGGCGTTGATCGTCCTGGCCGCGCTCGATCTCGGACTCTGGGGGTACTCGTACGTGTACCGATGGGGACCGATCCGAACCATCGCCGACCTGATCAAGGACGCCGACGCCCCGCCCACTGCGCGGCGGGGGGATCTGCTCGCGCCGATGGTCGAAGGCGGGTCGGGGAACGTCGGTGTTTTGCGCGGGCTGCGCCTGACCCCGGGATACACGGGCCTGGTGCCCTCGTCAGTCCTCGACATGTCCGATCCGGTTGCGCGGCAGATCGTCGGCGTCGCGTGGCGCGAGACGGCGACTGGCTGGGAAGCTACGGCGGGCCCGATGCCGCGCGCCCGTCTGGTCGCCGGGGCGCACGTCAGCGCCGACGTCAACGCGGACATGCATCGAATCGATGTCGCGCGCGTGGCGCTGGTCGATCGGCCGGTCGAGGCGCTCGCCGAGCCGAGCGAGGCAAGCGACGCGTCCGGATCCGCGCAGGTGCTCGAAGACAAGCCAGGAGCGATGGTGATCGAAACCGAGTCTTCGGCACGACGACTGCTGGTGCTCACGGAGCGCTTTCACGGCGGGTGGCGGGCTACCGAGGACGGCGGTGAACGCACGCCGATCCGCGTGTATGGCGACTTGCTCGGTTGCGTCGTTGATGCAGGGCGGCACCGGCTCGCGCTCACGTTCTCGCCGGACAGCTACGCGTATGGCATGCGGGCCAGCGCCGCCGGTGTCGTGCTGACCATCGCAGCGACCGCGTTGATGTGGCCAATCGGCTCGAGCTCGCCGCGCCAGCGCGATTCGCGTGTGAGGACCTGAAGGATGTCGAAGGGACCGAAGAACCCGGAGCGCTCGTTCGGGGTTTCCGTCGGCGCAGTCCTCTGCGTGATTGCGATCGTGCTGGCCTGGCGCGGGCGCATGACGCGCGCCGAGTGGGTGGGAGCGGTCGGCGCCGTGCTGCTGGTGCTCGGGCTGGTGCGGCCGTCGCTGTTGAAATGGCCCAGCGCGGTCTGGTGGCGCCTCGCGAGTGGTCTGGGTTACGTCAACGCCCGCGTGCTGCTGACGGTGCTGTTTGGCCTGGTGCTGACGCCGCTCGGTCTTGTCTGGCGCATCACTGGCAAGGATCCGCTGGCGCGGCGGCGCCGCACGTGGCATGGATGGTCGGCCTATCCGTCACGGTACCAGGACCGTCAGCACTACGAGCGGATGTTCTGATGCTGCAGGCACCCGATCCGCAACCAACCGCGCCGGCGCCGACACCGCGCGCACGGCGCGTGGCCTTCGCGCTCGCGGCGATCGCCCTCGCGATGCTCGTATCGGGAGCCGCGCTGATTTCGATCGACGTGTGGCTGCACTCGAAGTACGAGAAGAGCGCCGGCTTCAACATCTGGGGGTACCGCGGCCCGCGCGCCGGAGCCAAGCAACGCGACGAATATCGAGTCGCGATGCTCGGCGGCAGCAGCGCATACGGATACGGCGTCGATTGGCAGGACGCCATTCCTGCCCAGCTCCAGCAGAAGCTGGCCGGGCGCCAGGCCGGCTCGTTTCAGCGCTTCTCGGTGCTGAACCTCGGCTACAACAACGAAGGCGCCTACTCGTTCCGCTACACGCTCGAGGACTATCTCTCCCTCAACTACGACGTCGCGATCCTGTACGAAGGATACAACGACATGATGGCGGACCCCCGGCGGCCGAACGTCGCCGTGTTCCGCCACGACTCGCCGGTGTTCCGCCTGACCGGCTACCTCCCGATCTTTCCGATCATCTTCCGCGAAAAATCGGCGGCGCTGCTCTATGGCAACACGAATGAGTTGTACAAGTTCGAGCGAAAGACCGTTTTCCATCCGACCGTGGCATCGCGAACCGCCGCAGAATCGCTGCGCGTCGCCGCCGACGTGAGCGATCAACTGTCGAAGCAGCTGGATCGCGTGACCGCTGAACCCGAGCGCCGGATCACCGACGTGGCGACCACTGGCTGCAAGCCACCGTGGCCGGAGTACTGCCGCTCGATACTGGTGGCAGCGGAGTACGCGCTGCAGCACGACAGACAGGTCATGGTCGTCACGCAGCCCTACGAGCTCGACGCTCTCGGCGATCGGCATCGCCAGCAGCAAGGCGAGGCGGCGGCGATGCTGGCGCGCAAGTTCGGCAATGACCATCGCGTCCGTTACGTGAACCTCGGCCCTGCCGTCGACCTGCGCGATCCGGCGCTGTCGTTCGACCACATGCATCTGACGGCGCCGGGCAACGCCCGCATCGCCGACGCGCTCGTGCAGCCGGTACTCGACATGGCAGCCGCGCGCGATGACTCGCGTCAACAGGGAAGGGACAAGCAATGAGCAAAGGGCGCGTCCTGGCGGAGTTCTTCGAGTTCCTGAAACAGGAAAAGAAATACTGGCTCGTGCCGATCGTGGTGGTGTTCGTGCTGTTCGGGCTGCTGATCGTCTTCTCGCAGTCGAGCGCTGTCGCGCCATTCATCTACACGCTGTTCTGATGCACGGCATCGGCACCCGCGGTTTGCTTTCATGAGCGCGCGAATCCTCGGCATCTCGGCGTACTATCACGATTCTGCTGCCTGTCTCGTCGAGGACGGCCGCATCGTCGCGGCCGCCCAGGAAGAGCGGTTCACTCGTAAGAAGCACGACGCCGGTTTTCCTGCGAACGCGGTCGCCTACTGCCTGGGTGAAGCGGGCATCGCCGTCAAGGCGGTCGATTTCGTCGCGTTCTACGAGAAGCCGCTCGTCAAGTTCGACCGGCTGCTCGAAACCTACACCGCCGGCGCGCCTCGCGGCTGGCGGTCGTACCTGATGGCGATGCCGCTCTGGCTCTCCGAAAAGCTGTGGATGTCCGACGACATCCGCGATCGGCTCGAGGGTTACGACGGCCAGGTCCTGTTCGGCGAGCATCACGAATCGCACGCCGCGTCGGCGTTCTACCCTTCGCCATTCGAGCAAGCGGCGGTCGTCACGATGGACGGCGTCGGCGAATGGGCGACCTCGTCGATCGGCGCCGGCAGCGGAAACCGTCTCGAGATGCTGCGCGAGCTGCGCTTCCCGCACTCTCTCGGGCTCCTGTACTCCGCGTTCACCTACTTCACCGGGTTCCGGGTGAACTCCGGCGAGTACAAGGTGATGGGGCTGGCGCCGTACGGCGAGCCGAGGTACGTCAAGAGAATCAAGGACCATCTCCTCGAAATCCGCGACGACGGCAGCCTGTGGATGAACATGGATTACTTCACCTACGCGCACGATCTGACGATGACCGGACGCGCGTTCGAGAAGCTGTTCGATGGTCCCGCGCGGCAGCCGGAGAGCAGGCTGACGCAGCGCGAGATGGATCTCGCGCGCTCGATACAGGACATCACCGAAGAGGTGATGTTGAAGATGACGTCCTTCGCCCATCGCGAAACCGGCATGCGCGACCTGTGCCTCGCGGGCGGTGTTGCCCTCAACTGCGTGGGCAATGGACGCATCCTGCGCGAAGGCCCGTTCGAGCAGATCTGGATTCAGCCGGCGGCAGGCGATGCCGGCGGCGCGCTCGGCGTCGCGTTGAGCGTCTGGCACCGCTACCTGGACAAGCCGCGGGTGAGTTGCGAGTCGGATGGGACCTGGGAACGGCCGGCGCGGTCGCGCAATCGAGCGATGCCGCCGCGGTACGCCGACGGCATGCAGGGGTCGTATCTCGGTCCGCGCTCCACTGAATCCGACATCGAACGCTTTCTCAGCGTTCACGGCTACCCGGCGACGCGCGTCGAGCCGTCGGCACTGGCCGACCACGTCGCAACGCTGCTCGCCGCCGAGCAGGTCGTCGGCCTCGTGCAGGGACGCATGGAGTTCGGCCCACGCGCGCTCGGCGGCCGTTCGATCCTCGGCGATGCGCGCTCGCCGAAGATGCAGTCGGTGATGAACGTCAAGATCAAGTTCCGCGAGTCGTTCCGCCCGTTCGCGCCGTCGGTGCTGCGCGAGCACGTTGGCGAGTGGTTCGAGCTCGACGCCGACAGCCCCTACATGCTGCTGGTTGCCGGCGTCCAGGAGACGCGCCGCCTGCCGGTCGCCGACGAGACGAAGGCGTTGTGGGGAATCGACAGGCTGAACGTGCCGCGGTCGGCGATTCCGGCGGTCACCCATGTCGACTACTCGGCCCGTGTGCAGACCGTCCGCCGCGAGACCAACCCGCTCTACTACGACATCATCAGCGCGTTTCACCGCCGCACCGGCTGCCCGGTGATCGTCAACACGTCGTTCAACGTCCGCGGCGAGCCGATCGTCTGCACGCCTGAGGATGCGTTCCGCTGCTTCATGCGCACCGACATGGACGCCCTCGTCCTCGAGAATTTCATCCTCGTGAAGAGCGAGCAGGCGCCGGCCGCCGTCGACGAATCCTGGAAGAAGGAGTTCGTGCTCGATTGACGTCGGCGCTGACCGATCGGGCCGACCGGATCTCGGCGGCCGCCTACTGGGAGCTCCTCATGAACCTCACCAAGCGTGAGGTGAAGGGGCGCTACAGCCAGTCCTTCTTCGGCGTCGCCTGGGCGATTGCGCAGCCGCTCGCGACGATGGCGGTGTTCACCATCGTGTTCTCGCGGCTGGCGAACATGCCGTCGGGGGGCGCGCCGTATCCGGTGTTCGCGTACGCGGCGCTCGTGCCATGGTTCTTCTTCTCCAACTCTGTCGCGTCCGGCACGCTGAGCCTCATCACCTATCGCAATATCGTCACCAAGACGTATTTCCCGCGCGAAATCGTGCCGCTGGCGCAGGTGTGCTCGCGGCTGATCGATTTCGCCGCTGCCGCGGCGCTCTACGCGCTGCTGATGATCTACTACGGCATCGCCCCCGGGCGCTGGGCTTTGATGACGCCGGTGTACTTCCTGATGCTGGTGCTCTTCACCGTTGGATTGACGCTGGCGACCTCGGCGGTGAACGTGTTCTATCGCGACGTCAACCCGGTGGTGCAGATCGCCTTGCAGCTCTGGCTGTATCTCACGCCGGTCGCGTACCCGCTCGCCGCCGTGTCGGCGCGCTTCCGTCCGTTGTTCGTGCTCAACCCGCTGAGCGCAATCGTCGAAGGCTTCCGCTCGGGGCTGGTATTCGGCCGCGCGCCCGACTGGGCGCTCGTGGGCACGTCGGCCGCAATCACGCTCACGCTGTTTGCGGCGGCGTTCGTGGCCTTCAAGAAGATGGACCGGTATTTCGCTGACGTGATCTGAGCGCGATGTCGACCGTCATCCAGCTCGAGAACGTCACCAAGCGCTATCGCGCGGGCCGATCGCGCACGATCGTCGATCTGGTCGCGTCGGGAATCGATCGTGCGCGCGGCAGGACCACCGAGATTCACAGCGCCGCACGCGGCAACGTGAATGCGACGATTCACGCGCTGCACGACGTCTCGCTCGACGTCCGGCGTGGCGCCGGCCTCGGCATCATCGGCCGCAACGGCGCCGGCAAGACGACGCTGCTCAAGCTGATCTCGCGGGTGACCTGGCCGACGAGTGGCACGGTGCGCGTCGGCGGACACGTCGTCTCGCTGATCGAGCTCGGCGCCGGGTTCCATCCGGAGCTGACCGGCCGCGAGAACGTCTATCTCGGCGCCGGCCTGTTCGGCCTGACGCGCCGCGAGATCGATCGCCGCTTCGACGAGATTGTCCGGTTTGCCGACGTCGAGCGCTTGATCGATACGCCGATGAAGCGGTATTCGTCGGGCCTCTATGCGCGGCTCGGGTTCGCGGTCGCCATCTACAGCCGCCCCGACATCGTGCTCGTCGACGAAGTGCTCTCGGTCGGAGACGCGGCCTTCAGGCGCCGCGCGCTCGACGCGCTCAAGCGGCTGATCGCCGAAGGCAAGACCGTCCTCTTCATCTCGCACGACATCTGGAACGTCCGCCGCCTGTGCAGCGACATTCTCTGGATGGACGAAGGAAGGGTTCGCGCGTACGGCGCCGCCGGCGAGATCGCCGAGCGGTACATGAACGAGGTCAACCTCGATGCGCTGGCCAACCAGGCGACGCCGCTGCAGAGCCATCGTGGCGGCAGCGGCGAGATACGCTACCTCTCGATCGATCTCGTCGACGAGGCTGGCCGCCCGCTGTCGATGCTGGCGCCTGGTGGCATGCTGATCGTCCGTGCCGCGTACCGCGCCGAACGTAACGTCGAACAGCCGGTGTTCCAGCTCGCGATCATCGACGTCGACACCGGCCTGATCATCACGACGGCGACCTCCACGTTCGACGAAGCACTCGACGATGTAACGGGCGACGGCGTCGTCGAATGGCGCTTCGAGCAGCTGCCACTGCGGCCGCGCCACTATGTCGTGCGCGTGTCGATCAGCGACCGGCACCAGCTCGCGTCGTACGACATGGTCACGGCGGGCCCGCGATTCGCCGTCAGCGGCAGGGGACTCGGCGTCGACGGGCTCGCCGAGGAGGAAGACGGCCTGATATCGGTTCCCTACGAGTTCAGCCATGGCGCGGCGGAGTCGTCCGCGCCCCACCGTTGACTGGCAGCGTGTTCGCACCGCGTTTCCCTTCAGCGTCCGAATGATGACCGTTCTGGTATCGGTGCCGCACGGCTTCAGCGCGGGCAACATGCTGCGGACGGGGCTGGTCAGGCGGCTGCTCGAGACCGCGCCGGATGTCGAGGTGGTTCTGCTGTCGCCCCTCGTCGATGACCGTCAGTTCGTCCAGGAGTTCGACCACCCGCGAGTTCGCTTCGAGCCGCTGGCGCCGCATCGGCCGGCGGGCCTCGAGGCGCGGCTGCTGGCGCTGATCCAGGCGTCGTACGTCGACGCGGGCGTGACCGAAGCTGTGCGAATCCGGCGGCAGGAAGCGGTCGCCAGGAAGACGATGCGTTTCATCCGGACGAAGCACTGGCTCGCATCGGCTCTCGCGCCGTCGATAGTGCGGAAGGAAAGCCGCTACGACCTGATCGACCGCCTGGTTGCGCATCCAGCCGCCGAATCGCTGTTCGATCGGTATCGCCCGGCGCTGCTCGTGACGTCGAGCCCCGGATTGATCCTGGCGGAGGTGCCACTGCTGCGGACCGCGGTACGGCGCGGCGTTCCTTCCGTCGCGGTCGACGCCAGCTGGGACAACTTCACGAACAAGGTGCTCCCCGTCCGTCGCGTGACGCGGCTGCTCGTCTGGAACGAGCTGATGAAGCAGCAGGCGGTCGATTTTCACGGCTATCGGCCCGGGGAAGTCGCCATCACCGGACCACCGCACTGGGATGTGTACTTTCAGACCAATCGCGGATCGAGCCGCGACGCGTTCTGCCGCCGCATCGGCGCCGATCCGTCGCGCGGTCTCATCACGCTGACGACGAGCCCGCTCGAACTGTACCCGCACTTCGATCACGTGCTGCGGGTGCTAATCGAGGCGACGCGTGCGCGGCGCTGGCCGCGCTCGTGTCAGATCCTCGTGCGCGTCCACCCGCGCGACGACGCGGCACGCTACCGGGAATTTGCCGGCGTGCCGGAAGTGATCGTCGAGAAGCCGTTCCGATCGACCGTGAAGTCGGGCGACGGATTGTCGGTCGACATCACCAGCGAGAGCCAGCAGCACCTCGCCGATACGCTGCGCCACAGCGACGTCGTCGTGCAGGTCGCCTCGACGATCGCGATCGAGGCGTCGATCTTCGACACGCCGGTCGTGAACGTGTCGTTCGACGGCGAACAGCCGGCGGAGTGGGCGCGGTCGGCGCGCCGCTATCTCCGCTTCACGCATTTCGTGAACGTGGCCCGCCACGGCGCCGTCAGGCTCGCCGAAACGCCGGAGCAGATGGTGGACGGCGTCGCGGCGTATCTGGCGGATCCATCGATCGACGCCGAGGGCCGCCGGCGGGTGGTGCGGGAACAGTGTCAGTTCCTGGACGGACGGTCGTCCGAGCGCGCCGCCGCGGCGGTCGCGGCGATGCTCGGCCGGACGCTCGAGGTCGAGGCCTCGCTGCCGGCGGCGGCAAGCCGGTCCTGAATCGCGCGATGTGCGGCATTGCTGGAATCGTCTCGCTGACCGGTGGCCGGCCGGCGCCTCTGCGCCTCGCCGGCATGATCGCGACGCTGCGCCATCGCGGTCCGGACGACTCTGGCCTGGTCGCCGGGGACGCAGCGGCGATTGGCGCGGCACGACTCAGCATCATCGACGTGGCCGGCGGACATCAGCCGATCGCGATCGACGGCGGCGCGATCGCCGTCGCGCAGAACGGCGAGATCTACAACTACGTGGAGCTCCGCGGTGAGCTCGAGCGCGCCGGCCGCCGTTTTGCGACGGCATGCGACACGGAGGTGATTGCGCACCTCTACGCGGCTGAGGGCACCGCCGGCTTGCGGCGCCTGCGCGGGATGTTCGCGCTCGCGATCTGGGACGCCGCGGCGGGCCGTCTGGTGCTCGCCCGCGATCGCGCCGGCAAGAAGCCGCTCTACTACTTCGAGCATGGCGGCGAGCTGCTGTTCGGCTCTGAAACGAAAGCCATTCTTGCGGCCCTCGATCGGGTGCCGACGGTCGACGCATCGGCGCTCGTCAGCTTCTTTACGTTCGGCTACGTCGCCGGCGACGCGGCGGCGTTCGCCGGCATGCGCCGGCTCCGGCCGGGATGCGCGCTCGTCGTCGACTCGCGCTCGGGAGCGTCGCGGCTCGAACCCTTCTGGCAGTGGCCGCAGGCCGCCGACCAGGACGCGATGCCGTACGACGAGGCGGTGGAGCAGCTGCGGGCCGAGTTGGCGGACGCTGTGCGGATCCGGCTGCGATCCGACGTGCCGCTCGGAGCGTTTCTGAGCGGCGGGATGGACTCGGCCGCGGTGCTCGCGCTGATGACGAGGCACTCCGCCCAGCCGGTCAAGACGTTCACGATCGGCTTCGGCGACGCCGACTATGACGAGGTCGACGCGGCGCGTGCGACGGCGGCTCATTTCGGAGCCGACCATCACGAGCAGATTGTCTCGCCCGACTGCGTGCGGGTCGCCGAAACGCTGGCCGTGCACTACGACGAGCCGTTCGCCGACGCGTCGGCGATTCCGACGTTCCACGTCGCAGCGCTGGCGCGGAAACACGTGACCGTGTGCCTGACCGGCGACGGCGGCGACGAGCTGTTCGCCGGTTACACACCGTACGCCGATGCGCTGGCCCGCGTCGGGTCGACGCCGATCGACGCGCTGCGCGCGCTGATCAGCGCCGGCGCGCGCCGCGTTCCAGTGCACGCGCGCGGCAAGGGGCGGCTGTCGACGATGGCGCTCGGTCCAGAGGCGTGGTTCGTCTGGCGGCGCACCGTGTTCCCGGACTACCTGCTCGAGGCGGTCGTCGACGCTGACTTGCTGGCGGCCGCGCACGCGCACCCGGAGCGCGAGGCGGTCGACGCGATTCGCGCCGACCACGGCACGCTGCTGTCGCGGCTCCAGCAGTGGGATCAGCGCCACTATCTGCCCGACGACATCCTCGTCAAGGTCGATCGCGCGACGATGGCGCATTCGCTCGAAGCGCGCTGCCCGATCCTCGATCACCAGGTGATCGAGCTCGCGGCGCGACAGTCGTCGGCGCGGCACGGCGACGCCACCTTCACCAAGCGGATGTTCCGCGACGTGATTCGGCCGTGGGTGCCGCAGTCGGTGCTCGAGCGTCCGAAGCGCGGGTTCGGCGTGCCGCTGAGACGGTGGTTCAAGGACGCGATGATCGACTGGGCACGCGACATCCTGCACGATCCGCGCACCGAGCAGCGCGGCTGGACGCGGTCCCGGGAAGTCGCCGCGCTCGTGGCGCAGCACCGCAGCGGTGCGCGCGATCACGCGAAACGGATCTGGGCGCTCGTGTGCCTCGAGCTGTGGGCGCGGACGCACCTCGATCGCGCCGGGACGGAAGGGCGCGCGCGCTCGGGCGGCGCGCCGGTGGAGCAGTGCGCGTAACGATGCTCGTCCGCTGCCTCGCGATGATGCGAGGCGGCGGCGAAACACGTCACCTCGCGTGGGCGCGCGAGCTTGCCGCGCTGGGCGTGGACGTCGACGTCATCGCCGGCGCGCCGCTGCTCGGATCGCCGCGCCACCGTATCGACGAAGTCCGGGCATCGCTGATCCGCTCGCCGTACACGCGCGACTTCGTCTACCGGTTTCAGCATCGCCGCGGCTTCGGGCGGCTGACGATGACCGCGCTGCACGTCGACGAGGAGTGGTTCTGCAGGGCGGCCTGGAAGCGGATCGCGGCGGCGGCGCACCCTCCGGACGTCGTGCACGCGCACGCGCTGCATCAGGCGGCGCGGCTGCGCGTCGACAGCATTCCGGTCGTCGTCAACCTGCCCGGCCCGCCGAACGAGCGTTATGCGGCCGACTTGCGCCTGGCCGACGCCCTGGTTGCGGACGGCTGGGCGGCGGAGCATCTGCCCGACGTACTCGGGCGCGCCGTCGATCGCGTGCCCAAGGGCGTCGACGTCGAACGCTTTCAACCCGACGGTCCCGACCTGCGCGGTCACCTCGCGTTGCAGCACAAACGCGTGGTCGTCACCGTCGCGCGGCTCGTGCCGCTGAAGAACGTGCGGCTGCTCATCGAAGCGCTCGCGCTGCTGCGCCGACGGCTCGGCGACGTCCACCTGCTCATCGTCGGCGACGGCCCGCAGCGCGAGGCGCTCGAGCGGACTGCGGCAGGCCTCGGCCTCGATGACGGCGTCACGTTTGCCGGCCGGATCGATCACGAGGAGACGCCGGCGTGGTTCAGAAGCGGCGACGTCTTCGCGTTGTCGTCCGACTTCGACAATTCGCCCAACGCCGTCCTCGAGGCGATGGCGTGCGGCCTCCCCGTCGCAGCGACCGACGTGGGAGGCGTCCGCGAACTGGTCGGCTCGGCTGGTGCGGCGCTCGTCCGGCCGCGCGACACCGACGCGCTCGCCGGCGCCCTGGAACGGTATCTCGCGTCGCCGGAGGAAGCGCGAGCGGCTGGCATGCGCAATCGTGCGCGGACGCTTGCCGAATTCTCGTGGCGCGCCAGCGCGCTGCGGCTGCTCTCGGTCTACGACCGTGTCATCGCTGCGCGCAGCGGTGCCGCGAGGGCGTCGGCATGAGAGTCCTTGCATGAAGTTCGCGATTCGAGACGACGATACGTGCTACTTCACCGCGCCTGGTGCGCTCGCGCGCGTTTACGCAGACGTCTGGGATCGCGTGCCGGTGTGCCTGGCCGCCGTACCGTTTGCGATTGGATACGAGCGCGACGGCATTCCCCGCGAGCACTGGCGATCGGGCATCGCGTTTCCGCTGGAGCAGAACGTCGAGCTCGCCGACGCGCTCCGCGGGCTGCTGGCGCGCGGGCGCGCGACCGTCGCGCTGCACGGCTACACCCACCAGGATTTTCCGCACGGCTTCGAGTTCCAGGCGGCGCCCGATCCGGAACGGCGCGTCCGCGACGGCCTGCAGTATCTGCGTGGGCTGCTGCGGCGCGACGTGTCGGTGTTCGTGCCGCCGCACAATGCGCTGTCGAAGCGGGGGCTGTCGGCAGTGGCGGACGCCGGCCTGAACATTCTTGGGTCGTTCCTGTCGTTCCGGCCGTCGATGCGGCCATGGGACGCGGCAACGCTTGGCAACTGGTGGCGCGTGCGCCGCTTCCGCGAAGCAAGCGGCCGCACGAAGTCGGATCGGTTCGTGTATCCGCACGTGCTGCGCTACGCGCGGCACGCGGAGTTCGGGTGTCACAGTCTCATTCCAGGGACGACGCTCGAGGAGCTCGTCTCGGGATTCGAGGAGGCGCGGCGCGCCGGCGGTCATTTCTGCCTGGCCACCCACTACTGGGAAGTCAGCGATCAGATGAAGCACGTGATGCTGCGGCTGCTCGACCACGCTGCGCGGTACGCCGACGTCCGCTTCGTGGCTGTCGAGGAGCTGTTCGCGCGATGATGGCGGCGCCAACCGACTGGGCCGCCAGGGCGCTGGCGTTGTACGACCAATCGTACGCGCGGCGTTACCGTGAGCACGACGACCAGTTCTCAACGAGCGAGCCGTGCCGGCGCTTCGCCGAATGGCTGCAGCAGGCGTCGACGGAATTGCCGCGGCCGATGGACGTACTCGATCTCGGCTGCGGCACCGGCCGCTACTTCTGGACGCTCGATGGGGTGCGCGAGCTCATCGGCGTGGATGCATCGCCGGCGATGCTCGCCGAGGCGCAGCGCCCCTACAAGCGCGACCGGATCACCGCCGAGCGCATCACGCTCATCGAAGGCGATCTGTTCGCACAGGACTTCGCGCCCGGCCGCTTCTCGTTCGTCTATTCCATCGGCGTGCTCGCCGAGCACGTGCCGTTCGATGCGACGGTCGTGGGACACGTGTCCAACTGGCTGAAGCCCGGCGGAGTGTTCGCGTTCACCACGGTCCACCCGAAGTCGCCGTCGATCCCGAAAACGCTGAAACGGCGCATCGGCGGCGCGGTTGCCGGCGTCGTGCCGCGACGGTTCGGCCGTCCGGTTCGCGCCCGGCTCCTCGCCGGCGGACTGTATGCGGATGAGGTGCACATCTCGGAGCTGATCACGCCGGCATTCACGATCGAGGCGCTGTGGCGGTTCGTGTCGGAGGCGCACCTGCACTGCTGGTGCGTCGCGCGAAAGCGAAACGGATGACCGCCTACGATCAGTGTCGCGCGCTCGTCATCGGCGGCCTGGGCTACATCGGCCGGCACGTCACCCGGCGGCTGCGCATCGCCGGCGCGGAGGTGACGGTCG
>Ga0066903_100002115_pt1 | contig 15259 bp, 12 predicted proteins | sample PanSoiMetaGPlot1_FD_67491 | JGI IMG/M metagenome (GOLD analysis project Ga0066903, IMG submission 67491) | Tropical forest soil microbial communities from Panama analyzed to predict greenhouse gas emissions - Panama Soil - Plot 1 (version 2) | ecosystem: Environmental > Terrestrial > Soil >...
AAATTATCTTTTTCGAAAGGCAGACGCGGGCACGATCGATTTGCATTACCGCGATTACGAGGAACCACCGGGCAACGGAGGATTTCTCCTCAACGGCGGACGTCTCTATCTCGATATGGGGCACATCGAGTACGCGTCGCCGGAATGTTTGCATCTCCACGATCTCGTGACGTACGAGTTAGCCGGGGACGATCTGCTGCAATCTTCGCTCGATGCACTAGGCGCGGAGGATCGCGTGTCGTTTATCAAGAACAATGTCGATCATCACACTGGCGCGACGTTTGGCTGCCACGAGAATTATCTGATGAAACGCGAGGCGCAGTTCACGCCCCCGATTCTGGGGACGCTGCTGACTTTCCTGGCGACGCGGCAGGTGTTCACGGGCTCAGGGCGAGTCGGTCAATCGAATCCGCTCGCGTTCGATTTCGAGCCGCCCAAACCGGAGGCGGAGGTCAATTTTCAGCTCAGTCAGCGCGCCGACCACATTGTGAACGACATTTATCAATGGGTGCAATTCAATCGCGCCATCATCAACGCGCGCGACGAGCCGCTGGCTGATTACCGAAAATACCGGCGACTGCATTTGCTGATTGGCGATTCCAACATGAGTCCATACGCCAACGCGCTGAAAATCGGAACGACTGCGTGCGTTCTGTCGTTGCTGGAAGAGGGCCGATTGCCGCGCAATCTTGTCTTGGCCGATGCGGTGCAGAGCACACGTGACATCTCTCGTGATCCTACTCAGAGATGGATTGTCCGGCTGGAGAACGGCAAAACCATCGGCGCGCTCGATGTGCAATGGGAATTTCATCACCTGGCGCAGAAGTATCTGCGCAATAGCAGCCCGGAAACAAACTGGTTACTGGAAAACTGGGGGTTCGTTCTTGAAGCAATCCCGGACAACCGCCACGCGCTGATTGGCGGCGTTGATTGGATTACGAAGAAATGGCTGCTGGAAACGTTTGTCGAGTCTGAAGGAGTAAGCTGGGACGATCCGTGGCTTCAAAGTATCGACTTGGAATATCACAACATCGATCCACGGCGCGGATTATCCTTTGCTGTCACACCCGGCAAGCGGATTGCAGAGTGGAACAACAGCGTCCGGCGTCCCAGCGCGACGCATGTTGCTCCGGCCAATACTCGCGCATCAGGTCGCGCGCGGGCGGTTGCCTTTTTCCAAACCTGCAATTTCCCTTATGTAATCAATTGGGACTCGATCGCCTGCGACAGCCGCGACTTTCTCGTCATGGGCAACCCGTTTGAAACCTACAACGACGAAGTCGAACGTTTTCTGTCAAAGCCGCGTACGATAACCAGCGCGACAGGTGAACAATTGTGATAATCGAGTTAGGCGAAAAAATGTTCGCCTCTAATTGCGAACCTTCGTCTAATTCTCGTTAGATGGTCGAACCGACGAATAGGCAGCACACCAGAGATTGGTTCGCCTTGGGATGCGGGCTTTTGGGAATCTGGGAATTGCTACGCGCTGCCGATTCGGTCATGTTTGCCTTTAACGTCATCAACGGTTGGTATCGGACTAATACTACTTACACGTTTGCTGGCGAGATGCTTTTCACTATCGGTCACTTCCTTCTTGGCCTCTCGCTTCTCGCAAGCGCAACAAAGCTCGCCGCCTTTTGGTATCCCGACTTGCCTTCAGACGATAAAGTCGCTGAGCAAAAAGAATCTGAGACGAAAACCATCTAACCAACTGATGAAGCCAACGTCCCCATTACGGAATAAGTTCAGCGTGTTTGCCACAACACCCTGCCGTGGCTTATCTCTGTGTCGTTAGGCCACCCCAAAACGAAGTTCCTAAGCATGCCTGACAAAGCGGTATTTTTGCTGGTAGTCGATGGGTTCGCCGACTGGGAGGCTGCCCATGCGATTGCCGAGTTGCGGCGTCGCGGAGGATATCGCGTGGAAACTGTAAGTCTAACTCGCGATTCAGTTGTCTCAATGGGAGGTTTACGCGTCACGCCATCATGCACAGTAGGCGAGATAGAACCAAATGATGTGGCGGTGTTCATTCTGCCTGGAGGGGATCGCTGGGAAACGACGCCGGTTGAGTTTGAGCTGGCTTCCGCGCTCAAGCGCTTGGATGCACAAAAGGTTCCCATCGCCGCAATCTGCGCCGCTACAGTGGCGATTACGCGGCTTGGTCTGTTGCGTGGTCGAAAACACACAAGCAACGGTCTGAAGTACCTTCAGTCGCATGTGCCTGAATATCGTGAGACGCAGAATTATGTCGACACACCCGCCGTGCGCGACCGCGGTCTGATTACGGCAAGTGGGATCGCCGACGTTGAATTTGCGCGTGAGCTTTTCGAGGAACTGGGCGTGCTCTCACCGAGTGACCGGGCAGTGTGGGCCGATATTTTTCGGAATGCTCGGTTACCGGATGAAACCGGAGCCTAACCAATCGATGAAGCCAACTCCGAAAGCTTTCGCGAGCCAGGCTTGCGTCGACTCACTGCAATCTTTGCAGTGAAGAGATGCCGTAGTTTTCTTGAAGCGCGGGTGCTTCTGCGGCGACTTGCGCTGCGTCTAGCTCGATCTGTTTTGGATCTTCTTCGGTCTCGATTTTGATGAAGCCGTTGATGGGTTGTTTTGCCGCTTCCGCCAAATCGTCCAATGATTTGATTTGTTTGCCGTTCACCTTTTTTACTGTCAGATACGCGAGGTCATCGTAGCCGATGGTGCTATTAGCCGGGAGAACCTGGCTGAGAATCACGACGCGCCGAGTCCGCTGTGGAAAAAGCTCGGATTGGAAATGATCCATGTAAACCAAGCGCTGGGGCGCTTCGCGCTGCCAGTTCGGTCCCCATTCCTTGAGATATTGACGGGACAGCTCCTGAAAGATCAGGCCGCCCAGAACAAAATATCGCGGCGGTTGATCCAGATTATATGGCGGACTCACATAATCCTTCGCATCACGATGCTCAAGGGTCACATTTAGCTGCATCGGCTTCCCGTTGCGTTCAATGCGGAAAGGAACAACGTCGCCGGCGTACGCGTGCGCTGTCAGCAAGTTGGTAAACTCGATCTTACCGTAAAGGCGATCTACATAATTGCCATTTTGATCGACTTCGTTGTTCCCGATGCCCGTCACGATGTCGCCAACCTGGAGTCCGGCTTTCATTGCCGGCGTGCCCGGCTCCACATTGGTCACGTAAACACCGCCGCCTTTGCCCTTTTCAGCGGCGAACTGACGCAGTTCCGGATCGCGTGTCGGGAAAAATGAGAAGCCGGCCGATGGAAAACCACGATAGTTCTGGCTTTCAGCCTCCTTCAAAAAATGCGTGATGACCGGGGCCGGGATGGCGTCCAGTAGTTGCGAGCGGGAATCGTAGCGCAGTAGCAATCCGGCCAGCTTGTTATTCTTGACGAGCGGAACCGTGTAACTGTTCTCCCGGTACTGCATCGGGATGCTGATTCGGTAAGTGAGGAATTGCCCAACCTCGATCGGGTAAGGCATCATTTGCACTGTTGTCACCAAACCTTCTGTCGCGAGCAAGGCCCCGGTCGGTTCCAATTGCCACGCGGCAAGCCGGTCGCCGACCACCGTATCAGGTGCGATTTCCAGCGGCGTAATTCCGTCGAGAAATGTTTTCTCCGTTGGTTCAAGCAGGGCCAGGTTTGCCTCGTAATCGATCACCTGCACGTTGGCAGCCGTTTTCTCGCCGGACTCCGCGCGCTCGAGCTCAACATAATTTTGGTTAGCAACAAGATCGGCAGTGACAAGCACACGGCCTTTGGAAAGAACCGCTCCAAGCGCTCGCTTTGAAAACGGCGCTTTCTTTTGCCACGGCCGAAAATAATCATAAGACTGGCCGGTCACATTGACGCGAACCAGCGCCAGCTGTTTTTGTTTGGCCGCTGCGGGCGGAATAGCAGTTTCCTTTTTCGCCAGCGTCCCACTAGCTGCGAGAAGAACGATGCTGAAAGCAATGAGAGAGTGTCTTAGCATTTTAGGTTTTGTTCGCCTGCCTTTCCGCGCCTGATTCCGTCCGTTCCTGAAGATTTTGTTCTTTTGCTACGTTGTAGCGCGTCTTGATTCGTTCGCGCGCAGCTTCCACCTTATTGCGATCGAGCACCAGCGGAGGGCCGTCACCAATCATGCGAATCACCAGGCGCTCTGGAGCTTGCGCAAAAGCGTCCGCCAATTCATCGAGAGTCCGAATTTTTTTCCCGTTCACTTCATCTACAATCCCGCCGCGATAGGGGGCGAGATAAGTGTTGATCGGATCCGGCAGAATATTGCTCAACACAATGACATCGGGATGCTGCAGATAAATTTGATCCAGAATGAAATATTCAAAGAAATGTCGGAGGCGAAGGTCCGATAAGCGATATGCTTCCAGCATGTCCAGGTTTAAGGGTTGAAAAAGTAAACCGCCGTAAAGGACATAGCGCGGTCGTACGTCGTAGCTATGACCTTGAACCGAGTACGGCCACGGTTTGTATAGTTTGATTGTCACAGTCGTCGGCTGCTTGTCCCGCAAAATATCGAACTTGACAGAATCACCCTTGAACTTTCGCTCTACGACTTCCTCGAACTGCGCGCGCTCGCCTTCCAGTTCGACGTTCGCATCGCTGGCGATGGGATGCCCGTCGATCGCCAGAAGGACGTCTCCCTGTCGCAGAATGCCGTCCGATGGCCCGGCCGCGACTACAGAGCTCACGAGCACGCCGCGATCGTCATCTTTTAATCCGAGAAATTTTCTTTGAGCGGGATTTTGTAATTTTGCATATGTGATCGCGAGATCGGGATACTCGTCGTAATGACCGTTACTGATGTCTTGCAAAAACCGCTTGATCACCGGTGTCGGAATCATGTAGGCCACGCCCTGTGCGACATCGCCGCTGTAACCCTGGAAGGCGACGCCGACCACTTTGCCATCCTGCATCACAGGGCCACCGCTATTGCCCGGGTTGATCTGCGCGCTAATCTGGATCGCCAGATGCTGGTCAATCGACGAATGCGTATAGAGTTGGAAATCGATTCGCGACACGATCCCGGTTGTGACCGACATCCGTTCCCCGCCAATTGGATAACCATAGGCCGACACGGTGGATTCCAGCGCAGGGATTCCGCCAAATTTCAACGGTAGCATATTTTTGAAAAAATCTGGAGCCGCCACGGTGATGAGCGCGAGGTCACAATCGTTCGCGATGAATTGCACAGTCGCCGGATATTTGTTGGGATCGCCGTCGCGCTCCACGGTCAGGTAGCGGCTATTCGCAACGACGTGCGCGTTTGTCAGAATGCGATTGGCACTTATCACAAACCCGGCGCCGACGCCGCGCTGAAGCCCTCCCGCGTTCCACGGCGCCCGGTAATCAGGCTCCACGGACGTGGCTGTGACTCGGACAAGACTTTTCTGAACGGGCCCGTTTGGCTTTGGCGGCGCAATCGGAACCGGAACCGGAACGACCGCCTGTCCAAGCGGACTCGATCTCGATGGCCCCAACTGCTGCCCCGGAACCTGTGGTGCAACAGGAGGCTGCTCCGGCGTGGTTTCCTGCGCGTGTAAAAACGGCGCAAGCAAAAAGCCAAGATAAATAATAACAACAAGACGCTTCATGGGCGCAAAGGCTGGAAACTTAAACAGCGTAATCGAAAATCAAGATTCGGATTCGAATTTGCAAGTGGCTTCGTCGCACACACTGACACGCCGCACGCCTCGTGCGTTCAAATCTGGCAAAGGCCAACATGGCTGCGATTTCGCTTCAGTGCAAAGGAATCGCGCGAGCGAAAACTTATGCTGAAGTCGGCGACTGTGTTTGAGACAAGTGGCAGCGAGCTCAGGCAACCTGGTCCAGAACAGTTTGCAGCTTCTGAAGGTCCACTGGTTTAACCAGATGAGAATCGAATCCAGCTTCGTTCGAGCGGCGGACATCTTCCTCGGTGCCGAAGCCAGTCATCGCGATTGCCTTGATCGGCCGTTTTCGCCTGGCTTGCGCGTGCGCGACCACCTCGTAACCGCTTCCATCCGGGAGACCGATGTCGCACAAGAGCACATCGATGTTTCCTGAACCAAGTAGCTCCAGTGCCCCTTGTTTGTTACCCGCAGTTAGAACTTCATGTCCGAAATGAGTGAGCAGCCGCGACAATGTACGCTGCGTGTCATGGTGATCTTCCACGAGCAAGATGCGTAAAGGCTTGCGCGGACGCTGGAGAGCCCTGGACCTAAGAGCCGTTTGTCCGAGACCTTCTGGCAGCGTGTTAAGTGTCACCTTAAAGGTGGCGCCGAAACTGCGGCCGCGGCTCTCCGCCTCAATTTTGCCATGGTGAAGATCGACCAAACGCTTCGAAATCGCGAGGCCCAGGCCAAGTCCGCCAAATTGCCGAGTCACAGAAGGATCAGCCTGCTCAAATGGCCTGAACAGCGAAGCCAGGCGCTCTGATTCAATTCCAATGCCGTTGTCAGAAATCTCGAAATGGAACCGCCCGCGCTCATCGTTGTAAGTGTGGATAACGATGTGTCCGCCTAATGGCGTGAATTTCGCTGAATTGTTGATCAAGTTCCAAAAGATTTGCTGAAGCCGGATGCAATCAGCCCAAATACAATGTTCTTTCGCGTGCAATTTGGTTGAGAGCTTCAACTTCTTCGTCGCAATGGCGGAACTTGCGGTTTCAATTGCGTTGCGAACGATGGAGTGCGCGTCGCAATCTTCCAGATCAAGGTGAAGCTTGCCGCGGCTTATCCGGGTAAGATCGAGAAGATCGTCAATCAACCTTGCCTGCAATTGCACGTTGCGTTTTATCATTTGTATGTCTTCTGCGAACTCGGGTGGAAGTTTTGCCGCGTTGTCTTCCAGGTAGGTCGCTGCTGCCAGAGCAGGTGTCAGCGGCGTGCGCAGCTCGTGGCTGAGCGCCGCGAGAAAGTCATCCTTGGCCTTGCTTGCTTTTTGGGCCGCGATTGTTTCCGCTTCAAACACCCGGCTGCGAACCTGATCGGTAATGTCGCGCGTGACTTTGGAATATCCCCGGACATTGCCGTCGGCGTCCCGCAGGGCCGTTAACAACAGTTCTGCTTCAAACGTGGATCCATCTTTTCGGACGCGAAGCGCCTGGTCGCGAATGTGTCCGCGCCGCGCAGCTTCGCGCAAATTGCGCTGGGGCTTGTCCGCAGCAACATCCTCCGCCGTATAGAAGCAGGCAAAGTTTTTGCCAATGATTTCCTCCGCCGTGTACCCTTTGATTTTCTGTGCGCCTTTGTTCCACGTCACCACGTTCCCGTTCGAATCGAGCATGTAGATCGCGTATTCTTCGACACTATCCACAAGAATGTGGAACTGTTCCGCTGTGTCGCGCAATGCGGACTCAGTGGGTTGACGATTAGCCATCTCTACAAGCCGGGTTTTGCATGAGATTCGCAGCCCCCCTTCCATTTGGTTCCTTGGCAACGCAATTTAAATCACGAAAATGAAAAATTGCCCCTGATCAGCAGTCAATTGTCCGCGCGATCGAGAATTGATTTAAGCACCTTTTCCGCTTCGAAGAATTCGCGGGCAAGATCGTAAGCGGCCCGGGAATGTCTGGCGTAGTCGGCGTTGATTGTTTTCACGGCGTCGGCGATTTCCCCGACAGATCGAAACGATAAGAGCCCTGCTTTCCCGCCATAAATTTTAGTGAAGCCTGTTTCCTGAATGATGACGGGCCGTCCTGCCGCCAGATAACAGGCGCTCCGGTCACTGAACCAGCCGGTGTTGAGCCGGACGTACTGGTCCTTGGCCACGGTGAACTCGCCTTTGGAATGCTGGATGTAATCGCGATAGAGCCAGTAATCGACGCTCATTTGCAACGGGCAACGGAGTCGCCAGCCGTTGCGCTCAAATTTTCTGCGTGTCGCGGTGGGCTCGATGTTTGTAGCGAGCTCAAATGTTTCGCCCGCTTTTTGTGGCGCAGAGATGAACCGAAGAAATTCGCGTGACTTACTCCAAAGATATTTCCGTCCACGCCACGAAATATCTTTCAACCCGCTGGTGGACCAATTTGCTACTGACGTAAAAACCGCAGCGCCCGAAGGCGATCGCTTTGTTTTCCACAAATCGGTCACCACAGGTTGCCGCGTTGGGAGCCATTTGAATCCATGTGTCGGAACCGAAAAACTTTTTGTCCCGACGTTTTCGCCAAATGTAAAAAGCGCGCGATGCCGTCGCAGATATTCGATGGTCGATTTTACTCCCTTGTCGATCTTGATCTGCTCAACGCCAGGGTCGCTCTCGACGTAGAGAATGCGATCGGAAACAAGTAAATCGTCATTAAATTCCTGAGTCCCGCAAACGTTCAGGATCGCGTCCGCCTCGCGATAGAGTTGCCGGATTTTTTTCAGCGGCAGTCCGGCAGTTGGATTGCCTGGCAAATAGCGTGCGCAATATGCCCAGCGATTTTTGAAGTCAAAGTCGCGCGCCAGGCGGGCGAGAACTTTTGCTGCGTAATCGAATTCGTCGGTGATTTCGAACGTTTCTGGATTGTACGGCAGGCGCGCTGAATCCTCGATGAAGAAAACGTCGTGCCCAAGGCGTTGCAGGCCCACGAGGTAATGAATGTGTTGCCAAATGACGCCCGCGATTGGCATCGAGCCCATGAAACCCATGACCACAATTCGCTTGCGTTTCATTTTCAAACCACGAAGGACGCGAAGATCACTGAGAGTTACAAAACGAAGCGTTTGATCCCGTTTTGCAGTTTCGTCACAATAAAGTTGATAAGCAGGCCTAGCGGGATTTTGGCGAGCCGCATGTACGTAAGGATCTGCGCTTGGTGGATCGGGAGAAGCGCTTCGACGTTTTTGATTTCAACGATGAGATAGCTACTGACAAGCAAATCAATCCGATAGCCGCAATCAAGCAAGATATCTTTGTATCGGACAGGGAGAGGTACCTCCATCTGAAATGTGATTCGGGCATGCGATAACTCGCGGGCTAGGCACTGGCGGTAAGTCGATTCGAGTAAACCCGGCCCGAGGTTGCGATGCACTTCAATCGCGCACCCGATCACACTCCCTGACAAATCATCAAATTCCATCTTCGTGTCATTCGTGATCTTCGTGGTGCTTGAATTTCTTCACGAGAACGGCCGGATTTCCGGCAACAACTGTATTTGGTTCAACGCTCTTGGTTACAACAGCGCCTGCAGCTACAACTGAGTTCTCGCCGATGGTGACGCCTTTCAAGATCACCGCATTCATACCGATCCAGACGTTGTCCGCAATTTTAACCGGAGCGGTCTTCAGTCTGGGGCGGGCTGGTCGGTTTCTGAAATACGGCGCCAGCGCTTGAGCATCGATCAGGCGCTGCGCAGGCTTCAGCGGATGAAAATCAGAATCGGCGATCCCGACGTTCCACGAAACGAGACAATGCGATCCGATCTCGATCTTCTCCTCCGCCATAATTAACGCGCCATTAAGCAGCGTGAAGTCGCCGATTGTGCAATGGCCATTCTCGCCGATCGCAAACGAACAGCCTGCGTAACATGAAACATGTTTGCCGATAATTACGGCGCGCTGCTTTTTGCTGCGAAGCTTCCGGAAGATTTGCGCGGTCTCGCAATAAAATCCTTCGCCAAACTCGACGTTTGCCGGGATCGGATCCTGCCACCAATCGCTTTCGACGTGTCGGTCTTCTCTAACGTTGCTCATATCCTCGTTAGCGTGTCATTCTGAGCGAAGCGAAGAATCTCAGGTTAGTTTTTTCACAAACTACGGTGACAAATCTGAGATGTTTCGCATCGCTCAACATGACGGGAAGAGGCGGTCAAGTAGGGAATTTTCCTGACGCATACAATTTCGCGTAAACACCTCCGCGCACGATCAGGTCCCGGCCACGGCCTTGTTCTATGATCCGTCCGTGGTCCAGCACGATGATTTGATCCAGGTTATGAATCGTCGCCAGGCGATGGGTTGCAATCAAAGTTGTCCTGCCCCGCATTAATTCTTTGATTGTCTCCATAATCGCAGATTCGGTGGCCGGATCGAGCGCAGAAGTCGGTTCGTCAAGCAACAAGATGGGCGCATTTTTCAGAAATGCCCGCGCGATTCCAATGCGCTGCCGTTGACCAACGCTCAGATGTCCGCCCCGTTCACCGACAAGGCTGCCGTACCCCTGAGGCATCTCGCGGATAAATTCGTCCGCCTGCGCCCGGCGCGCCGCTTCGATAATTTCTTCTTCGGTCGAATCCGGTCGGCCATAGGCAATGTTTTCGCGAACCGTGGTCGAGAAAAGCAACGTGTCCTGAAGCACGATCGCGATCTGTGACCGCAAAGTTTTCTTAGTGATCTGGCGAATTTCGCGGCCATCAAGTGCGATCGAACCCGCTGTCGGATCATAAAAACGCGGGACGAGACTAAGCAGTGTGCTCTTGCCAGCGCCGGTGCCGCCCGCCAGTCCAACGATTTGATTTGGTTCGATGCGCAGATCGATATCACGCAAGACACCTCGCTCCGCAGCGTAGCCGAAGCTTACGGCTTGAAATGCGATCGCGCCTTGGGCGGATGAAATGGCAATCGCGCCGGGAGAATCAACCACGTCATCCTGACGGTCCAGGACTTCGAAGCAGCGTTTCGCGCCGGCAGTGGCGCCTTCCATTGCCCAGGCGGTGTACGTAAGGGATTCGAGCGGTTGGTAAAGCATGAGCAGATACGCACTGAAAACGAGAAGCGAACCGAGTGTGAGCGTACCTGCCAGAACATGCAGCGTACCGATATAGTACATCACTGCCGTGCCTACCACCATCAGCGTGCTGATTACGAGGGCGCTGTTCACGTTGGTCAAAGTCAGCCGCAGATTGGCTTGCAGACTCTGACGTGCTTGCTGCTGAAATTGCCGTACCTCAAAGTCCTCCCGTCCGAACGCGTGCACCATGCGGATCGAACTCAGGCCTTCCTGCGCTTGCGCGAGAACGGCGCTCTCCTGTTCTTGAATGGATGTCGATTCGCGGCGAATCCGATGCGCAAAGAGATAAATGGCACCGACAACCAAGGGGACAATGGCAAGCGAGACGAGTGTAAGCTGCCAGTCCAGTCGCAGCATAATCACGAAAGTTCCGATCAAGGTGATGACCGATCCGAAGATGTTTGTGAATCCTTTATTGTAGATTGTCTGAATCGACTGCGAGTCGTACGCCACGCGGAAACTGGAATCGCTCGACCGCCGCGCGTCGTGATATTTGAGCGAGAGCGATTGCAGATACGAGTACAAATCAGTGCGCAACTTGAGCAACGCTTGTAGTCCAAGTTTTACGAACAGATAATTTGTGCTCCAATTGATGATTCCCCAAAAAAACTGGATACCGATCAGCGCCAGACACAGCAGCAAAACCCACGTGCGCCAGTCGGGCGGTATCGTTGGCCCTGCGCGTAGAAAATCGTCAACGATGATCTTGAACGGCCACGGCTTGAGCAGGTTCAGACCTATGCCAACAAGCGCGAGGCACAAGCCGAAGATTGTTTGCCAGAGAAATGGCCGGTAGTAGCGGAGAACGCGCCGGTAGATCGACATTTGGAAATTTTCAGATTGCGGATTTTAGTTTTTGGACTGAACTAGGGCGAATTCATTCAACATCGAATCGAGAGATTCCTCGACTTCGTTCGGAATGACAACATGCATCATCTCATTGAAGTTTGGTTCCACTGGGTGCTGACCGGCGGCTACGTCGCGGTTTTTTGCCTCATGGCACTCGAGAGTACCGTTTTTCCGATCCCAAGCGAAGTGGTGATTCCGCCGGCCGCGATCGTGGCCGCGACGCAGCAAGGTACGGGAATGTCGCTCGCGGGCGTGGTTATCGCGGGAACGCTTGGATCGTGGTTCGGATCGGCCATTATGTATTGGGTTGCTCGCTGGTTGGGCCGACCCGCGGTACTGCGATGGGGCAAGTATTTTTTCGTGCCGCCGGACAAGCTGGCTCGTGCGGAAGTTTTTCTGCGCCGCTATGAGGCGGGGGGCATCTTCTTTGCTCGCTTGCTTCCGGTGATTCGCCACCTCATTTCGATTCCGGCGGGAATCGTACGCATGATTTTTTTGAAATTCAGTCTCCTCACGCTAGTCGGCGCCGGCGCTTGGTGCAGCGTGCTGGCCTGGCTCGGTGGACGTGTCGGCGCGAAGCTCACTACCGCGCAGTTGCAGGACGCAGACGCGATAATCAAGGCGACCAAATCTGAATCGTTTCCGATCGTCGGCACCGTGCTGGTCGTTTGCCTCCTTTATTTCGTGGCTATGAAAGTGACCGCGCCCAAGTCAGCGCGGGGTGAAACGCTGGAATAGCGCGTTTTTCCAATCAGCCCGTCCGAATCCTGCTGTTGGAAAATTGAACAAAAGTGTCGCGCAGCGGTCAGACGTAAAGTGAACAAAGTATGAATAACTGCATGGGACTTATGGAAGAGATATTCGCAGTTGGGAATGGCACGGGAATTGCCTTCGGAAAAAACGGACATGAGATGAAACGAAATCGGCAAATTTTAAAGCGACGCGCAAAATTCTCCCTGGGTGATCTAATCCTGGCGGTTAGCTCCTGCACGAACAGCAATCGGGAGACCGTAGCGGCGGTGGCTGATCTTCTCGCCAGCGGCCAGGTGCGTGTGCACGACAACGGGCGTTTCCTACGCGCCCGCGTTTGCTAAGCTGCGCGCAGTGACATCGGCATCTCTGCCGATGATTTATTGCCGGAGCGACTTTGTTTTTGCAGCGTCCTCTTGCGCACGTGGAAAGCGCGTCAAGCCGCCGCGCTCCAAAACATGGCCGCAATCTTCACGCCCAATGCGCGCTTGCGTTTTGGAATGCGGTGCTGCCGCACCGCTTTTCATTTTTAGGCAGAACCTCTGTAAATGCTGGGCGCATTAGAACAAAACGCTTTTCCGCCAAGCAAGTCGCTTTTATCTTGCCAGGGTGATTGACCGTTATTCCCGGCCAGAGATGAGCAAAATCTGGTCGGACGAACGCAAGTTCCAGATTTGGCTGGAGATCGAAGTGCTCGCCTGCGAGGCGATGGCGGACTTGTGCCAAATCCCAAAGGAGGACGCGGCTGAAATTCGGAAGCGGGCACGATTTTCGATTCCGAAAATCCTGGAAATTGAAAAGCGAACGAACCACGACGTCATCGCCTTTCTGGAGAACGTAGCTGAATCGGTCGGTCCGGCTTCGCGCTGGATTCATCAAGGGCTGACTTCATCCGATATCTTGGACACGACCCTTGCCGTCCAACTGAACGAGTCGTGCCAGATGCTTTTGGACGATCTCGATTCGCTGCGAACGGCAATCGCGAAACAGGCGCGCCGGTTCAAAATGACGCCGATGATAGGGCGCAGTCATGGCGTGCACGCCGAGCCGATCACATTTGGTTTGAAGCTCGCACTTATGTATGACGAGTTTGGGCGCGCCGAGGAACGGCTTGCGCAAACGCGTGAGCGCATTCGCGTTGGTAAAATTAGCGGAGCGGTTGGCACGCACGCGCATCTCGATCCAAAGATTGAGCGCGCGGTTTGCGAAAAGCTCGGGCTAAAACCGGCAATGCTCTCGACGCAGATTGTGCAGCGCGATCGCCACGCGGAGTTCATCACTACGCTTGCGGTGATCGCCTCGAGCATCGATCGATGGGCGACCGAATTTCGTCATCTCCAACGTACTGAGGTTCTCGAAGTGGAAGAATTTTTTGGCGAAGGCCAGAAAGGCAGTTCGGCTATGCCGCACAAGCGCAATCCGATCACAAGCGAACGTTTGAGCGGTCTGGCGCGCGTCATCCGCGGCAACGCAGTCGTAGCGTTGGAGAACGTGGCGCTTTGGCACGAGCGCGACATCAGTCATTCAAGCGCCGAACGAATCATTCTGCCCGACTCATGCATCCTGCTTGACTACATGCTCGTGAAATTGCGTGACATTGTCGAAAAGTTACAGGTCTATCCGGAGCGAATGACACAAAACCTCGCTCTGACGAAGGGCCTCTATTTCAGCCAGTCGATTCTGCTCGCTCTCACACGAGCAGGCGCGGAACGCAAGAGCGCTTACGAAGCCGTGCAACGCGCGGCGATGAAAACCTGGAAAGGCGAGGGGACATTCGCCGAAAACGCAAAACGCGAACCGGAGATTGTCGCAAAACTTCCACCGGAAGAGATCGATCGTCTTTGCTCGCTCGACATTCATTTCAAGCACGTTGATGCAACGTTCAAGGCTCTCGGTTTGGATTAGCAGACATCGTTAACGCGACAGAAGCTCAGCCACGGCTCAGGGGCGCAAGTGGGAATGCTCTGTGGCACGCTAGCTACGTTTGGCATAAGAGAACAACGCCGTCAGAGCCGTTGGCTGCAGCACCTCTGGCTAGACCCTTTACGCCGATAGAATAACGCCTTGTAGAATCAATCTGGCTGAGTCCTCCGTCAGCAGGTTCTGATTGCTAAGTAGTACGCTCTTTGGTTGACTGCCGCCGCCCATCGCGTCAGCCACTGGTGGACAAGATCGATCATTCATATCGTAGCGCTTCGATCGGATCGAGGTTGGCTGCGCGGTAGGCCGGGTACAGGCCGAAGCCGATGCCGATTGCCGAGCAGACAAGGAGACCGGCAATGGCCCAACCGTAGGGAAAAATCAGATCTACTTTGAGCCACGCCGCCAGCAGATCGCCGACGATGATTCCAAGAATGATTCCCAGAACACCGCCGGCCTCTGAAATGAAAACTGCCTCGGTTAGGAATTGCCGTAAGATGTCGCGGCTACGGGCGCCGATCGATTTGCGGACGCCGATTTCCTTCGTTCGCTCGGTGACGCTCACCAGCATGATATTCATGATGCCGATGCCGGCTGCGACCAGCGCGATGAAACTGATGACGAACGCGCCGATTCGAACGTAGCCTGCCACGTTAGTGAACGCGCTTTTGAGCGAGTCGTTGCTATAAATCTCAAAGTCGTTCGGCTGGTCGGGGCGCAGGCCGCGCGCGATTCGTATGGCGCCGAGCGCACGATCGAACGTGTGATTGTAGGTATCTGTCGTGAACGCTTGCGTCGCGATGTTGACGGTACGTTTCGCTTCACCGTAATCCTCGAAAAAGCGCGTGATCGGCATGATCACAAGGTCGTCCTGGCTTTGGCCGAAGGCGGTCCCTTTTTCCGCGAGCACACCGACGATCGTGTAAACGTGCCCGCTCACGCGAACGACTTTGCCGATCGGCGTTTCGTGTGGAAACAGTCTTTTCTCCACTATCTTTCCGACGACGATCACGCGTCGCGAAAGATCGACATCTTCATCGGTCAGATTGCGGCCGTA
>Ga0066903_100002116_pt1 | contig 15257 bp, 21 predicted proteins | sample PanSoiMetaGPlot1_FD_67491 | JGI IMG/M metagenome (GOLD analysis project Ga0066903, IMG submission 67491) | Tropical forest soil microbial communities from Panama analyzed to predict greenhouse gas emissions - Panama Soil - Plot 1 (version 2) | ecosystem: Environmental > Terrestrial > Soil >...
CGATGCGCGCCGCGATGGGCCGGATCGACCCACACTTGAATCACCTCCATGTGGGTCGGCGCGGTGCCGTCGTGCGGCTGCACGGTGATGAAATCGGGAATCAGGTCGATCACGTAATGCGCGCGGTCGGGCCGCGGCAGATCGCGGGTGCTCTCGTCGACCAGCCAACGGCAATTCCAGAGCCGGCAACTCATCGGCCGCTTGGCGTAGATCGCGCAGCCCACGCCATGCTTCTGGTGCGGGCAGCGCGCGAGCGCCGGCTTGTTGATTTCCTCGGTGGGCAGCAGCCGACAGCATAGCTGACAGCCGCCGCAATGGCGGGTCATGGGCATGGAACGCGCCCTCCTATCGTGCGCGTGCTGGCAATTTTAGGCTTTACTGGGCGCCAGAAAATGCCGGCGGGCCGGCAATGTCGCCGCGCGCGGATGGATATGGAAAGTGGATAAGATGGCGCGGCGGGCGGGCCGAAAAGCCCGCTAGAACAGCGTTTAAATTCAGGTGCTGGGGATTCCGGGCTGTAATCCCCAGCCCCTAGGATATCTATGGAATATCCCTCCCCGCTAGGCTCGGAAAAACCCGATAGTGTCGGCCTTTTACCGCCTTTTCCCCCTAATATCTCTATGATTTTCGGCCTATCTTGGCTGGGATAAATTTGGCCCCTGAACCACCTAAACTGGATAAGGAAGTGGATATGGCAAAGATCACGCCGCTGACCGCGCGGACCGCGGCCGCTTTGATAAAGGAGGCCAATCGGGCCGGCGACTATCGCAAGCGCCGCTTGGCCGAGGGCTTGTGGCTGGTGCCTCAGCGCCGCGCCGAGGACGTGCGCTGGTTCGTCCTGCTGCGCTGGCGCCAGAACGGCAGCAAGGAAAAGGTCAAGTCGCTCGGCACCTACGACCCGGCCAAGCACGAGCACTATCTGGCCGAGCTTGCCCGCGCCCGCGAGGCGTTGCGCGAGGGGCTCAACCCGCACAACGCGCTCGGCAAGACGGGGCTTTCCGCCGCCGGCACCTTCAAGGCGACGGCCGAGGCTTACATCGCCGACAGAGTCGACACGCGGGTCGCGGCCGGCGGCTCGATAAAGAACGCCAGCGCGACCAAGTCGTGCATCCGCAAGCGCTACAAGGCGCTCGGGCATCTGCCCCTGACGGCAATCACGACCGACGATCTCAAGCGGGCGGTCGGCGCCGACCGTCCGGGCGGCTTCTGGTTCAAGCGCCTGCCGGCCTCGCGCCTCGCGCTGAACCGCATCGCCTGGGTGATCGACTACGGCTTCGCCAAGTCTGAGATCAACCTCGCCAACCCGGCGGACTGGCGGCGCCTCAAGCTCATCATGCCGCGGCGCAAGCACCACGAGACGAAAAGTCATCGCAGCGTCGCGCCGGTCGACGTGCCGGCGGCTTTCCGCGAACTCGCCGCCACCAAGCGCGCCGGCTATCGCGGCTGGGCGCCGCTGGCGCTGCGCTTTGCCATCCTGACGGGCTCGCGCGGCAACGAGGTGATGAAGATGCGCTGGGACGACATCAACTGGCGCACCAAGTCGTGGGACCGCTCGGCCGCCCAGATGAAAACCGGCCGCGGTCATCGCGTGCCGCTTTCCGCGGCGGCGCTGGCCATGCTGCACGAGCTTGAGCCGTTCCGGCGCGGCAATCCGTTCGTGTTCCAAGGACAGAAGCTCAACACCGGGCTGACTCACAACTCGCTGCGCAACGCCATGCAAAGCACCAGCTTCGGTGAGCTGGCGACGCCGCACGGCTTTCGCACGAGCTTCTATGATTGGTGGCGCAAGGGCGTCGGCTGGAACCATCAGTTCCCCGAGAAGCTGGTCGACCTATGCCTCGCGCATTGGGAAAAGAACAAGGTCCGCGCCGCTTATCAAAAGGACGACTTGCTGGAAGAACGCCGCGTGCTGATGGAACGCTGGGCGCGCTTCGTCACCGGGACGGAGGAAGGCCGCTTGGCTTTGGTGGCTTGATCCTTTTTCATGCTGGCCGCGGCGCGGCTGGCATGAGCCGCTTCGGTCCGCCCGCCTTCTGGGCGGGCCGTTCCAGCGATTCGATGTAGCGCGCCACCTCGTCGCGCGGGATCAGCGTTCGCGCCCCGAATTGAATCGTCTTGAGATAGGGCCGATGGCGCGGCCACGACTTGCGGCTGATCGAAAACAGCGCACAGAATTCGGCAATCGTCCAATACGCCGGGTCCGGCCCGCGCTCGATAGGCTCTTTACGAGGTCGCCCGACCGGCCGCTTTTTCACCACACTACGTTTCCGCCGCATCACGATCCTCCTGCAGCTCGGCCCGGAAGTTGAGCTGCTGACACCTCTCGACCGCATTGGCGAGCACGCGGAACGGCCCGGCCCGCAGGATCGGGCCTTCGCCATCGTGCTCAACAACGGCATAGCGCGGCCGATCCTCGCGCTGCTCGGCCCGCGAGTCGGGCACGCCGCGGTCAAAGACGGCGAAGCGCCCAAAGCGCACGACCTCCATGCCACGGTCTTTCACTGGATGATTCGGGTAGCCAGCGCCGCCCGCTCTACTTCGGTGAGATTCCAGTGAGCGACGACCAGCCAGAGGTCGGCCTTGCCGATTCGGCGCAACAGATAGGGATCGCGCGCCGGCACCGGCGTCCATTCCGCTTCCCACAGCACATGATAGTTCGCGAGCCCACGCTTCGGCCGAATGTCCAGCGGGATCAGTGGCAACTGTGCCCGATGGTCGTCACGAGTGATGCGGTACTTGCCGTCCCAACTCCACGCAAAGCTCTCGGCTGGAAAGGCAAACGTTCTGGCTTGCCACACATAGCGGTTGGTTTTGGCGCGGCGCCAACTATTGGACGACGACATGGAAGCGGCACCTGATGCAGTACGCTCAAGGAAGCATGCCGGCGCCGTCGCCCCGGCAAGCGCCAGCTTGGGCAGACCCGCCTCGGTGACACCAGCCTTCACCACGCTCTCCAGCGCCTTGATGATCAGCTTGCCTTTGGCGAGTAGCTGGTAGGCGCGCTGCACTTCCCAGTCGATGGGCTTGCTGTAAGCACTGTGCTCCTTGTACTTGCGCCATAGCCGCGCGGCTTCCTCGCGGTCGAGCGTCACATGCTGTGTTTCCATCACCCTCTCCGCTGTGCCAATTCCTCGTCACGCTGCCGGTGTATGCCGTCGTCATGGTCGAACGGCGGCGTATCTAAATCGCTGTAGCGCACGCGGCCGTCAGTCGCTGGCCAGCCGCGACAGACAAAGATCGGATTCGAACCGGCTTCGACCAATTCGCGACAGCCATCGCACAGCACGGCAACCGCGCCATCTTGCGGCAGATCGCAGACGACACAGCCCCAGCCGCGGCCAGGAATCGGCGAACGCCGCGCGATCATCAGGATGTTGGTGACGCCGTAATGCGTCTCGCAGATGCAACATGCGCCGAGATCGTGTTGGCCACCGGGTTCAGTACCATCGTTCATCGCAACCACACGCAATCGAAGTCGGGGTTGCGGAAGAAGCGGCCGTCATGCGCGGCCAGAATCGCGCCGTCGCTCTTGCGCCGGCCTATCGACCAGATCCATTCCTGGCGCACCATGTTGCAGTAGTCCTTGCCCTCGACGAACTTGGTCAGAACATAGTCGCCGTCCTCGGTGCGCCAGCAGCCGCTAACGTCGATTGCCTTGCCGGCATCCAGCTTGCGCTTCATTGCTTGGTTCATTGCGTCCGCCCCGCGCGCCGCTGAGCTTCGCGCTCGACGGCGGCATTCCAAGCGACCTTCACGCGTGCTGGCCTGGCGCTGACCGAGGTGAGTCCGCAGCCGCGGCAGCGCACGCGCATTATCTTGAGCTTGCGCGCGCCGCGCTCAACGACGGGACGCGGCAGGCTAGCGGCGCCGCAAGGGCACGGCTTGAAATCTTCGGCGGTCATCGCCCGTTCCTCAGTTCGCTGTACATGTCGACCAGCTTGTCAATCGCCTTCCATGCCGAGAGCACCAGCGCCCCGCGGTCCTCCTCGGGATGGCCAGCGAGCCAGATCGCGAACAGGTCAGCCAGCACCGCGCCTTGCACGGCCGGATGATGCCCTTTGAGAAACGGCTGCATCGCCGCGCTCAGACGATCAACCTCGTCCGGGTCGATCCGCCCCAGCCATTCGCTCAAGTGGTATACGGTCGCGCTCATCACGCCGCCCTTGTCGGAGGTTCTGGTTCGCCGTCGAGTCGCAGCTTGGCAATCGTGCTGTCGATCCGCGCCACGAGCTGTTCGTGAAACTCCAGCATCTCGCCCTTGGTCATCGTCTCGCGCGCGACGATCTCGTCCAGCATTCCCTCGGCTTCCTCGATTATCTCTTGCATGGGCTTCTGCATGATCGACCTCCCTTTAACGCGCACCCGGTTGCCGGACCTCGCCAGCATCGCCGAATACCTCGCGGGCGTGCTGGTCGAAGTGCCGCTCTAATTCTTTGGCTCTGACCAGACCGCCTTGGGAACGGCTGGCGAAGTACTCGATCTGCGCCCGCCGCATCCGCACGGCGAGCAGGCAGAGGTTCTTGTACAGAACGAGGTCAACCGGATCGGTGTCAGGCATCGCCGTCTCCTGTTTGGCGTTGGCGCCGCCTCAACGCGAGCGCCGCTTTGAATTGCTGTCCTTTGACGCCGGTGATGCGCGCGATGCGCTCTTTGTTCTGGCGCTCGAATTCGTCCTGATCGGCGTCGCTCTCGGTCATGTCGAGAAGCTCGGTCAGCGCCTTGATGACATTTTCCTGGCCGACGATGTTGGGCGGAATCGTCCAGTTGCGCGGCGGCGCTTGGGTTGAAGCTGGCGGCGGCTCGCTTCCCGCAGGGTCAGGTAGTGGGGCGGGGGAAGCGGCCGCCGCCTCTGCCGCCGTCTCTGCTGCCGGGGGAACGGCAGCGGGGGACGGGACGGCGGCAGATTCAGAATCTGAGCGGCGCGGTTCTGGCGGCGGCGGCGCGGGCCACAGGTCGTTGGCGGTCGCCAGCCCCTCGTTCAGCATGCGCAACTGAGTGATGGCGCCGGCAACCTCGCGCGCTGTCCAGTCGCCGGCGGCGCGGCCAAAGCTTCCTTCCACGCGCTGGACGGCAATGCCCAGCTCGGCAAGCCGCGCCAGCACGCGCTTGCGGTGCTCGTCCAGCTTGAGCCCGACCTTTTTCACCAGATCGTTCTTGGACTCCTCCTCGCAGAAGTTCGTGTATTGCCGGATCGCGTTGGCGATCACGTTGCGCGTCGCCTTGGAAGCGCCGATGTTGTGCGAGGCTTGCAGTCGGCGCGTGGCGTCGACGCCGCCGATTTTGCTCGAATCTTTGGGTTCGAGATGCGGGCGCACCACCGAGGTGCCGCGCTCGTAGTCGACGAAGCGCGCGAAGAACAGCCACGCCCAGCCGATGTCAATCTCGCGGCAGTCGACATCGCAATTGCCATAGGCTTGGAACACCGCCATGGCGCCGTCGATGGTGATGCCCTCGATGTAGTCGCGGCTGCCGTCCTTCTTGCGCACCGGATACGAGTAGTAGAAGTCGCTCGACCCCATCGCGGCGGCCTCGCGAATGCGCGCCAGCACCGTCGCCTGGGTGCGCGGCAGCGGCGCCGGCTGCGCCAGTACCGGCTGAAATATCACCGCGCTCATCTGTTGCAGATGCTGCTGGCTCATGCCGGCGAGCGCCCGCTCCTGCGGCACGGGTTTTTCAACGTCGAGGATTTCATGCACAACCGGGCCGGTGTCGAATTCGTCGTGCACGTCGGTGAGTGGAGCTCGTGCCATGTCAAATCTCCAGCTTGGGGAACGGCTCGGGCGCGCGGCCTTGCTGGCGCCATGCGAGGTTCTGCATCTTGGTGCCGGTGTTGGCGGCGTTCATCGCCTTGATCGCCAGAGCAATGGTCATCAGCGCGTCTTTCCGCTTGTGATGTTCCGAGGTGAAATAGGCGCGCAGCCGGAAGAACGGATCGTTGACGCCGATGCCCGCCGGATCGGACAGCGTGGAAAAGAAGCGCTCGGCCAGCGATTCGTTGCGGCTAACCGCGAGGTAGTAGAGAAACGCCAGAATGGACGGGTTGGCGACGGTGCGGAGCTGGGTCGCCTTCTCGACCGCCAGCGTGATGCCGGGATTGTCGGCGAACGCCCGCTCGATATCGCTGTTTTCCACGCGATTGACCGGCGCCTTGTATTGCTCCACCACGCCGCGCTGCCAGCGGATGAGCCAAGCCAGCGCCGAGCCGATGACGTTGCGATAGCGCGGCGCGCCGTTCAGGGCGACGGTATCGCCAAACGACCGCGCCTTGCGAATGGTGTCGATGGTGGCGAACGCATCGCGGTCGATGCCCCAGGCGATGGCGGTATCGACCGCTATCTTGGTTTCGATGATTGCCCACAGCCGGTGCTGGCCGTCCAGCACGTCGCCGGTCTTGGAAATTTTGATGGTGTCGCCGTTGTACCGCCACTTGCCTTGGAGAATTTGCGACGCGATCCGCTCGACATGGGCCTGCGATAGCGGTCGATTCTCGCCGTTCATTTCCAGAAGCTCGGTCGCCCTTTCCAGCCCAACCGTCTCGCGTCGGAGAATTTCGCCGCCGCTGGCGACGGCTTTACGCAGCAGCGTCTTCGCTGATGTAGGCATCTTTGAATTCCTCAAGCCATTGGAGTGCCCGCAACAGCTTGGCGTCGACGACGCGGCGGCGTTGCGGATGAACCTTGACGATCTTTGCGACATCGGCTGGAAGCGGCAGCCCGGTGAGCTGGTCGAGCGCCGCGCTGACGCGCGACCAGATTTCAGCGACGAAGCGCTGGTTTTCGGCGCGCTCTTCGCGGCTGCGGGCAACCGGGCGCGACGGCGACTGAGCGCCAACGGACCGGCTGCCTCGAATGACGCGGGCGACGGCATTGACGGAAAGCCGGCCGGCGACGCACGCGGCGATCTGTTCCTCGCTGCCCTCGGCTATGACGAGGCGCGCCTCGCTGATGGTGGCCCGGCCGATCTCGAACATTGCCGCGATGTCGTCCAGCTTAAGCCGCGGGTTTGTTCCGACCAGCCGCGCCGCCACTATGGCGCGCTGGCTCACCGCCAAGCGACGGCGGGGAAGGTTGGCCGTGACGATGTACTCCTCGACGGTAACGCCGGCCGGCAAGTGAGCGATGCGCGGCTCGATGCCGAGCACCTGGCAGGCCCGCGCACGATTGCGGCCGTCGATGATCACGCCGTCTTGCACGATGATCGGGTCGAGCTGGCCGTTGGTGCGCATGCTGTCGACCAGCGCGTTGAACTCGGCGCCATCCATCAGCGGAAACAGGTCGGCTATGGGATGCGCCTTCATGCTCTTGGTGAGCTGCACGACGTTGCTCATGGCTTTGGTTCCTTTAGCAAGCCGGGTCATTGGGCTTGCTCTCTTTTGTGGAACCGAACACCCGGCGGCGCCAGAGCGGGATCCTTGAGCCGGCGTGCGTCGTCGTCGGCGCACATCTGGACGGCTTTGCGGAAGCCGTTGATTACTCGAGCCTCGCCCTTGTAGTGCCGCCCGGCGGCCTTCCAATCGACAACTTCTGCCGACCAGTACTCGCGCAAGCTCACCGCCTTGAGCGCCAGATCGCCTTTGACTTGCGCGCGTGCTGGCGCGCGGCCGGCGGCGTCGCGCAACTCGGCCGCGGCCTCGACAGCCTCACGCGCCGTGATCGCGTCGTCGATGGTGCCGCTGATGCCGGCCCGGTCTTGTGCGTGCTCGGCGATCCGCTCTGCTTCCTCGGCCGCCTTGCGCTTGGCGTCGGCCTCGGCTTTCAGCGCGGCGTCCTTGCGCTTGATCCAGTCGGCGAGCAGGCCCGGCACCCGCTTGCTGCCGGCGATGCGCTCGATGGCGAGGTCGAGTCTGGGCAACAGCGCGGCCGAGCGAGCGCCGATCTGTTCAAGGGCTTGCTCATGCGGTTCCATCAGGTGCGCGACAGTCGCCCGGATGGCGGCGAGCGCATCGAGGTGCTGCTGACGTTCCGGCACGCCGGCGCGCAGCACGTCACGCGACTTGCGGACCTGCACCAAGAACTCGGTCAGCTCGCGCGCCTCGTCCTCGTTCTGGAGCGGTCCCTTGGTCGTCCAGCCGTCGCACGCCACGACCAATGACTCGGCGCGTTCCAGCGCGGTCGGTTCTGGCGGCCGGTTATGGCCCAGCATGTCATTCATCGTCTCGTCCTCGGCGGTATCGCGTTGAGATCAATCGGCTGTTCTGGCCGCGCCGCCGGATGATTGGGCTGATGCTTCACCGCCCATTCGCGCAGCATGGCGAAGAACGCGAACTCCCTGTCGTTGCTCGGCCAGCACAGCGGCCATTCCTCGTAAGGGTCGATGGGCTGGCCAGCGCGATGCGTCCTGCCGTCGACCTCGACGCGCAGCACTGCATTCTCGATGAAGAACCGCACGGCGACCCACGGCCCGCCTTTGGTCAGCCGGCGCTTGTAGAAGCCCGGCTCGGGCTTGCCTATCGAGCGCATCAGTCCAACATTGCGATGATGGTGTCGAGCACTTGCACTTCGGCTATGTGCTCGAATGCTTCGAAGGCGATGGCGCCGACAATTGCTATCGCGGCGTAGCCGCCGAAACGCTTGGTAAACTTGGCGAGCTTTTCGCGTTTGCCGCCTAGGCCGACACCGATCTCTTCCGTGACGAGCTGGTCGAGATTGGCCGCTGCAATGCCACGCTCGCGTAGAATCCCGGCTGCATAATCGGCGTCCGCCGGCTTCTCGATCTTGACGAGGACAGGCGTCCAGCCGGAATGAATTTTGATGCAGTGTTTGGCCAGGATCTCGCCGTCGCGCGGCGCCTTGCAGAGCGGGCAATAGAAGGTCCGAATCGCTCTAGGGTGTCTCGCCCGCGCCATCGCACTCCTCCGCCACCAAGGAGGACTGCTAGAGTGCCGACGGCGCACCTATCCCTGAACCTACCCAGCACTTTTCTGTGAAATGCCGGCGTACATAGGCATCGCCCGAAGGCGCTCCAACGTCCTATCCAATGACACGATAGGAGGCTGACTGAGGGACTGTGGAACGAAGGCCCTGCGCGAGCCTGAACCACGGAGCGACAACCAATGCCTCGGGGCGATTGCTGTACGCCACTATTACTGGGCCACACTCTGACGGTGCGTCGCTCGCACATCGGGGTGAATGTGCAACTGCGGGCCGCCGGCACGTTACGCGCGCGTGACAGAGGAGGTCAAGCCGCAATCGGCGCGATTTGAGATCAACACTTTTTGGGGATTGACTCGTCGACTTCGGTGGATAAATCGCGCCGCCTTTTCGGGCCGATTATGCAGCATCTCGCGCCGCGGTTGCGTTCGCGAGGCTATCCTATCTTATTCCTTTCCGACTCCTATCTACCCCCTTTTCTACCCCACTTGAGCGAGCCCCGCTCTCAGCCCGCGCCGAGCGCTTGCTCGCGCAAAGCGCGCTTAGACAAGCAGCGGTTGCCCCGCCAGACTCCGCGCCATTATGCGCATCACCGACCGTGAGGTCCTCGGGCTGATCGTCGGCCGCTACAAGACGCCGGCCGCCGCCGCTCAAGCACTCGGACTCGGCCACAAGCAGTTCTTCTACAATTGGCGGGCTCGCGGCATTCCCCGTGGCTGGCGCCGCACCTTGTGGATGCTGTGCAAGGAGCGCGGCATTCATTTCGACGAGGCGTGGTGCATTGCCGGCAAGAGCCGGCAAGAACGAGCCGCCCTGGCCAGATCGTTGCGATCGGTCGCGCGTACCAGCAATGGAGCGACCAATGGAAAAGCCGGGCGGAAACGAAAGACGGGCAGCAAGCCGCGGCAGCGGCCAGCCCAACGACAAACTCTCGAAGCAGCGGCGCGCTGAGTAGGTGTCGCCATGGCGGCACCTGTTAATCTCCACGCCGAGCTGTGGCGGGCGATGCGAATCGCGCGAAAAGCCGTCAGTGCGGACGCGGACCCGCTACGTGCCGCCGTCAAGACCGCGATCGTTGACGCCGCCCTGCGTGGGCGCATCAGCTTCACTCACGCCCATCTCCTTATCGTGCGCTACGGCCTGCAGGAGGACTAGGTCATGGTCGTGCACGTCGTCGATCTCAACGCCGTCGAATTTCTGGAAGGGATCAGTGATCTCAAGGACGCCAGACAGGTCGCCGTCTATGTGGTTGTTTGCCTCGCGATCTATGCCCGCCAGGGCCCCGTTGCCAACAATCCGAAATGGATCAGCGGGATGGCGAAGATGCGCCGTCCAACTGAAACAAGCGTCGCTATCGGCGAGCTGCTCGCGCTCGGCAAGCTGCGCCTTACTGACGACGGCAGGCTGACTAACAACCGCTGTGAACGACAACTGGCAATGGCAATCCGCCGGATGGGCGGTTTGGTAGCAACTCGTCAGCAACTCGGTAGCAACTCGTCAGCAACTCGTCAGCAACTCGTCACGAACTCACCCCCTAAGTCTGGGAAAATCAACGGCTTAGGTCGCGTGCACGACGCGACCACCACCACTACCATAACCAAAGACTCTATAACACACACCGAGTCTGTTGCCGCGCGCGAGGCAAATGGTATCGACTCCGGTGGTGGTGGTGGTGTTTCTGAGCATGACCTTGAGCGCCTGCGGCGCTGGCGAGTCCCTAATGAACTAGAGGCCCGCTTGCAGCAAAAGCGGCGCGATATCACCACCGAGCACATGCGATCCAGAACCCGTGAGTGGCGCGAGTATGCTGTTGAGCACGGCATCCCACGGGACTTTGCGAAGTCGTGGCTCGGCTGGCAGATGGCGACACCATTGCGTCGCCGGGTGCGGTCGCTGTGAGCCGCGATCTCGGCGACGCCCTGCGCGCCAAGGGCATCAATCTTCCGTTCTTGCAACGCGGCACGCGCCGCATCCTCTGTCCGGAGTGTTCAAGTGGCCGACGACTACACACCAAAGACCGGTGCCTTTCGATCAAAGTCGACGACGAAGGGGCGAAATGGCAATGCTGGCACTGCGGATTCAAGGGCCGAGCGCCATGGACCGCCGATCACCCCAAGGATCGTCGCTTTGATCGAAGCGCGTGGGCTCGACAGCGAGCCGCTGACGGAAAAGCTTGGCGTGACCGCTTCCGAAATGCTCGGTGGTGACGGCAGCATCGCGATCCCCTATCTGGACGAGGGCCAGCAGGTTGGCCGCAAGCACCGCACGCTGACCGAGCCAAAGCGTTTCCTGCAAGACAAAGGCAGCGCGCAAATTTTTTACAACGTCGACGCGCTGCGCGACGACACGCTGATCCATCAGCCGCTCGTGATTACCGAGGGCGAGCTTGATTGCTGGGCGGCATTGCAGTCGGGCATGCTGCGAAGCATCTCGGTGCCGGGCGGCGCGCCGTCCGAGCCGGTCGATGAACTGAACGCCCAGAAGTACGGTTTCGTTCGTCATGCTGAAAACGCCGGGCTGCTCGATCAGGCGCGCGTGCACGATATCGTGCTGGCGACCGACGGCGATTCCAACGGGCGCAATCTCCGACATGATCTGCTGCTACGCTTAGGCGCCGCACGCTGCCGTGTCGTCGAGTACCCGCCGGCCTGTAAAGACCTCAACGATGTCCTGCGAATCCTTGGCCCCGATGCGGTGCGCGCCTGCATCAAGAACGCCGCGCCGGCTGATATCGAGGGATGGTATGAGTTTCCCGAGTGGCTTGTCGGCGAGCAGTTCCCGGCGTTGCGCATGGGCATGGAGCAGATGGACGAGCACTATCGTCTGCGTCTTGGTGATCTAACCGTGATCACCGGCATCCCCGGCATGGGCAAGTCGGCGCTCGTCACCGAGATCGTCTGCCGGATGGCAAGCGTCCATCACTGGCGCTTCGTGTGGGCGCCGTTCGAGATGACCAAGCCCGAGATGAGTCGCGCGCTGCGCACGTTTCACAGCGGCATGCTGCAAAAGCACATGATGGACGACGACCTCATCGCCGCCGATGAATGGATCAATCAGCACTTCTCCGTGATCGTGCCGAGTCTGGACCACGAGGTTTCTCTGCAATGGTTCCTCGAAACGGCGGCACAGGGCATCTTGCGGTTTGAGGCCCAGGCGCTGGTCATTGATCCGTGGAACGAGATGGATCACGTCAGACCGCCTGATATGTCCTCCACCGAGTATGTCGGCTTCGCCATCAAAGCGCTGAAACGGTTTGCGCTAAAATATCGGGTCCATGTGATCGTCGTCGCCCATCCGGCCAAGATGCAGCGCAATCGCGCGGGCGACTATCCGATACCGGGGCTCTACGACATCGCTGACAGCGCGCATTGGGCCAACAAGGTCGATGTCGGCATCGTCGTCCATCGCTTCGACCCGAAGACTCCGAACACGCTACTGCGCGTCGCCAAGGCCCGCTTCCGCGCCATCGGGCGCGTCGGTGACATGGCCGGCATCTGGGACTTTGAGACAGGGCGCTACACCATGGGCGATCTCAAGGAAATCCTTGGCGATGACTACTGAATATTCGCCCTACACCGAGCGTAATATCAGGCGGCTGGCGATGACGACCGTGCCGCTGTTGCGCGCCGATCCGCACAACTGGGGCAATGGTCACGTTCATGAGATTGATGACGAGCGTGACCAGACGCTCTGTGGCAAATCACCCAGCAATTGTCCCGGCACCCGCTTTCGAGGCCCGCGCTCACAGATTACCTGCAAGGGGTGCCAGCGTTCGATTGAGGCTAGCCGCCGGCAAGTAGACTACGAGCGCAATTACCGACCGCGGCGCGAGGCCGAGCAGCGGGAATGGCGTCGTGCCTATGATCAATATTTGGCAAGCCCCGAATGGAATCGCCGCCGAGCCCTCGTGATGAAGCGCGCTGACAATATGTGCGAGGGTTGTGGCCAGCGTTATGCTACGCAGGTTCATCACTTGCGCTATCCGCGGGGCTGCTCGCCGGGCTCACGCGAATGGTTGGCGCAAGAAAAGTTGTTCGATCTTCGCGCGATCTGCGGTGCCTGCCACGATGACGTTCATCCGCCAGCATGATTCGCCCGGCCTCAATATCCGCCGGCAAAACTGGACGACGCGTCGTTGGCGCGTCTCCGAGCACGGCAACGCCTTCTTGAACGTGCGCGGCTTCAACATCGTGGTGTTCGGCTCGCGCAAGGGCTGGGGCATCAAGATCGAGCAGCGCTATGGCGAGCGCTGCCAGTTCGGCAAGCGCCGCTATCCAACATGCGCGGAGGCCAAGGCGGCGGCATTCGAGGCACTGATGTGGGCCGAGCAAAAGTGGGGCGGCAACGGCCGCTATGGAGAACTCGATGGACGAAGCACTCAAGCCGGCGGCTGAGCCCGCCAAGGAATGGCCGGCCGACCAGTCCGAGCACCGGCTGGTGAGCGAGCTGACGCCCTATGCCCGGAACGCGCGCACGCACAGCGACGCCCAGATCAACCAGATCGCCGCGTCGATCACCGAGTGGGGCTGGACCGTGCCGGTGGTGATCGACGAGACGGGCATGATCATCGCCGGCCATGCCCGCGTGCTGGCGGCCGAGCGGCTCGGCCTTGCCGAGGTGCCGGTGGTGGTCGCCCGCGGCTGGACCGACGAGCAAAAGCGCGCCTATGTGATTGCCGACAACAAGCTGCCCTTGAACGCCGGCTGGGACGACGCGCTGTTGCAGCTCGAGTTGAGCGACTTGCAGACCTCGGGCTTCGATCTCTCGCTGATCGGCTTCAATGTCGACGAATTGAGGTCGATGTGGGGCGGCGAGGAAGCGGCGCCGACAGCGTCGCTGTCGGAGCGCTTCGGCGTGCCGCCGTTTTCCGTGCTCAACGCGCGCGAGGGCTGGTGGCAAGCGCGCAAGGCGGCATGGCTGGCGCTCGGCATCGAATCGGAGCTCGGGCGCGGCGGCGGCATCACATGGGACGAGAGCGGCGACCTCTCGGGCTTTCGCCATGGCGGCATCATGCATAGCCGCGACCGGGCGGCGCCGGGCGGCTCGCTCATGCCGACCATCGACAAGGCGACCGGCAAGATCGTGCGCGCCGACAGCCATGGCCGGCCGATTCCCGGCACCGAGGCGGGCTGGCGGCGCAAAGCCAACGCCGAGCCGGCGGGCGGCGGCGGCGGCGGCTGGGCTGAGATGAACCGCCAGATGGCGGCCAACCGCGCCAAGCGGCTGGCCGCGGCGCGGGCGCCGGGCGAGATTCCGGGCGGCATGACCTTCGGCGCCATGACCATGAGCGACGGCGCCGAGCGCACGATCACCGGCACCTCGATCTTCGACCCGGTGCTGTGCGAGCTGGCCTACCGCTGGTTCTGTCCGCCCGACGGCCTGGTGCTCGATCCGTTCGCCGGCGGCTCGGTGCGCGGCATCGTCGCCGCCCGGCTCGGCCGCGCCTATCTCGGCGTCGATCTCAGCGAGCGGCAAATCGAGGCGAATCGCGCGCAAGCGAAAGCCATCTTGCGGTCCGAGGAACCGCAGCCGGCATGGCGCCAGGGCGACAGCCGCGAGATTGCCAAGCACGCCGAGGGCGTCGAGGCCGACTTCGTTTTCTCGTGCCCGCCCTATGCCGACCTTGAGCGCTACAGCGACGACCCGGCCGACCTCTCGACATTGCCCTATGCCGAATTCCAGAAGGCGCTCGCGCTGATCGTCGAGGCGACATGCCGGTTCCTCAAGCCCGATCGTTTCGCCGCTTTCGTGGTCGGCGACGCGCGCGGCCCGGACGGCAACTACTACGGCTTGCCGTGGGACATGGTGGCGGCGGTCGAGGCGGCCGGCCTCAAGCTCTATAACGAGGCGGTGCTGGTGACGGCGGCGGGCTCGCTGCCGATCCGCGCGGCAAAGCAATTCGAGGTGTCGCGCAAGCTCGGCAAGACCCATCAGAACGTGCTGGTGTTCGTCAAAGGCAATCCTCGCGCGGCGGCGGCGGCAATCGGCGCCGTCGAGTTTGGCGAGATCGGCGAGGACATGGGCGGGACCGAGGAACCGCTCGGCGGCGAGATCGCGTGAGCGACGACTGGATCATTCGCCATCGCGGCATCGACTGGCACTGTCGAACGGAGCAAGACGCGCTCGGCGTGTTGGTGTGGCTCCGCGATTTTCGCTCGCCGCTGGGATTAATCACCATAGAGCCGGTACCGTCCCAGAAGATGGTCGCGTTGCTGGCGACGTTGCCGAATCAAGCGCAAGCGAGGCTTTTATGACGGCTATGGGTGAGGCTGAGGAACCGCTCGGCGGCGAGATCGCGTGAGCATCACCATCCTGTCGCTACGCGCCGGCTTGCATTGGCCAAGCCCGGTGAGCTGCATTCAGGACGCCTTCTTCGGCGCGCTGTCG
>Ga0066903_100002117_pt1 | contig 15234 bp, 12 predicted proteins | sample PanSoiMetaGPlot1_FD_67491 | JGI IMG/M metagenome (GOLD analysis project Ga0066903, IMG submission 67491) | Tropical forest soil microbial communities from Panama analyzed to predict greenhouse gas emissions - Panama Soil - Plot 1 (version 2) | ecosystem: Environmental > Terrestrial > Soil >...
GGGCCGACGAAGTCCTTCATCTGGGCCTGGTCGCCGCTCTTGGAGGTGCGGCTCTCGCCGAACACGTTGCCGAAGGTCAAGCAGCTCTTGCCGCCGTTGCCGGTCAGCTCGAGGGCAGACAGGTTGACCCCCGCCTCGCCGAACTCGAACTGGGTCAGGGTGCGGTCGCCGCCGGGCCCGAGTGTGTCGACGACGTCCCCGGTGTTGACCAGGGCCTCCTGCGGCAAGGAGCCCGGGACGGCGTCCCAAGTCTTGGTGGTGTCGTTCCACTCGGACGCGTCGAGCGTCGAGTTGCCGCTCTGGAAGTTGTAGACGAACAACAGGTCGCCCTGGGTGCGCTCGACGAACGGGCTGCTCGCGCCCCCGCATACGACGCCGCTCTGGTTGAACTCGAACGAGACGAAGACGTCGCTCTGCACCGTCGTGTCGAGCTGGCGCTCCCAGGCGAGGAAGAGATACACCTGGCCGTCGATCGTCTCGGACGCGACATAGATGCGCGCCAGATCGGCCTTGTCGTTGGCCTTGCCCGTCGTCGTGGTCGGGCATTCGGTCTCCTGCTTCATGCCGCCGGCGTAGATGTTGTCGCTGGCCGAGTTGACCAGGTCGGTTATGCCCACGAAGGAGAGGCCGCCGAGCGTGGCGGTGCCGACGTTGCCGTTCCAGTCCACCCCCGGAGGAGCATCGAAGCTGTTCCAGTCCTGGCAGCTGCCGCCGTTGGTAACGGCGAGGTTGCCGTCCGCATCCTCGAAGCCCGTCGTATTTGCGATCGTGGTGCCCGTTCCACAACCGGTCGCGGCGAGCAGCCGGTTCGGCGCGAGATTCGGGAAGAGCGCAGCGGCGGAGAGGGAAGAGGCGCCGCGCGCCGCCGAGCGGCTAGCGCCTGAGGAGGAAGAGCGAGAAGAGTGAGAGGAGCGAGAAACGTACGAAGCGTGCCCCTGGGCACGCGAAAGCAAATGGGTCGAGCTCTTGGCGGCGCCTGCAGCGGCCGCATCACCCGACTTGTGCTGGGCGACGGGGCGGCCGGATGCCGCGCCGAAGGTAAACAGTGAAACGACTACGAGAGCGGCAACGACTGTCGCTCCGATCAGCGTGCGCCGGCTGCGCAGCGGCCGGCGGGGTGTCCTCGGTGTACCCATTCTTCCTCTTCCTCCCCTTCGCTCGTGGGCCGGAGCACGCTCCTGGCCCAGCCTCATAGCTCTTCAAGCTGAGTCAAGAAAAAGCCCGTCTCCGGCGAGCCCTTCGATGGGCTAGTCGGGCCAAGCCCTTGGCCCAGACCCCGTTCACAGAGCCTGAACAGGCGGGGCCGTCCCTCGATCCGGTCACTCGAACGAGGGACTGTTTTCCCATGGCGCGCAGCCGATCTCAGGCGGCAGAAGCACCAGCGGCCCTCTCCCCCAATGTTCACGACCCTTCGCCTTCTCCTCGTCACCGCTGCCATCGCAGCCGCTGCCCTCCTCGGCGGAGCGGCGCGCGCGCTCGCTTGCGGCAACTCGACAGGCTACTCCTATGCCGGCCTCTCTGCCGTGGAGCGCTCGTACGGCATCTCGGCGATCGTGACTCCGCTCGATGCCTTCGACGTCATGAACGGGCACGTCGCGGGTTGGGTCGGAGTCGGCGGGCCCGGCGAAGGGCCGGGCGGCACGAACGAGTGGATCCAGATCGGGCTGAGCGGCTTCCCGGATGTGACCGGTAGCGACGTGTACTACGAGGTCGCGCAGCCGGGCCGCTTCCCGACCTACCACCAGGTCACCGCGAACGTTCCCGTCGGGCAGGCGGTCAAGGTGACCGTCCTCGAGATCCACAACCGCCCGAACTACTGGCGGGTCTGGCTGAACCACCGGGCGGTGTCGAAGGCGATCTACCTACCGCAGAGCCACCGCCGCTGGACGCCGATCGCGACCGCCGAGAGCTGGGACGGCGGGACCCGCGGCGCGTGCAACAGCTTCCTCTACCGCTTCCGCCACGTCACGGTCGCACACGCGCCCGGGGGCGGCTGGCACCAGCTCACGGGCGGCTATCCGATCCGCAGCTCCGTGACACGCGTCCGCCGCTCGAGTGGAGGCGCCGCGTTCCTCGCAGCCGAAGGCCAGCTGGCCTTCCGGTCGCTGCTCTCCTTTACGCCTTGAGCCAGATCGGCGTGCCGAGCGGCGCGTAGCGCTCGAGCTTCTTCGCCGTGATGTTGGCCACGCGGACGCAGCCGTGCGACACGGCCTTGCCGAGGAGCCACGGTTCGCTCGTCCCGTGGATGCCGACGACGCCGCCTCCCGGCCACTCGGTCAGCTTCGAGTAGGCGCTCGTCTCGACGGCGAAGACGCCGAGGAAGGGATCGCGGTATGGGACGAAGCGGGCGGCGACGAAGTAGCGCCCCCTGGGTGTTTCCCTTCCCGGCGCGCCCACGGCGACCTTCCCGTGCCAGACGTGCCGGCCGTTGTGGAAGAGGTCGATCGTCCGCGACGAGATGTCGACGACGATCTGCCCGTGCGTGGGCGAGAGCGAGACGGTGTTCGCCGGAATCCAGCCGTAGGTGCCGTTCGGGCGCATGGGGATGCTGACCCGGTACCAGACGTTGCCGTCGGAGCCGACCGCCTTCCGAACCGCGAACATCTCCTGCGGCCGGTAGTCGGGCCGGAAGTCATGCATCACCTTGATCACCGGCGACTGCGGGTTCGGCGTGCGCCGGACGGGCACCGAGTGGACGAGCAGCGACCCCGCTGCGGGGAAGACGGATTCAATCTTGGAGTTGCCGGAGACCGACCTGGGCGTCGTGGTCGAGGTCGACGTGGACGTGGTTGAACCGGCCGCGGCGCGCGTCGGCAAGACGACCGCGGCGGAGAAACCCGCGACGGCGACGCAGGCCATGAAAAGCAGGGCGACGCGATTCATGTGCTGGCAGCGTAGACGGCCGCGGCCGCCGGTGTCGACGGACGCCACTGGGGCAGCGTCGCGCGGACGGTGGTGCCTCCCCCGGGACTGGTCTCGATCTCGACGACGCCGCCGAGCAGCCGGACCCGCTCGGAGATGCCGGCCAGCCCGAGCCGGTCGGCGCCGAGGGTGCGCGGGTCGAAGCCGCAGCCGTCGTCGGTCAACGTCAGTCCGACGAACGTGCGGGTGCTGCGCAGGGCGACTTTCACCCGCACAGCATTGCTGTGCTTTCGGACGTTGGACAGACCTTCTTGGACTACTCGGAAGAGGACGATCTTCTGGGAGTCGCTGAGGCCGCTGAGGTCCCCGTCGACGTCGAGGCCGTACTCGATTCCTGTCGTGCGGTTCAGCGCACGGAGCTCGGACTGCACCGCCTCCTCCACCGGCCGGGCGACCGCCGTGGTCGCGCGGACGGAGTGGGCGACTTCGCGCAGGCTCTCGTCGAGCGCCGCGAGGCGGGCGTGGACGTCGTTGAGCCGGCCGCGGACACGCGACCGGTACTCGTCCGGCACGACGCCCGAGATCTGTGTCGACGCTGCCCGCAGCTCCTCGCCGAGCAGGACGATCTCCTGCAGTGGCCCGTCGTGGAGGTCGAAGCCGAGGCGAACGAGGCGTCGCTCGCCGGACGCCATAAGCTCGCGCTCTCGCTGCACCTTCCGGTCGAAGATCGACGCGCGCTCCAGCAGCGGGGCGAGCGCGGACGCGGCCTCCTCGAGGTACTCCTCGAGATGCTCCGACTCTCCGCCGCGACCGCGGACGACGAGCGCCGCGTAGGGACGATCCCAACGCTCGACGACCCGAGCATGGACGTGGCCGGAGTTGGTGAGCACGCCGTCGAGCGCGGCCCGTGCCACCTCGCGCAGGCGCCGGCTCTGCGGGGCCTTCCCCTCCGACACGAGGCACGTGGTCGCGCCGGTCGCGTCGACGATCCACAGCGACGCGGCCGAAGCCGGAGCCAGTTCGACGAGCAGTGCCAGCGCCAGCTCGGCGGCAGCCGCCGGCGGCAGCTGGGTGCATTCCTTGCTGGCGAGCGCCCGGCGGAAGACGGCGAACGCCGCCGCCTCCGGCGGCACGCCGAGCTCGTCGGCCGCTGCCGTCACCGCGGCGCGCGCCTCGCCCGGCTCGAACCGGTGCTCGACCGCGACTGCCGCGACGGCGTCGCCGAGGAAGTCGAGCGCGGCGCCCTGTCCCCAACCCGCGGCCAGCCGCCGCGCTCGCACCTCGCAGGCGCGAAGCGCGGCGCGCAGGTCGCGTGGAAGAAGTGCAGCGCCCGCGGATCGTGGCTTTCCTGTTCCGATCGCGGCCGCACGCGCGATCAGTTCGGAGGCCAGCGTCGCACCAACCGGCGCGACGCCGTCGGCCGCAGCGTCCACAGTTTCCACAGAGCGAATTCTGCGTTCAATGAACAGGTTGAACAATGGGACCCTGGGCCCAACTGGCGCTCATCCTCCTGAACACCTGCGCGGGCAAGATTCAGGCCGGACCACGACCTACCTCTCCAACGCCTTTCACCGCCTCGTTTCTGGCTCAACGAAGCGGCTGGGGGACTCGCGCACGTTTCCTGAAGCGCGGCGGCTCATCCGCCTCGCCGAGCGCTGTGACGCCCAAACGCTTATTTCGCCCTACGAAGCACCTTGCACCGATGTCCACAGGCGCGTTCAGAAATTGAACGCGGGCTCCGCCTCCTGTCCGTTTCCGACACGCCCGACGCCGCCAGAGAAGCCCCGCGCGTCAGGCGTCCAATTCTTCGAGGACGAGCACGTCTCCCACCTCGACCCCGGCGGTGGAGGCGGCCCCCGCCGGCAGCTCGAGCGCGGCGACCGCGCGCCGCGCTCCCGCGACGCGCCACGGCGCGAGCCGATGCCTGACGCCGACCACCTCGCGCTCGCGGTCGAGGAACACCACGTCGATCGGGAAGCGCATGAAGAACATGTGCACCGAGCCTGCGCGATCGATCAGCATCCCCTCGCCGGACTCGAGGCCGCTGCGCCCGAGCAGTCCGCGCGCCCGCCCGAACGCAGTCTCGGGTACCTCGCACCGCTCGCAGAGCACCGTGCCCTCCGCGGTGCGCACGCTCATGAACGAGGCTGCCGCCATGGCCACAACCTTGGGGAGAAGGCTCTACCTGAAGTTGAGGCCGAGCCGCTGGAACAGCGACGCGTCGGCGCCGGTCGGTTCGTCGTCCACGTCCGCCGGCGACGTCTCGGGTGCGGCCTGACGGACGCCGAGCCAGTGGTAGACGGGAGGCGCGTCCTCGGGGACATTGGCCGAGACAGGCGGAGCTTCATCCGTCCCGATCTGGCCTAGCCTCTTCTTCAGCGCCTTCGCGCCGTTGATGTCCATGCGCGCGTAACTCCCTTGTCCGACCTCGACCTCGTTCGCAGCTTGGACGATATCTCCTCCACCGTCGATGGCCCAAAGGGGTGGTCCGAGCCATCCCACCGGTGGGGTGGCTCCGGTCGAGGCGTCGGCTTTACTGTGGATCATGGTGTCGCGCGAGCGCCTCCACCGCCTCGGCGCGACCGTCGCCGAATGGGCGACAAGAACAGGATCGAGACCCGCCGTGCGGATCGCCGGGCGCCTACTCGCCCTCGCTCTCGTCGTTCTTCTCGCGCTCCGTCTCTGGCAGCTCTGGCGTCGGGAGCCAGTCGACTTCGGGCAGGTCGACGGAGTGATCTTCGCCGTGGCGGTCGTCGTATCCGTCGTCGCGGTGACGGCCTACGGACTGGTCTGGCCTTATATCTTGCGCTGCCTCGGCACGCCCGCGCCGTGGTCGTGGATCACGCTCTTCTTCAAGAGCCAGCTCGGCAAGTACCTGCCCGGGAGCGTGTGGCAGTACGCCGGCCGCGTGGTCGTCGCGCGAAACCGAGGAGTGCCGGTTCAGAGGGCGGTCACCTCCGTTGCTGCCGAGATCGTATATTCCGCGGTCGCCGCTGCGGCCGTTTCGAGCTTGATCCTGGGCTGGATCGCGCTGGCCGGGGTGCTCCTCTGTCTCGCGGGTCTGCTCGCTGGGGCCGTTGCGCTTCGGCCACGCATCACCGGCGCGCTCGCGCAGGCACCTCCGGTCGGGAGCACCGGTCGCTTCGACCGTCGGAGCGGGTCCGCAGCGCTGCGGGCGGCACCTTCCACCGTTGCCCTCTACCTCGTCGTATGGGGGATCTACGGCCTCGCCTTCTGGACGACGGGGCGTGCGCTCTTTGCCGTTCCTGCAACGGATCTTCCGCGGTACATCGGCGTCTTCGCCCTCGCGTGGCTCGCCGGCCTGGTCGCCTTCTTCGCACCTGGCGGAATCGGCGTACGAGAGGCGGTCATTGCAGCGCTCCTCGCCAACAAACTCGGCCAGGCGGATGCGATCGTGCTCGCCGCGACGTCCCGCATCGTCCTCACCGCCATCGACCTCGTCGCCGGGGCGGCCTCGTTCGGCGTGCCCGGGCTGCGGCGGCTCACGCCGAACCCCTCGGAGCCGGTCAATGACGGATAGCGATTTCGTCGGGCCGATCGGCAACGCAAGCCCGAAGTACGAGAGCTCGAATCCGGTCGTCCGACGTTTGCTGGACCGCTTCCTCCGTCGAGTGGATGAAGCGGCCACGCGCCTCGAGCCGACCTCGGTGCTCGACGTCGGTTGCGGCGAAGGGGTCGTGACCGAGCGCCTGGCGCACCTCCTCGCGCCGACGAAGGTGTTGGGTGTCGACGCCGACCAGCAGCACCTGAGGGAGGAGTGGCGCACCCGGGGCGCGGCCAACCTCTCCTTCGAGACGGGATCGGCCTACGACCTGCCGTTCTCCGACGGAAGCTTCGACGTCGTGTGCTGCATCGAGGTGCTCGAGCATCTGGAGCGACCGCGCGACGCGCTGGCCGAGATGAGGAGAGTCGCAGGACGGGCGCTGCTGCTCAGCGTCCCGAACGAGCCCGGCTGGCGTATCTCGCACATGGCCGCAGGCCGCAACATCAGGGAGCTCGGCAACACCCCGGGCCACGTGAACCACTGGTCGAAGCGCTCGTTCCTCAGCCTGGTGTCGGAGCTCGGGACCGCCCGTGCCGAAGCCGTGTTCCCATGGACGCTCGCAGTGGTTCAGGTCGGCGGCTAACCCCACTCGCCGAAACGCCGGCTAGCGACGTGGCGCGCACCGACGAAGCCTAGGCGTCGAATCAGTGGAGCGCGAACCAGATCGTTCCTGGAAAGTCGAGCGTGCCCGAGCCGAAGTAGAGCTGGAGACCGGCGGCGTCGTTCGTCGCGATCGTCCAGCAGATGTTGCCGCTCGTGGACTGGCCCGAGTAGATCGGGTGGCTGTAATCCAGCGGCTGCGGGACTGCGGGGCACGCGTTCCCGAACGGGTTGTACGAAGTCCCGTTAGTGCCCCTGGCGTCGTAGGTGCCGACATCCCGCGCCGTCGCTTGGCCGCCTCCGGTGTATCTCACCGTCAGATTTGCCTCGAAGTATTCGGCACCCGCAGGCGGCGCGGGCCAGAGCTGCACGTTCGGGGTGGCCGAGTTGACCCGCACCGTGAAGCCGTTCCCGAGGTCCTTCGCGGTGCCGATCGGGATTGGTTGTGCGCGCGTGAGACCGGGCGCGACCGGGACGAACTCGGCTCTGACGCGAATGTTGCGCGCGCCGGAGACGTTCTTATGAGCCCGCGCAGCGTCGATCACGCACCTGGGTTTCGTGCGCTTGCACGCTCCATGCCAGCCCGCGAACTTCCAGCCCTGATACGCACTCGCGATCAGTACGACGCGACGCGCGTGGAGCAGACCGTCTGCCGCTGGGCAAGAGGCGTTCGTGCAGCGGAACGTCGGACGGGTGTAGAGCCCCTTCATCGTCTTCACGCTGCCCCAGCCTTTCATCCCGACCCAGACGTTCCCGGTGTAGGACTGTGCGGATCTCGAACGGGCGCTCGCTGTCGTGCCCAGGAACCCGAACAGCAGAACGGCGACCCCTGCGACCGAGATCAAGTGCTTGGCGGGCAGGGCCTGACCCTCTTGGCGCCTAGTGGCGCCCGGCGTGCCGGCGAAGCTTGAAGATCTTCGTCGGGCTAAAGCCGGTCGAGTTGCCGTCGGCGTCCACTGCCTCGACGTGCCAGTAGAACTTCCCTCCCTTGGCGTAGGCACTCGACATTGGCGACGCGACGACCGTTCCTTCGGTCTTGTCCGACTCGACGCCGCCCGAGAAGTCGGGCCGAGTTGCGACCTCGACGATGTACTCCCTGAGTCCGGGCCGTCCCTGCCAACTGAAGATCATGGCGTGTGGGCTCCTCGCGAGGGCGGTATGCGTCACCGGATTCAGGTCGCGCTCGAACGACACGAGTGCGGAGTAGGGACCGGCACCGGCGCCGCTGAAGTCTGCGCGCACCTGCCAGTGGAAAGCGCCTGCGCCGGCGAGGCCCACCGGCACCATCGCCGGAGTGGAGACATGGAAGTTCTTCGTCGACCCGCTCGGCAGCACGACGTGAACGTCGTAGCCGATCGCTCCATCAATCGGCGTCCAGCGCAGTGTCGGGACCACGTCACCTGACGTCGTTCCGGCTTGCGGCTGCGGGATCGGAAGAACCTGCTTGAACGTCCCGGAGCTCGACCAGGTCAGCGCTATCCCCTGCGCGTCGTTCGCCTGCACCCTCCAGTAGAGCGTCGACTGCGCGGGGTATGTGGTGGTGCTGACATAGGCGGTAGACCCGGTCACCACGTTGGTGAGCAGCGAGCCGAACGCCGGGTCGGTCGATACCTGGAGTCTGTAGGTGAGGGCTCCCTGAACGGGCGTCCACTGGAACGCCGGCTGGATCGCCGCCAGCTGGATGCCGTTGGTCGGCGAGAGCAGGCTGGGCGGAGTAGAGCGCTTCTGGAAGTCGCAGACGTTGTCTGGGGGGTCCAGGTCTCCGCACGCATGGAGCGGGTCGAGTGGCAAACTCGTCTCGAGTCGCAGCGGGAGCCCCGTCCCGTTTGCGTTCGCTGCCGGCAGGATCGCCCAGTAGTACGAGGTGGTCTCGTCGGCGATCGTGTGCCGTGGTACGTAGGCGGGAATCTGAGTGAAGGCGTAGTCGACGAGCGTGGTGAACTGCGGGTCGCGGGCGATGATGACCCAGTAGGCGTTCGCTCCGGGGATCGGATTCCACGTGTACATCGGCGTCTGGCCAGTCAAGACGGCGCCGGCGGGGTCGGGAGAGACGGCACTGGCGGGAGAGAGGTAGTCGCTGCTCGCCGGGATCTGGGCGCCGCCTGTCGCCGGGGCATTGGGCTGATACGTGAACGCGTTGTTGAGGAAGGTGTAGTCGCCGTAGACCTTCTGCCCCGCGCTGTCCCCGTCTCCCTCGGCACGGATGCGAACGCAGTAATGATTTCCGGCCGTGAGCTTCGTACCGCCTGCTTCGAAGGTGGCTCCAGTGCTCGGATACGGCAGCGGCCCGTGTCCGTTCCCCAACGGCGACCATGCGGTCAGCGGCGTGAGCACATGCATGTCCTGCGCCGCGGTCTGGATGTCGCAGACGTTACCGCTCATGCTGTAGACGTCGAGGTCGTAGAGAGAGGCTCCGGCGACGGGGCTCCAGACGAGAATCGGTACCGCGGTCGGCCAGCCGGGCGGCTTCGGGCCGGTGTCGCTGAGCTCGTCGCGCATGTGCAGCCCCGTCACCGTCGGTTCCACCTGGGGCACCGAGTCGAAGAACTGGGTGAACGACGAGCCCTGACTCCAGACGCCGTCGTCACCCTGGGCGTTGATCGGGCGCACGCGCCAGTAGTAGGTGTTGTTCGGGAAAGGCTTGATCGGCGAGAACCCTGTCGCGTTCGTCGTGGCCGTGTAGACGCTCGAGCTGCTGTTGAAGTCCTGCGAGAAGTTCACGTCTAGCTCGTACTTGGCTGCACCGGGAACGGCCGCCCAGCTGAGGAGCGGGTCGAAAAACTCCGGGGCGCTGACGAGATCACTCAGGCTCGCCTGCGTCGTGGTGGGCCAGCTCCACGTGAAAGAGCGCACGGCTGAGGTGTTGCCCTCGTGCCCGTCCGCGTCGACCGGGGTGATCGTCCAGTAGTACGTGCCTTGGGCAAGTGTGGTGGGCGGGATGTACGAGGCAGCCGTCGTGACCGTCTGGGCGCCGGACACGAGCGACGTCATCTGGGGTCCGCGCGCGATCGCCACCTCGTATCGCACGGCCCCGAGCACCGGCGTCCAGCTCAGCAGCAGTGGGTGGGCCGGGAACGTGACCGACGCGCCGTTTGCCGGCGTCAGCAGCGTCGGAGCCGCGCTCCAGACCTTCTTGAACGAGTGAGTGATCCACTTCGAGACCGAGCCGTTCTTGCGGATCCCGCGCACGCGCCACCAGTACGTGCCGTCGGGAAGCGTGTGCGACAGCGTGGCCGACGTGCTCAGCGTCGAGAAGTTCCCGGCGCCGCCGAGGACCGGCGAATGGAATTTCCGGTCGCTCGCCAGCTCGAACTGGTAGTGGTCGACTTTGCGGACAGCGGACCAGTGAAAGACCCCCGTGGCGTAGGAGTGGATGGTCGGGGTCTTCAGCGCTGTTCGCGACGCTGCGACGCGAGCCTGCGAAGCAGACGCTCCCACCGCAAGCGTCAGGAGCGCAGCAAATGCCGCGAGGGCGCCTCGGCCGAGCCGACCCCGTTGATCGCTGAACCTCACTCCTGTCCTACGATTGGCTGCCACGGAGATTCTCACCACCAACGAAAGGCTGGGTTTCTCCCCTTCGGACGGAACGTGCAGGGTGCGCCGCATAGCGGCGATCTGTGGCGGCGTAGTCCACCTGCCCGATAGCGGGTTTGGCGATCACGACCCTGAGCGTAGGTCGCCGTGACGCGGACTGATTTGACCCGAATTGATCTAAAAGTCGTGGGCCGAGGCACCACCCAGGAAGACGACCTGTCAATCGCGCCGACCAAGACAGAGTCTGATCTAGCGGCTTGTCTATCGACCGGACCGCGTCTACGTCTTCAGACGAGGACGGGGATGAGCCCGATTCTCCAGGTGATCCTCGAAAGGCGCAACAGTTCCGAACCCGTAGTGGTTCTCAACGACGCCTCACGTTCCGCCAGTCGAACGCTTCTTCAAAACGGTGATACCGCGTGAGGAGAAGATAGTGCGCCACCTCGTGTCAGTCTCATATTTCTTGATGAACCGCTTGAAGCCGGTGGCGGGTCCGTACGTCGGATCGTTTACGTCCACGAGGATCCATCTCGACCCGCGGACATACGGGAACCAGTAGGTGTAGCGACGGTTGGCAAGATGACCACCGAGTTGATTTGAGGCCGACACGGGAACGTCCTTCGGAATGAGGCTCAGGGCACGGGCCTTCGTGGCCACGAGACGCGAGTCGAGCATGCGAAAGTCTCTGCTGGCCAGATAGATCGGGCTATAGATCGCGACTGATGCCGCGCCGGCAAGCACCCACAGAGAAAGCCTCACCCCCTGGCGCTTGAAGCGCGCCGCCCCAAAGATGCTCGCCGCAACGACGAACGGGACAATTCCGGCAGTCCAGTGGAAGTTGATGGAGGTCTGGTCGCCCAGGTTCGAGAGCAGGTTGATCGCCAGGTCGGGAAGCGCACCGAGTAACAACAGCGGCTCCAACAGCGAGAGGCCGAGGAACGGAAGGAACAGCAAGGCGACGTAGCCGGCCTTGTGTCCACTCACCACCACGTGCACGAACGCGGCCGGATCGGTGAAGAGCTTGTGCGCGATTCCCTGCGGCGTCCCACCGACCGCGGTATACCGATGGGCGAATGGCTCCGTCCCGCTCGGCGAGAAGTGCGGGATCAGCCACAGGAAGTTGAACAACGTGATGCAGAGGCCGACCGCGAACACGCCGAAGCCGAACAGTCGGCGTCCCCGCCGGATCGCGTACCAGATCCCGAGGCAGCCGACGGCCAGCGGGATCTCCTCCTTCGTGGTGCACGCGAGTAGGGCGACTGCCGAGAACGCAATGAGCCTGTCTTCGTCGAGGAACCAGATGGCGTAGAGCACGAGTGGGACCGCGATCGAAACAGCATGGAAGCTGCTCGTGATCGTGAATGCGTTGAACTGCGTCGCCGGATAGAGCAGGTATGCGAACGCGAAGTGGGCGCCTGCGCGGGACGACTGCATGTGCTTGCGCGCGAGCCAGAAGACAGGGAGCGCTCCGCTGGACACCGCGAGCGCCTGAAGCACCGGCAGCAGCAGCGGGTTCGACCAGATCCGGAACACCGGGACCAGCAGGAGCAGTAACGGATCGGCATGGAAGCCCAGCCGGTCACGCTGCTGGCCGTCGATCGTCGTCATCTCCAGGAAGTGACCGTGAAGGGTGTTCCAGACCGGCTGGACCATGTTGCTCAGGTCGAACCGCGCGGTTTCGAACACGGCGTAATGAATGACGGCGGCACACACGAACAACGCCGCGTACGCGGCTACTCCCACATAGACGACGCGCAAAGCGACAGCCGCCTCGCCCTCATCCATTCGAAGGCGTCCGCGCCCGAGCGAGAGCGCCTGCTTCAGGCGCGACTCGCCTTTCCGAGTGAGCGCCGTATCGCTCAACTTAGGAATTGTTCGCCGGACGCTTGTGCAGGACTGCGATGCCATGCGAAGAGAACACCACCCGCCATGCCTTATTCGCCTCGTACTTGCGGACCGCGCGCTTGTAGCCGACAGCATCGCCGTATGTCCCGTCGTTGACGTCGACGACGATCCACCGGGCCTGCCTGACGGACGGGAACGTATAGATGAAACGCCGCGCGGAGAGATGGCCGCCAAGCTGGTTCGAGGCTGCCACGCGAGTGCTATCCGGGATCAGGCTCACCGCATGCTGCTTCGCCGCGACCAGCGGGGAGCCCAGCGCGCGCACGTCGCCCGCACCGACGTAGATCGGACTGAAGATCGCGACCGCCGCACAGCCTGTGAGAACCCAGAGCGGAAGCTCGAGCCGCCGACCTTTCATGCGAGCTGCCCCAAAGATGCTGGCCGCGACGATGAAGGGGACGATGCCGGCTGTGTACTGGAATTGCAGCGTGGTCTGGTTTCCGTTGCTTGACAGCAGGTTGATCGCCAGGTCCGGAATTGCCCCTAGAAGAAGCAGCGGCTCGAGCAGCCAGAGGCCGAGGAAGGGCAGCAGCAGCAGAAGGACGTAAGCCGCCTTGTGCCCGCTTGCGACGGCATGGACGAACGCTCCCGGATCGGCGAAGAGCTTGTGCACCATTCCGCGCGGGGTCCCGCCGACCGCCGCATAGCGGCCGGCGAACGCGTTTGCCCCGCTCGGCAAGAAGTGTGGGATGACCCACAGAAAGTTGAAGAGCGTGACGACCAATCCTGCGGCGAACACGCTGAAGCCGAACAGCCGGCGTCCCCTCCGCACGGCGTACCAGATTCCCAGGCAGCCGACCGCGAGCGGCAGCTCCTCCTTGGTCGTGAAGGCGAGCAGCGCAACGACTGAGAACGCCACGAGTCGGTCCTCGTCGAGGAACCAGATGGCGTAGAGGATGAGTGGAAGCGCGAACGTGACCGGGTGGAAGCCGTCGCCGATGGTGTAGGCGTTGAACTGCGTCGCCGGATAGAGGAGGTAGGCAAACGCGAACATCGCACCGGCACGCGGCGAGTCCAGATGCTTCCGTGCGAGCCAGAAGACGGGAAGCGCACCACTAGCCACCACGAGCGCCTGAAGCGCAAGCAAGATCTGAGGGCTCGACCTGATCCAGGCGAGCGGTGCCAGCAGAACGAGGAACGGGTCGACGTGGAAGGCGAGGCGGCTGCGCTGATGTCCCCCGAGTGTCGTCATCTCGAGGAAGTGCCCGTGCAGCGTGTTCCAGGTCGCCTGCACCATGTTGCCGAGGTCGAACCGGGCCATCTCGAAAACGCTGTAGTGGAGGACGGCGCCGGCGGCGAACACCACCGCGTAGGCGGCGACGCCCGCATAGACCACACGTCGCGCGACCGCAGCCTCGCCGACGTCCATCCGCATCCGCTTTCTCAGCGCGGCAATCGTGCTCTCGAGGCGCGGTGCGCCTTGCCGACTCAGGGCCGTGTCGCTCAACCCCCGATCACCTCTTCGCTGGCCTCAGCGGAGGACGTCACGAACGTGCGCCCGACCAGTTCCCTTAGCCTGCGCCTTCTCCTCGTTGTGGCTTGTCAGCATCTCGCCGATCAGCCCGATCGACAGGAACTGGACACCGACGACGACCAGCAGCACGCCGAGGAGGAGCAAGGGCCGCTCGCCGATCCCCGCGCCTCCAATCTTGACGACGGTGAGGTAGCCAAGGATGACGACTCCGACGAAGGCGGCGGTCACGCCGACGCCTCCGAAGAGGTGCAGAGGGCGATGCCGATAGCGGCCGAGGAACACGATCGTCAGCAGGTCGAAGGGCGCGCGCAGGTAACGCTCGATCCCGAACCGCGAATGCCCGTTCGTCCTCGGCCGGTGATTGACGGGCAGCTCAGCCACACTGAAGCCGAGGTGATGCGCGAGCACCGGAACGAAGCGATGACGTTCGCCGTAGAGATGAACATGCTCGAAGACCTCGGTGCGGTACGCCTTCAAGCCGCAGTTCATGTCATGCAGCTTGACCCCCGTCGCTAGCCGGGTGGCTGTGTTGTAGACCCGCGAGACGAAGCGCCTGAAGAACGGATCGTGACGGTCACACTTCCAACCCGACACGACGTCGTAGCCGTCGTCGAGCTTCGCGAGCAGGTTTGGAATCTCGGCCGGATCGTCCTGCAGGTCGGCGTCCATCGTGACAATCACCTCGCCGGCTGCGACCTCGATTCCCGCGGCGAGCGCGGCGGCCTTGCCGAAGTTCCGGCGCAGGCGGACGACTCGAACATTGAGGTGCGCGGCATGCAGCCGCACGAGCTCGCGGTACGACCCGTCGGTCGAGCCATCGTCGACGAAGACGACTTCCCAGTCCAGACCTGCCCCGGCCAGCGCCGCTTCGAGCTCGCCATACAGAGCCTCGAGCGTCGCCTCTTCGTTCAGGAGCGGGACAACGACCGAGAGCAACCGCCGCTTCGAAGGTCCGCCCGCGACGGCCGGTGACTCGTCGATCAACTCGGCCAGTTCTGACCGCTGGGCAGGCGTCGGCTTGCTGCGGGAGACCGCCACGATCGGAGCCTAGGCAGGTACCGAGAAACGAGCCGCGCCCCTTCGGATAGGTAGCGCCAAACATTCGGACAGTCGTCGCCGCGTTCCCCCCGAACGATCCGGCAGACCTAGCCCTTCTAGCCGCGCCTGGCGGCACTATCCACAGTTGCATGAAGCACGTGAGCGCCCAGCAGGAGTCTGCCCGCCTCGGCGCGGAAAGAGCCAGCGTGGAACCGAAGACGAGAGGGCTCGGAGCGTTCCTCGAGAGAAACGGGAC
>Ga0066903_100002118_pt1 | contig 15232 bp, 10 predicted proteins | sample PanSoiMetaGPlot1_FD_67491 | JGI IMG/M metagenome (GOLD analysis project Ga0066903, IMG submission 67491) | Tropical forest soil microbial communities from Panama analyzed to predict greenhouse gas emissions - Panama Soil - Plot 1 (version 2) | ecosystem: Environmental > Terrestrial > Soil >...
GGACGAACCACAGGAAGTCCGGACGAAACTCAACAAAGGCTGACGAATCCCGGCCGGGTCGTGCCGGGCCGGCGGGGGCTTGCTTGGCGGTAAGGACCCCACCGGCCGCTGGAACATATCTCTCTAGCAGGCCTCATCACCTGGCTAGATGAAGCATTAGACCCCGAGAACATCGTCGTCGCTGCTGGAGGCGTGGTTGTTCGTGATGTCGGTCAGCAGGTCCACGAACAGGGTTCCGCCGGCCTCCAGGTAGACGCCGCCGCCCTCGCCCTCTCCATCACTGCCCCCGACGCCCGCGGTGCCGCCAAGGGCGAGGTTGTACTCGACCACGGCGCCCAGCAGGGTGAGGGTCGAGAGCTCGTCCTGGAAGATCCCGCCCCCCTCCCCATCGGCGCCGTCGCCGCCCGAGCCCCCGGCGCCACCGATGGCGAGATTGTGGTCCACGGTGGTGTTGATCACGGTGAGCGCCGCCCCGAGGAGATTGGCCAGGCCGCCGCCCCAGCCCTCGCCACCGTCGCCGCCCGGCCCTCCTGCGCCGCCGATCTCGGAGTTGTGGCTGACGGTGCTGTCGCTGACGGTGACAACCAGGCCGAAGTCGAAGCGCTCGAACGCGTCGAGGCCACCGCCCCAGGCGAGACCGCCGTTCTGGCCGGCGCCACCTGTGCCGGCGATCGCCGAGTTGTGTTCGATCGTGCAGCCGCTGATCGTGACCGTCCCCCCGGAGAGATGGATGGCGCCGCCGGCAGCGCCGTTGGGGCCGAGAGGGCTGGATGGCGGGTTACTGCTTTGGTTCCTGTAGCCGCCGATGGCCTGGTTGTGGTCGAACGTGCTGGCGCTGACCACCAGCCTCCTTGTCCCCGTGGCTGGGTTCCCACCGCTCGCGATGGCGCCGCCGGCCGCGAAACCCGTGCTGATCACGCTGGAGCTGTCGTTGCCGCCGATCGCCTGGTTATGGCTGAAGGTGCTGTTAGTGACGGTCAGGCTGAGATTGTTGAAGATGGCTCCGCCGACGGCGGGGATGTCGAGGGTGCCGGTGCAGTCGCTGCCGGCCCGCGCCACGTTGTGGGTGAACTGACTGTCGCTGATGCTGACGGTGGCAAGATTAGTGATGGCGCCGCCGTTGGCACCGCCAACAGAGGTGCCGATACTGTGGGCGACAGTGTGATCGGCGCCCAGGGCCTGGTTTCCGGTGAAGGCACTGTTGGAGATGGTCAGGGAGCCGGAACCGAGGTTCGCGACGCCGCCGCCGCGGGCGCCCCCGACCCCACCCAACAGGCTGGTGTCGGGGTCGCCGACGGCCTGGTTGTCGGACAGGACCACGCTGGACAGCGTCAGGTTGCCGAAATTCAAGATCCCGCCGCCGATGCTGGGGAGGGTGGGCGCGCTGCCATCGGCCAGGCCGTCGATCATTGTCATCCCGGCGATGGTCGCGGTCGTGTTGGCGCTGATGTCGAAGACCCGGCTGGCGTGGTTGCCGCTGACGGTCAGTCGGTCGGCGTCTGGGCCGTCGATGGTCAGGTCGCCCGTGACGCTCAGCTCGCCGCCGGTCAGGGCGATGGTGCCGCCGCTGGTTGCCGGGGCAAAGACGATCAGGTCGGCGCCGGGGTTGGCGTTGGCGTCGAGGACCGCCTGCCGCAGCGAGCCGGGGCCGCTGTCGGCGAGGTTCCCGACCGTGAAGGTGCTGGGGACGGTCCGGTCCTCCAGCGCCACCAACCGCGGCGAGAAGTTCGGCCCTGCGCGTCGTTGCGGGCAGCGCTTTCGATCACCCCGGTTGCGCTGAGAGTCCGATTCCAGGCAGCGAAGGAAAGAACCTAACCACATGATTCAGCCCTCCATTTCGGAAGCAGTCTGCTTGGAATGGTTGACAACGCGTCCGGCGCGCAGACTGGGCGCCGGGGCGGTGCCGGGCCGGTGGGGGGCTTGCTTGGCGGTAAGGACCCCACCGGCCTTTGGTCAGGAATTAGGAGTCAGGGGTCGGGAGTCAGTGTGTCCTGACCGACCCATTGACGTCGGACTTCTAGTAATCACTCGCCGAGACCAATTCCCCGCGGTCACGCGTGCTCAACGCCTGGAGCACAGACAACGGCGTGCTGTCCCGCAAGAACTGTACGTGCCCGTCGGCGAAGGCGAAGTTGGCGCCGCCCGGGTGGCCGCTGCCGAAGGCGCTGGGCCGATCGTTCATCGCAGAGATGCCGCCCCCGGGCGGCATCCGGTAGTTGATCGGCATGGAGGTGCTGAGCGAGACGTTCCCGCTGGTCCCAGGGTCCACGACGAACGCCCACCGCCCCCAGCCGACCATGGGAGGTAAAGCGGGCGCGACCTCGGGCCGTTGGTGTTCGTATTCCAGGTCGTAGTGATACCGCTCGCCGAAGAGGAGCGTGTTACTACAGCCGTCGGCGATGTCCTGGCAGCGAACACTGCTGCCGACGAAGATGACGCCGTCCTTGCTCAGTCTGTTGGCAGGTACCGACCGGGTCCCGGCGTTACCGCCGTAACTGGTCATCCCATAAAACCCGAAACACCAGTCGGGAAAGGTAAGAGTCGGGTGGAATCTGGTGAGTTCCCACACCGGGTCCAGCGGATCGGAAGGGCAGATCAGGATCTTTATGACCTGGGCCGACGCGGCACCCTTCCCCCCCACGTTCTTGCTGTTATCGTTGTAGTCCCACATCTTGTGCACGTTGTCCTGTTCGAAGAAGGGGAGCAGCTCGACCCACACGTTGGTGCCCTGGGTCGGCATGCCACCGACCTTGACCGGAGGGCGTGCTCCGGTGGGGAACGCACCGTAGACCCCCTCGTAATGGTGGGCCGCCAGGGCGATCTGCTTGAGGTTGTTGACGCACTTGATGCGATTGGCGGCCTCCCGGACCTTCTGGACAGCCGGGAGCAGGAGGCCGATCAGGATGGCGATGATCGCGATGACGACCAGGAGCTCGATCAGCGTGAACCCACGCGGCGCGTGTCGTGAGAGCCGGACCATCGTTGTACCTCCGTTGAGGGGTGGACCCCCTCGAAGTTTCATGGCGTTTTCTCCCACCGCGAGATGTCCCAGATGCGGACCTCGCCGTGGCCCTTGTACCCGGCTCCCGTCGCCATTTGTTTGCCGTCGGGGCTGAAGGCCGCGCACCCGATGTCACCCGCATGACCTCCGACCAGGGCCGGCCCGTCAGACCCGTCCGACTCCAGGAACTGGATCCGGTCGCTGCTCACGACCGCCAGCCGGTCGCCCGGGCGGAAGAATACCTGAGAGACGCTCTTGCAATTCGGTAGGTCTCGCGGCTTACCCTCGACGGGCTTCCCCTCGTCGGGCGCGGTCGGGGTCATGTCCCACATCCAAAACTTTGGCGGCGCGTTGACGGCCGCCACCAGGCGCATGCCGTCCGGGCTGAACTCCGGGTTCCGGATGATGTTCTTCGCCACCCCCAGGGTCCGCTCGAGTTTCGGGGGGTCCGCCTGCCAGTCCCAGACCTTGTTGTCCCCCCCGCCGGTCGAAAGGACGCGTTTGCCGTCCGGACTGAACGTCACGCCGAGCACCGGGACCGTGTGTGCTGGCGCGATGCAGATCTGCCGCCCGCTAGCGGCATCCCACACCCGCACGGTCCCGTCGTGATGGGCGGTGGCCAGGGCGCGACCGTGCCGGGCCGGTGCGAACGCCAAGCCGTACACAGGCCCGGCCTTCGCGTCCAAAGGGGGAAGGGCCTCCTCCCCGGTGGCCGGATCCCAAACCCGCACGGTCCCGTCCCAACTCGCCGAGGCGACCCACCGACCGTCGTGAGACCAGGCCACCCTCGTGAGGCCAAGTCGGTGTCCACGGAACGTTACTACCTCGCGGCCCGAGTGGGCGTCCCAGACCTTCGCGGTCCCGTCCTGGCTCGCTGAGACGACCCACCGGCTGTCGGGGCTGTATGCGAGCCCGACCACCACATGACCGTGGCCTTCCAGGGGGGGAAGGGCCTGCCCGGCGTCGTGGGCAGTGACGGGGCCGTCCAGCGGCGTTCCGTCCAGGATCCGGACGGTGCCGTCGGCGCTGCCCATGGCGAGGCGGTGGCCGTCCGGACTGAACGCCAGGCCATTGACCCTTCGTTCGATCTTGTCCAGGGAGAATACCTCCTGCCCCGTCCGCACGTCCCAGACCTTCACGATCAGGTCATTCCCGGAGCTGGCCAAGCGCTCACCGTTGGCGCTAAACGCCAGGTCGGCGATTTCATTCGTGTGGGCCTCCAGGGTTCGGACCGCTTCCGGGGGCTCGTCGGTCTTGACGATCTTGATGTTCCCGTCCTCGCACCCGATGGCGACCAGCCGACCGTCCCGGCTAAACGCCGCCCTGTAACCGACAGCCAGGGGGTTGGCGGGGACCGTGGCGACCGTCCGTCGGGCGGCCAGGTCCCAGACCTTGACGACCCCGTCCGTGTTCGCGGTGACGATCTGCTTGCCGTTCGGGGTGAAGGCCAGACCCCGGATCACCATCAGGTCGTCCGGGAGGCGAACCTCGGAGTCGCCCTCCACGTCCCAACAGCGTACCTTCCGGTCACGATCGGCCGCGGCCAGGTGGCGGCCGTCGGGGCTGAACGCCAGGGCCAGCAGCCCTCTCGGGCCTGTTGAGAATCTGCGGAGCCACCGGTCCGGCGGCCGGTCCGGACGCGAGATGTCCCACAGCTTCACCCAGTCATCCTCGCCGCCCGTCGCCAGGAGCCGGCTGTCGGGGCTGAACGCCACATGCCGGGCCCCCCACTTCAGCGCAGGCAGCGGAAAGCGCAGGTCTCCCGTCCGCGCGTCCCAGACCTTCACCGACCCATTCAGGCTCCCCGAGGCGAGCAGCCGGCCGTCGGCACTCCATGCCACGCCGGAGACGACGTCGTCGTGCGGGAGCTTCAGGATCGGGGAGAAAGGCAAGCGCTTCACGTAGTGCCACTCCCAACCCCGCAGCTCGCGGCACTGTTCCAGCAGCTCCTCGGCGAGGCCGTTACGACTTCGATCCCGCGCGTAGGCCGCCGCCCCGACCCTCTGGTAATAGAGCATCTGGATCAAGTCGTCCTTGGCCCGCTGCTCGCGTCCGAGAGCATCCTTCGTGTGCTTTTGTTCGGCCGTGATCGTCACGTTGTTCGCGGCCAGTCCCGCCTCCGCATCGGTCGCGCGCACCATGCCCCACGTCGTGCCGACGACGCCGCCGACCAGCGCCAGGATCAACAGCGACACCGCCAGCACCGGCCCCCTGTTCCGCCGCACGAACTTCCGCAGCCGGTACCCCGCCGACGGCGGGCACGCCTGCACCGGCTCGTCCGCCAGGTACCGCCGGACGTCGGCGGCCAGCCCAGCGGCCGTCTCGTAGCGGCGGTTGCGGTCCTTCTCCAGGGCCTTCATCACGATCCAGTCGAGCTCACCGCGGACCAGCTTCGATAGCTTCGCCGGCTCCGTCTGCCGCTGAGCCGAGACTTCCGCCAGCGATTCCGTCGACTGAGACAGCCGGGTGCTCGGCTTCGGCGGCTCCTCTTCGCGGATGATCCGGCGAATCTCGTCGTAGCCGGCCTGTTTGAATCGCTCCTTGATGAACGGCGTCGTGCCGGTCAACAACTCGTACAGCAGCACGCCGAGCGAGTAGATGTCACTCCGCGTATCGACGTCGAGCCCGCTCTGCCCCGCCTGTTCGGGCGACATGTACAGCGGTGTGCCCACCATCTGGGCGAAGCCCGTAAACAACGTCTTCTCTGTGAGTTCCTGGCCCAGAGCCTTGGCCACGCCGAAGTCAATCACCTTCACGACTGGCGTCACGTCGTGCATAACCACGAGGATGTTGGACGGCTTGAGGTCGCGGTGAATGATCCCTTTCTGATGGGCGTGCTGGACTGCCTGGCAGACTGAGAGGAACAATTCCAGCCGCTGGCGCGGGGAGAGGTGATTTTTGTCGCAGAAGTCCGTGATCGGCACCCCCTTGACCAGCTCCATGACGAAGTACGGGCGGCCTGCGGGTGTCACGCCGCCGTCGAACACCTTGGCGATGTTCGGGTGGTCCATGAGGGCAAGCGCCTGCCGTTCCGCCTCGAAGCGCGCGACGACGTGGCGAGTATCCATGCCCGCTTTGAGCACTTTCAGCGCGACCTTGCGTCGGACCGGGGCTGACTGCTCGGCCAGGAACACGACCCCGAAACCGCCTTCACCGATCTCTTCGAGCAGCTTGTACCGGCCGATGACGTCGCCGGGGCGCGCTCCGACGGGTTGGTCGAGAGTCGACTCGCTCCCGCCCGGGCAATCGAGAAGGCTGTCGGGAGTATCCGCGGCTGCCAGCAATGCTTCGAGGAGGGCGATGCGACCTGGGTCGCCGCCACACGCCTCCCGGAGATACTCCCGCCGGCTGTCGTCGTCGGGGATGTCGCGGGCGGCGTGAAAGATCGACTCGTTGGTCGGGGGTGACGCGGTCATGCGAGTCTCCGCGGCCGGGCGGTTATGACCGCCCGTAACTCAATGCGAGAAAACGGACGAGACCCGTAACGATTTCTTTCCCAGCTTTCAGGGGCGATGGCCGGACATGCGGTCGATCGTAACCCGGAGCCAGCTGCGGGCGTACGACCAGTCTTTCTCCGCGGTGGAAGTGGAGACGCCGAGTGCCGCGGCCGCTTGCTCGACCGTCAGACCGGCGAAGAACCGCAGCTTCACCAGCTCGGCCTTCCGCGGGTCGTCGGTCTCGAGCTGCCGCAGAGCTTCGTCCAGGGCGAGCAAGCGGTCGTCATCGCCGTCCGCAAGGGCCGGCTCGACGTCGCCGAAATCCAGACGGTGAAGTTCCCCACCGGCCTTGCGGGTCTGCTTGTGCCGGGCGCGGTCGATCAGGATCCGACGCATCGCCTCGGCGGCTGCGGAAAAGAAATGTCCGCGGCTGTCCCACGAAGGGGCTGAGTCGTCGCCCACCTCGCCCACTTCGCCCACCAGCCGGAGATACGCTTCATGAACCAGAGCCGTTGCCTGAAGGGTCTGGCCCGGCTTCTCGGCACACAAGCGAACGGCGGCGAGTTGCCGCAGCTCTTCATAAACGAGATGGAGCAACTCCTCCGCGGCGTGAGGATCGCCCCGGTCGATGGCGACCAGGATCTGCGTGACATCGCCCATGTTGCCGAGCATACCCCGGGCCGGAACGACCAGCGACCGAAAACCGGGCGTATGCGCCGGCCAACAATGTGCGTTCAGAAACTCTTTGACAAAAACCCCGGCCCCGCTGCCTGACCTCTCGTTCCCACTTCATTTCAGGCTCGACAAAAACTCAATCAGCGCCTTGAAGTCGTCGTCGCTGATCTTGCCCTGGAACTTGGGCATTTTGGCGTCGGGTTTTTTGGATTGCGGGTCGCGGATGTAGTCGCCGAACCACTCCGGGGTGTGGGCCGAGTCGCGGGCGACTGTCGCCAGGTCCGGTCCCTGGATCTTCTTGCCGGGTGCGGGGGCGGCGTTGGCGGGGGCGCCGATCGTGTGGCAGCGGGTGCAGTTGGCGTTGAACACGCGTTTGCCAGCCACGTGCTCGCCGCTCTCCGGGACGATCGAGGGTTGGCCCGGATACGGCGGCGGGCCGGAGTCTGGCGCCGTCGTTTCGGTCTTGTTGCAGCCGACTGCCAACGCCAGCGACGTGAAAAAAATGAGTCCGACGTGAAGCCTGCGAGTGCGCGTCATCTGTAGGGCTCCAGAAAAGGAAGAATAGCGCGTCCCCACCGCGAGTCGGCGGGGACGTGCGAGAGAGAATACACTTCGAGGTTGGGTACAGTCAACTAATGCGAGTCCGCCATCTTCGCCGATAGTAGGCCTCACGCTCCGCGTGAGGAACCTCCTCACGCGGAGCGTGAGGCCTACTATCCCGAATGACCTCGTCACTCAATCGTCCACAACGTGACCGAGTCCCCGTCCTTCACGTAGATCCGGTTCCCGGACACGACCGGATAGCCGTACGTGTCGCCGTCCGCGACCTTGTACGTCGCGAGGTCCTTGTATCCCTTGTCGCTCGGCTCGAACGCGATCAGCTCGGCGGCGGGTGTCAGGACGAAGAGCACCGAGCCGGCGTCGACGATTGAGCCGTAGCCGCCGCGGCCCTTGATTGGCGCGGTCCAGGCCGTTTTGCCGTCCTTGTCGATGCAGAACACGCTGTTCTGCCCCGTCAGGCCGAAGACAAGCCCGTTCTTCACGATCGGGGTGTTGAAACCGACCGAGTTTTCGGTGTTGTTCCACAGCTCCTTGGCCGCGAGCTCGTCGCCCTTCTTCTCGAACTTCACGGCTTTGGTTCCACGTCCGGCGCCGGAATAGATGAGCGTCTGGCCGTCGGTGATGGGAGTGGAGGCGTTATACCCGCGTCCCATCCCCCCCTTGCCGCCCTTGCCACCACCCGTCTTTGGGGGGGGAGCGCCGCCGCCCATGCCGACCGCGTACGGAATCTTCCAGAGCGGCTTGCCGTCCACAGCGCCAATGGCGACCAGGTTCTGCTCCGTCTCGGCGACGATCACCTTCGTCCCGTCCACGGTGAGAAGTGACGGCGACGCGTAGGCGGTTGCGTCGCTATCCCACTTCCATTTCTCATTGCCATTCGCCATTTCGTACGCGACGATCGACGACTTGTTGTTCCCGCGCCCGTTCTCCTTGCCGCCCAGTTGGGCAATGCAGAGGCCGTCCACGATGATCGGCGAACTGGAGGTATAGAACTGCGGCCAGTAACCTTTGAACTCGTCCTTGCGCCACAGGTTCTTTCCGGTGGCGGCATCGAAGCAAGAGAGGACGCCGCGAACGCCGAGCGTGACGACCTTGCCGTCCGCGACGGCCGGCGAGCTGCGCGGACCCTCATGCACAGCTGCGGCCGGCGGCGTCGCTCCCTTGGTCTCGTATTTCTCCTGCCAAATTTCCTTGCCCGTTGTGGCGTCCAGGCAGTGGAGCACCTCGTTCGTACCGTCGAAGGCAAACACGTACAGCTTGTCGCCGACCAGCGCCGGGGTAGCGTCGGACTTGCCCACCGTCACCTTCCATTTCTTGGTGAGTTCCTTCGGCCAGGTCTTCGGGGCGGTGAAGCCGGTCGCCTTGGCATCGCGGTTCGGCCCGCGCCACTGCGGCCAGTCGTCGGCGTGGGCCGTCGAGGTACCGGGCATCGGCCCGGTGAGCACGATGGCGGCCACGATGCCGATCAGGGGTAAATGCCATGGATACGTCCGCCTCGGGGTGTGTGACATGGTCGAACTCTCCTGTGTGACGATGTGAGTGGCAGGTCACGGCGAACGGAGCGGCGCAAGCCGCCCGATGATGTCACCATCGTGCCGCTTACGCGGCGACGCTCGCCGTGGCGCGAACGGGGTTGGTAGAGATAACCCCGGCCGCGTGGTAGGTGCTCGCGATCGAGATCAGAATTGCTACGCCCGGCGGAGTTCGACGCCCTGGACGCCTTCGATGCGGTTCAGGTCGGCGACCAGGGCGAACGACTTCGCGGCGTCGCGGAGGCGGACTTCGTAGGTGAGTTCCAGCGCCGCCCCCTGCTTGGCGGTCCCCGTGCCGGTCAGGTTGATTTCGGTGAGATGCTGACGCAGAACGTCGCCGAGTAACGTGTCCGGGTCGAGTCCGAGGCCGATGCGAATCGTTAACGTCGTTGGCTTGGGGGCCTCGGTGGGTTGCGGCGCGATGGCGCGCATCACCAGGGCGGCGCCGAGGACCGCGGGGACGCCGATGGCTGCGAGGATCGAGTACCCCGCCCCAATGGCCATCCCAACAACGACGGCGAAGATTACGAACGCCGTGTCGCGAGTGTCTTCGACGACCGTCCGGAATCGGACGATGGAAAGAGCTCCAACGAGACCAAACGCCCGCGCCAGGTTGCTGCCGATCACCATCGTGACCACGGCGATGACGACGGTCAGAAGCACAAGTGTGGTCGGCAGAGTGATGCCGTCGTCGCGCCGGCGGCCGAGGCCGAGAACATAGACCCCCGCCACTACGAAACCGGCGACGAGACCCAGGCCGATCCGCGTCGTCGCCAGCTCTATGGATGGAACGTCGCCGTTCGTCAGTGCTTCACGCAGCCACTCAGGCATTCCCGTTCTCCGTCACCAGCCCGACCGCCTCAACGCAGCGTCGGTACTTCGACACCGGCCGCGGATTGAGTCTCAGGGCTTCGACTACATCCTTGAAGACGGCCGGCATCGCCGAGAGAAACTTGAACTCGGTGATGACCTCACCGCCAATGAGCCCGGGCCCGTCGGTGACCGGGACCGGGGTCACTCCGTCCGCCGGGGCGCCGTGTGCCTTGCGGTCAAACGTCACGCGGATCGGTCCGTCGCGGCAGGCGCAGACCAGCGCAATACGATCATAGGACACCCGGCAGACCGGGCGCAGTCCGCGAGCGGTCAGTTGCGTTGCGAACCAGGCCCCCGGCCATTCGTCTGCGTGGCCGTTTGTCAGGCCCGAGACCTCGGTCAGCGGCAGGGCCGTCCGCCGCTTGCGGACCTCTTGATTGTTTTTGAATTTCCGCTCGAGAAAAACGGTTGAGCCGGTCCCGTAGCGGCGGATGCGGTACTTGCGGCGACGATACTTCTCCGATCGGCGATAGACGTCGAATTGCGGAGTGTCGAAGTAAACGCTGGTGACACGGTAGGCGCCGTCGCAATCCGCGTGTGGATCGGGCGCCAGCCGCCCGCGGAGCCGCTGTTCGACCTCGGCCGCCGCGGTCTCGGTGAGCAGGAACTTGACATCGAACGCGGGCGCTGATCCGGCGGCCTGAAACAGCCCGGGCGACATCGCGGGCGCGTGACCATTCAAGCCGGAGCCCGACGCGCAAAGCGAGGGCGAACCGGCGTCGCCCTCGCTTCGCGCGTCGGGCTCCGCCGGTCCGGCCCATCGTTTTGGATTCCGGTCTACGTTCACAATCGGTCCCTTCGCTTCAACTCACTCCGATCGAACTTCCCCGCAGTCTTGATCTCGTCCTGCTCCAACAGGAATGCGCGCCGCTTGGTCAGGTGTTCGCGGAGCGAATTCAGATTGCGATGCAAGACGTCCACGGCCTGGTTCGGATTCTCGTGACGGATCGTCGCCCGGTCGTCGAGGTCGTCCGGGGCGTGGTAGTAGATCTCGTTGAGGACGACGCCGGCCGGGGCCGGCGCGGCAGCGGCGGCCAGGCAAACACTGCTGCGAGAGTGCGGAGGAGCATCGAGACTCTCCCGACGACAAACCGTTGGGGATAGCGGGCCGGGTCCCGATCAGCAAGGGGAAGCCCGGCCGTTCGTCGTCCGTGCAGTGTACGCGACTCGATACGGGGTTGACGCCGGCCGGGGGTGACGTTCTGTAACGAGTGCGTCACACATATTGTCGCGGACCCGGTCAGGTTGGTGGGGAACGCCCGATGACTAGTGCCTTGACCGGTCATCCCCGGCGGACCGAATCCGAAATTGGTGATTTGCCGGAACGCGGGCGACACCTTCAACTCCGCCGAGTCTACTTCGCGCGGATGCAGTATAAGTGATCAACGGTTCGCAGGAATGCGGCACCCTGGGCCACCGCGGGCGACGACCACGCCATCTCGCCGAGCTTGTTGGTCGCGAGCACGTCAAACTCCGCGCCCGCCTTGAGCACGTGCGTCGTACCCGCGTCGTCCAGGCAGAACACCTTGCCGCCGTAGGCCCAGGGCGACGAGGTGAAACCGCGCGCGTTCGGGATCCGCTCCTTGTAAACCTGCTTACCCATCTTCGCGTCGTAACAGGAGACGATGCCGTTGCGGTCTTCCAACACGTAGAGGAAACCGTCGTACAAGAGCGGCGATGGCGTCGACGGCCCGGCCTGCGGCAACTGCCAGGCGATCGCGTCCGTCGATTTGTCCCCAGCATTCGGGGTGATGTCGCCGGACGCTCCCGGCTTGACTGCGAACAACGGCCGGCTCCCGCCTCCGACAGGGCCGCCACGTGGTCCCCCGGGCCCCTTCGGGAACCCGCCACCGCCGCCCGGCCCGCCGAACCCTGCAGGACCGCCGCCGGAGCCGACGAACAGCAAGTCGTCGCCGGCCACCGGCGTCGCCTTGATCTGACCAACCGTCCCGTTCAACTCCCAGAGTTGCTTGCCGGTCTGGGGATCGTACGAGCGCACCTTCGGGCTGCCGATGCAGACGACCTCGGTGCGGACCTTGTTTATCCACACGAGCGGACTGCTCCAGCCGGTCCGCTCGGTTCGCGGAGTCCGCCACAACTCTTTGCCGGTCTTCGCGTCGAGAGCGACGAGGAACGATTTCTCCTCGTTGTCCGACTGGATGAACAGCCGGCCGTCCGCGAGAGCTGGAGAACTGGCGGTGCCGTGGCCGAACTGCATCGGGTGTGCGCCAACGTCCGCCTTCCAGATCAATTTGCCGGTGAGGTCGTAGGCGTATGCGGTCCCGATCGCGCCGAAGTAGGTGTAGACCCGCTCGCCATCGGTTGCCGGGGTCTCGGTCGCGAAGCCGTTCGACGGGTTCGCCCCAATCGCCGGCTTCCGCTCCGCCGCGGTCTGCTTCCACAATTCCTTGCCGTCTACAGTGCTCAGGCAGTGCACCTCCCACTTGTAAACCGCGTCCGGCGGCTTACCCATCATCCCGCCGGGTCCGAACCCGCCCCCGCCCGGGCCACCCTTGGGGAATCCGCCGCCGCCCGGACCGAACCCGCCGAACCCGCCGCTCGGCTTCGTCTGTTTGTCGGACACCGCCGTCGTGACGAACACTTTGTCGCCCCAGACCACCGGACACGACCAGGCGTAGCCCGGAAGTTTCACCTTCCAGGCGATGTTCTTGTCCTTGCCCCACTCGACCGGCAGCTCTTTGTCGGTGCTGATCGCGGACCCATTCGGCCCTCGAAACTGCGGCCAGTCGCCGGCCGAGGCGAGCGCAGTCGCGAGCAGCGCGATGGTGAAGGAGAAGCGGATATGCATCATCGACTCCTTGAAGACCGGGTGAGCCCGGCGCGCGAAGCGATGGCGGCGTGCCACCAGCGTTGCGACCGTCGTTGTTTGTGCTCCGGTGCGCTAGCCCGGCCTGGCGTCGCCCTCGCTTGGCGCGTCGGGCTCCGCCGCGCCGGGCACGCCCGAGCGCTTAGCGGGCCCCACTCGCTTTCGGCTCCTTGTACTCCAAAAGATACTTGCGCCGCTGGTCCGCGAAGATCCGCAGGGGCATCTCGCGGCCCATGTTCGCGGTCCCCGGCGAGTCCGCGGTCTCGCGCTGGAATGCCTCGAATGGGTCGAGCTTCCGCGTATCGGCCTCGACTTCCTTCTCGATCAACTTCCGGTACTGCGCGACGACCGGGCCGAGCGACTTCCAGTCGAACGACTCGCTGGCGATCGTCTTCACGTGTTCGAGATACTTCGCCCGCAGGCTCGGGAGCGCAAGCAGCTTGCTCCTGAGCGGCATGCGCGGGTTGTTGAGACCAACGAGCGGATCCAACTCGACTCCGCGGCCGCCGCCCATGCCCGGCCCGCCGAAGCCGCCCGGACCACCTGGGCCTGGAGGTCCGCCACCCGGCCCACCCGGCGGAGGCGGGGGGAAGCCGGCAGGTCCACCGCCTGGGGGCCCAAAGCCGCCCGGCGGACCGGGCGGTGGTCCGAATCCGCCCGGGCCGCCGCCAGGCGGACCGAACGCCATCGGCCCGCGGTCGCGCATCTCCTTGAACTGCTTCCGCTGCTCCTCGGTGAGGATCTTCTCCACCTTCCCTTCCACTTCCTTCTGCAGCTCGGCGACTTGCTTCTTCTGATCGTCCGTGAGCCGGAGCATGTCTTGTAATGGCCTGGGAAGAATGTCGCCCGGTCGCGGCATCATTACAATTCCGCCCGGTCCCATCCCCGGCCCGCCTGCGGGCCGGAAGCACTCGTTCATGTCCGATGGGATGACGTGGAACTTCCCCTTGTCGTCCAGGTAGAGGCTGTAATCGCTCGCGCGGGTCCAATAGCCGTCGTCGTTGATCACGGCCACGTCAAGGGCGAGGAACCAGAGCACGCCCTCGATGTCGAGGATCGGCGCGAGCGCCTCTTCGAGCTTATCGGGCGGCGTCTGGTTGAGGACCTTGCACAGGTTGACGAGTGCCTTCCACGACTTCTCGTTGTCGGCCGACTTGATCTCGAAGACGCGCTTGTAGTCCGCGATATTATCGCCCCAGTACTCGAGACCGCCGCGGGCGCCGGGATTGCCGCGGACCTTCCACCGTGCGCCTTTCTCGGTTTTGTAGTTCTCCTTCAGGAACTCCTTGTTGAACTGCTGAGCGTTCACGTACACCCCCCAGCTCTCACCATTGATCACGACCTTGACGAAGTTCGCCTTGGGGGCGGGGATGTACTTGCGGGAGATGTGCGAGTAGAGGACCGTACTCATCATCGACGCGTCCTCGTGCGAGTTGAGCAGGTTGACCGTTTTGTAGCCGTAGATTCGCTGCTTCGCGTCCACGAAGTCGAGCGACAGGTTCATCGACCGCTTGTAGCCGGCCGGCACACCCATGTACGACGACATGCCGCGGAAATGCACGCCGACGTTCGAGTACTTCTTCCCGTCCACGGTCAGCGTGCACGGCACCTGGACGTCGGTGCCGTGGAAATCCTGCAACTCGGCTTCCCAGTCCTTGTTTTCGAAGTCGAGGAATAGAGTGCGTAAGGCGGTCGCCTCGTAGAGGCCGATGCTCGCGGGGTAGGACTTGACGTCGGCCGGATCGACTTTCGGGCCGGGCTTGGGCGGCTCCATCTTGCCGCGACCTGGCGGGCCGAAGCCCATTTTTGCGAACCCGCCCGGCCCGCGTCCCTCGCGCTCCCTGGCGAGCGACTCGCGTGCTGACTTGCGCTCTTCGGCGTTGAGCCGTCCATCGCCATCCTTGTCGAAATCCTTGATGAGCTTGCGACCTTCGCCGAACGGGTCCTTGCCGAACCCGCCCTTGAAGAAATCCTTGGGGTCGAACTTGTCCCCCGGCTGACCACTTCCCTCCTGGGGAACGGCCAGTACGAGGATGCCGACGAGAACCACCGCGAGTCCGGCCAGACGTCGCTTGCTCATGGTCCTGCCTGTGTGAGTAGTTTGCGAGTTTTGATCACGGGTCTTTCTTCGGGGGGCCACCGGGTCCGCCCGGCCGTCCACCGAAACTGCCGCCGCCAAAGCCTCCGCCAAACCCGCCCGGGCCGCGCTCGCGCATTTCTTTGAGCTGCTTCTTCTGCTCGTCGGTCAGGATCTTGGCCAGCTTGTCGTCCACTTCCTTCTGCAGTTCGTCGACCTTCTTCTTCTGCTCGTCGGTCAGCTTGAGCT
>Ga0066903_100002119_pt1 | contig 15230 bp, 22 predicted proteins | sample PanSoiMetaGPlot1_FD_67491 | JGI IMG/M metagenome (GOLD analysis project Ga0066903, IMG submission 67491) | Tropical forest soil microbial communities from Panama analyzed to predict greenhouse gas emissions - Panama Soil - Plot 1 (version 2) | ecosystem: Environmental > Terrestrial > Soil >...
CGCCCGCGCCGACCCAAGGGCTTTCGCTTCTTCAGATTGCCGAGATTGCCACGATCGCCGCGGTACCCGTCGACTATGAGCCGCCCGCCGCGCCCCAGGCGCCCGCCGACGTGGGCTCGAGCCCAGCGCCCGACGCCGCCGTCGACCAGGCGCCGCCAGCGCCGCCCGCGAAGCCGCCAAAGGAGACCGACACTATGCAGCCATTCACAAAGGCGCTCGTCCGTCTAATCGAGCAACGCGGGCTTACTCAGAAGGAAGTCGCCGAGGTCGGCGGCGCGCATTTCACGGTCGCATCCTCATGGGTACGCGGCGCGTCGCCGGTCCCTGCGTCGTACGGCAAGCTGATCAAGAAATACCCAGAGCTGAGAGATGCCGACGCCCCGCATTACCGCTATCCCTCGCAAGCCGAGGAAGTGAAGCGGCTTCGGGGCGAGAAAACTGCGCCGCCGTCGAAGACGAAGATTTGCCCTGGCCCGCTCTGCAAGGGTAAGGCGAAGCCCGTCGACGCCTTCGGTCCGTCGCAGGCGAGCGCCGACGGTCTGACGCCCGTGTGTCGCGAATGCCGGAACGCGAACGATCGCGAGCGGGCGGCGAATCGCGAAGCCCTAGCAGCGCAGCGGGACATGGCATCGGCGCCGAAGGGTATCAAGACGCCCTCGGCGCCTGGCGCTGACGTCACCTTCGCGACGGTCGGGCTGACGGAGCTGGGCGCGAAGCTGGCGACGGCAATGCAAGCCGCCGAGGAAGCGGCGAAGGAAATCGCCGCCGCTGAGAAAGCGCTCGCCGAAGCGAAGGCGAAGGGCGCCCGCGCCGCCGCCGAGGTCGCGCAATGCATGGCGCAAAGCCAGTCGGCGCTTAAGGCGCTGGGTAAGGGCGCGCCATGACCGCCGAGAAGTCCGACGCGATCGCCGCCTGCAAGGATTGCGGCGAGGTCGCGCTCCTCGTCGGCGACGACGAGGACAAGCGCCGATGTCGCTCATGCTGGGACCGCTTCGCGACATACGAGATCACCATCACAGGGTACGGTCAATCGGCGAAGGCGAAGGCGCCGTCGTTCATGCTGGTCATGGCGTTGGCATCGTCGCAGTCGGTCCTGAGCGGCGGCGAGGACGGGAATGCCCTTTCGCTTTACGAGCAAATGCAGCAATGGGCCATCCTCGGCGCGTCGATCGTCGAAGGCTACCGCGAAGCTGGGGCGAATCCCGACCAGTGCAAGCGCATCGTCGACGAGCTGGTCGCGGTCATCGTCCGTCAGGGGAGCCGCTAATGCAGATTCTCGAATTCGATCCCAATGACCAGATCGTGACCATCTGGATATGCATCTTCGCCCGTAGCCTGAGCGTCTATGGTCAGGTAGTCTACCGACGCGAAGGCGAGCGCCTGTATCGTCTCTGGGGCAACGTCGAAGGGCACGGCGACACCTTCGAGCGATTGCTCAATCCCGACAATTTACCGAACATGATCAAGGGCGCGCATCGGATCGCGAAAGACGTCACGCTTCGCGAACGCGGCGTCCTGCAACGCATTAACGTCGACGAAAGCGCCGCTGGGTTTTTCGCGCGAAACCCGAAGCTCGCGAACGGACTAGAATGCCCATTCTGGCGCCTGCGTCGGCGGATCGGCGGCATCGGCGGCATGATGGGCGGATGGCATTAGATGCTGGCGCCCGTGCACGATGAATGGCCCGTCCTGGGATCCGACGATCGGGTTTGGGCTTTCTGGTACGCGCCAGGCGCCCTTGGCTTCGGCGTCGGCATGCTCTGGGCTGACGCGAGCTGGACCGCCGACCGCCTGGAATTCGTCGCCTTCGCCATCGCGCCCGACGTCAACAGCGCACCCTTTTTCTCGAAGATGCCGCTGACGGGCACGGGCGACGCCGAGGTCGAAGACCATGTCGCAGGCGGCACGCAAGTCATTGCCACCCTGGCGAAGCTCGTCGACGCCGTCGACGAATCCACGGGCGACTTGAAATTCGAGCTGGCGCGGTTCCAGAGTAGCAGCAAGCGCTCGGTCCTGATGTTGGCTCACTACCTCGAAGGTCTGGGCATCCTGCATTACATGCGGGCGGAAAAGGTTGAATCATGAGCAAGCCCGTCAAGGTCAAGCCGAAGGGCGGCGCCCTTCCGTTCCCGAGGGATTGCCAGTGTGGCGGATGCGGCGCCATCTGGTCGAAGGCGAGCGAAGCCGAACCCTACCGCCTGGGCAATTACTCGCGCCAGCATCCGCCGTTAACCGTCGAGCTGGCGACCGCCATGCGCCGCCGCATGTTTATCGAGCAAGTCATGTCGACGGGACCGCGGGAGCCTAGACCGACGCCCGCCGACCCGACGCCGCCGAAGCGCAAAGGAGCGAAGGCGAAATGAAGCGACCCATTACGTACCAGATTGGGCGCCGCGACAATGATGCGTCCAGGACGCGAGCGGGCGACGGCGATATGCTGGTCTTGATCACCCTGAACGAACCCGCGACCGAGGACGGTGCGCCAACGATCAGCATGATCGTCGACAGCGACTATCCCGACGACGACCCGATGGGCGCATTCCGCGTTTGGCAGATGATCACTGGCCTGATTGGCCAAGCCGCGAAGGGCGCGCCCCAGAGTGGCTTCGCCCTTCTCTGGAAAGCGGTCCTGGACATTGAGCAACAGGCGCGAATGAAGCATGCCGCGGAAAAGCGCGCCGCCGCGCTGGGAATCAGCTTGCCATGATGATCGTTGACGCGATCATTCTCTGCACGCGGGTCGGCGGGCATCGGACCGTCGACGGGTCGCCATGGATCGACGGTGTTATCCGCCCCTGCGAATGGTGTCGGCATGGCGTCACGATCACGCATGCGAGTTTCAGGCGGGCGCGTGAGCTGGGCGCCGTGCCGATCTGCATACAGTGCTTTCTAGACCGCCCGCAATTCGTCGCCAGCTTCGTTGCAACGGTCCAGCCGCCGACCGCCGACCAGCGCGACGAGATCGCCGCGGTCATCCTGACACGCGCCAGAGGGACGGGGCGAGCATGAGCGACGCGACGAAACTCGAGCCGCCGCCGCGGGCGACTGTCGGGCGCCCGATCTGGGAATTGGTCATCGATGATATGCGCGCACACTGTCACCACGCGAAGCCCGAACGCGACGCAATCATCGCTGACATGGAAGCCCGCGACGCCTTCGGGCGCGCGAAGTACGGCGCGCCGCTGCAAGCCCATAACGGGCGCGACGCCCTCGTCGACGCCTATCAGGAAGCGCTTGACCTCGTCGCGTACCTTCGCCAGTCGATCACTGAGCGCTCCGATGCTCTGGTCTGGATTTGCTACCTTCGCGGTCTGGATTCGGTCATCGGTATCGCCCAGGCAATCGCGGCGAGGCGCAAATGAACGACGCCGACTTCCTGTATTCCCGCGTCGTCGGCGACCGCTATGTCGCGGTCATAACGATGACCTTCGGGCGCGCTCGCGTCGTCGTCGGGCGCCTTCGCTGGCCCGACACCTACGACGACGGATGGTGATACGACGACCATCGCGGCGCCGTGCGCGCTGCAATTGACTGGGACCCGCGCCGCGCCGCCGAACCCTCGGGATGGATGCGGCATCCTCGAAGCGGTCGCCGTCGACCAGGCGGCGACCCAGCAAAGGAGTATATCGCCCCATGACGACGCCGACTGATCGCCTTCGCACCCTGATTCAAACGTACGTCGACTGCGAGACCTTCGAGCATTCAACGATGGCGGGTTTGCTCCCGCGCTTTCTCGACGAATTCGAGGAGCGGGGCGTCGACCTGGACCATACCGACCGCCTTAACGGGCGCCTGGGACGGTTGCTTTCGAAGGTCGCCCAGGGCGTCAAGGGCCCACCACCCGAGGGCGTACTCTGGGGATGGGATGATCTCCCTCGCGAGGTCGCCCGCTGGCGCGTGATCGTCGACCTCTGTCTGGAAATGCACGGCTTCCATGCGTTCGAAGCGACGGTGTTTCCGCCAGGGCTAGGCGAGCAACTGCAAGCCCAGCTCGACGCCGAGCGGGTCGCGCGCAAGTCGCGTACGGCGCGGGCGGTCATCGAAGGCGGCGGCGACGAGTGACGCGCAAGAAAAAGCCATGCCCGCGCATGAACGCCGACGAGCTTCGCGATTTTGTCCTGGCTTACTGTGATGGGTCGATCTGGACAAACCTGGACGCGCTGCAACCGCGCGACGTCGGTCTAATGTTCCTGCCGGTCGCATTCGCCCCGCATCTGATCGACCTCGAAGGTCTGGGCTTGATCTGGGCTGACGTGCGGAAGGATGACAAATTCCCGACGGGGATAAACGGGCGTCCCATGTTCGGATCCTGTCGCGTCATGCACAAAGACGACTGGTCGCGGGCGCGCGAAGCAATCAAGCGCGAGCTGGACCGACGAAAGACGATCGACGTATGAGCGGACGGATGCGCCTGGTCGGCGCCGCCTGGTCGCCGACGGTCAATCAGATGGTCATCATCTGCCAATGCGGGGCGCGCTTCTTTCACCGCGCCGACCGCTGGCGGGTCGCATGCCGATGCGGCGCCGTCGCCGACCTCGGCGCCTTGCGCGACGAATACGCCCGCGTTAAGGGGCGACCCGGGCCATTCTGATGATTCCCTACCGACCCGCGCCGCTCGTCGACGCCGACGTCTGGACCCGCTATCGCGGTTTCTTTGATCTGGCGGTCGCCCTCTATGCCGTCGGGATCGCCGTCGCCCTTGGTACGGTGCGCCCGCAATGATCCGCACCGTCGTCGCTGACCCGCCGTGGCAATTTGGCGACCGCTTGCCGGGTCCAGGCAGGGGCGCGGCGCGGCATTACGCGACGATGTCGGTCGACCAGCTCGCCGCCTGGCGGTCGACCTGGGATTTCGAGCTGGCGCCTGACGCTTACTTGCTCCTCTGGCGGGTCGCCAGCATGCAGCGCGAAGCCCTGGCGGTCGCCGACGCCTGGGGATTCGTCGTCAAGACGGAGCTGGTATGGCGCAAGCTCACGCGGACGTCTGGGCGGCTTTGGTTCGGCATGGGGCGCACCCTTCGGGCGGCTCACGAAACCTGCCTGGTCGCGACCCGCGGGCGCCCGCAACCCATGGGGCGGTCGACGCGCACCGTCTTCGACGCGCCCGTCGGCGCGCACAGTGAAAAGCCCGACGAGTTTTTCCGCATCGTCGAGCGTACGTTCCCGCCCGACCGCGTCGAGCTATTCGCGCGCCGCCGCCGCGACGGCTGGATTCAGTACGGCGACCAGCTCGCCGATGCGGTCGCATAAACCAATCCGCGCGGGAGTGGTACCAAATTAGTAGCTAGGGCGTCGCCAGCGACGCCTTGAAGGCGCGCAAACGGTCGCGCCCGCCCCAGTGAGCGAAGAGCGCTTCGGCGCCGTAGCGAATGGCTTCGAGCGGTCTGGGCCAGGGCGGCGACCCGCGCGACCCTGGAAAAACGAGGTAATCGATCGTGTGCGCGTCATGCCCGATCGTGACTGCCTGGAACAAACCCAGCGCAATCGACAATGCGACCGACCCTTCGCCGATCGCGTCCGACGGTCCCACGTCGGCATAGATGGCGCCCGACTGATGATAGGCGCCTGAAAGAACCATCCCGAGGTCGCCCAGGCTGACGTCATGCCCGAAGCCCGATGGAAGCACGAAAAAGGGAACGGTCGTCGCGTCGACATAGGACCGCGGGTCCGACGCCGCCCCGCTGGAAAGCGCCGTCGTCGACACGTACCACCCTGGGAACGGCTGATCGGCGCCCTGGACAATAGGCTCGCCCGCGTCGTCGGTCGCGATGCCCCACCAATTCCCGGGATAGCCCGCATTGCGAAGGTCGTCGAACCCTGGCGGGCGCCCGCTTTCAGGGTGATCATCGGTCGGCGGATGGTAGGCGTTAGGCGCCCCGTCGACGTCAATAGCCATGCCCGCCCGGAAATACACAGCGGTCCCGATCTGCCAGACCGTTACACTCCCGATCCTGTCGATCACGATGGCATCGTCCATGTCCCACTCCCGCGTGAAATTTCTCAATAGGAAGCCCGCCACGGGGCGCTAGCCGTACGCCTTGCGGAATGCCGCTTGCCGCGCTTCGAGCGGCGTCAGGCGACGCCTGACGGGCTCGTACACCCGGATAGGCTCAGGCTCGATAACCACCCATTCGTTAGCCGACGGGTCGACGACCCAGACATCTCGATACCAGACCTGGGCGGTCAGCCCTTCGGTCATCCCGGGCGGCCATGTCAGGATGGCGACGCCGTCGGTCGGCGGATCTGAGATCACGATGCCGCCGCTGTCCGTCCCGATGGTCGCGACCGCGTCGGCGCCTGGCATGGCCGCAATCGTCGAGATGATGAGACACCCGGTCAGGTCGGCGGGCTCGCCAGTCGTTCGGTCGACGACGTCCAGGCGTTCGATCACGGTCTCACCACGGGCGAAGTCGGTTTTCATTCGGTGGCCTCCTTTTGTATCGTCGCCGTCAAACCGCCCGCGCCGCGAAGCCCGCCGACGACGCCCAGGCGCGCGATGGTCGCGACGACGTCGAGCCGCCGCCCGACCTGGGGCACGCCGAACGCCTCGCCGCTCGGAATGCCGAAGCCGCCGACGTCGACGACCAGGGCGACCATCGGGACGCCGAAGGCTTCGCCCGACGGAATGCCGATCGCCAGGATCGTATCCGTCAAGACGATCGGGTGTCCGACCACGGCGCCGCTTCCAATGCCGCCCGCGTTCCTAATGCGCACGATAACATCGGGCTCGCCGAAGGCTTCGGCGCTCGCGATGCCCTCACAGGCGACGATCTGGGCGGTCAGCACCGTCGGCACGCCGAAGGCTTCGCCGGATTCGATGCCCTCGCATACGACGCCCTGATCAAGCCGCGGCACGCCGAAGGCTTCGCCCGATGGGATCCCGACCGCGGCGATAATCAGGGCGCCGTGGTCGACCGTCGGCACGCCGAGCGCTTCGCCGGATGGGATCCCGACAGGCTCGATTGCAATGCCGACCGTAGGGACGCCGACCGCCGAGGAGCTCGAGATTCCAGCGGCGTAGATTTGCTGATTCAGCGTCGGGACGCCAAAGGCTTCGCCGCTGGGAATGCCGACGGGAACGATGGCGATCGTCGCGCTGACCGTCGGCGTGCCGAAGGCTTCGCCGCTCGCGATGCCCAGCGGATAGACGCCGAGGTCAACCTTCGGTGCGCCGAAGGCTTCGCCGCTCGCGATCCCGACCGCCTGGACGACGATCGTTGCTGATACCGTCGGCACGCCGAACGCGGCGCCCGACGGTATGCCGACGGCGGCGAGCGCCAGCGCTAGCATCGGCACGCCGAAGGCTTCGCCGCTCGGAATGCCGGTCGCCTGGACGATCAGCGTCGCTGAGACCAGCGGCGTCCCGAAGGCTTCGCCCGACGCGATGCCAGAGGGATAAAGCGCCTGATCGATCCGGGGCGTCCCGAAGGCTTCGCCGGTCGGAATGCCCGCGGTTACCGTGATCGTCTGCGACGCAGCGGGGATAAGCTCGAAGGATTGCCCGACGCAGATCGACGCACTTTGCCAGGCGAGCGATGCGATCGGGTCGCCGGGGTTAATCCATTGGCTATAGAAATTTGTCGAGCCGCGAAGCTGGGTCCAGCCTGGGCGCGGCGACGGGACCGCGCCGAAGTTAGCGGGCAAGAAAGACGCATAGGTCGCGGCGTCGGCGACCAGCGCCGCCATCGTCGGCAAGGTCAGCGTCGTCGCCGTGCCCGTCGTATCCGACGCCGACTTCATTTGCCCGATGGCGCCCGCGCCGTTGACGCCCGCCTGCGACGCGCCGAGGAATTGATCGCACCAATAGTAGCAAACCGACATCTGCGTCGGCGTGCGGATGGTAATCGGACCCGCCGTTGGCGCCGACGGGAGCGCCCTGAAGAGATGCCAACGGTAATTCGAAATCGACAGGACCGATCCAAAGGGCGTCCAGGTTATGCCGTTCGCCGTGTCGACGGTCGGCGTCGGACCGCCACCCGACGCATTCGTCGCAACTGACAGGATCAGCAAACCGTACGGCGTCGGCGTCATTGACGGCGACGTGATCACCGATACGTTCGTCGCGCCCGTCCCGACGAGGTTTTGCGCTGTCCAATTCCAGGTCATTGGCTACAGGGCGAAAATCTTGTTCACCCCATTGTCCCACATGACGATGATGTCGCCGCCGCCTGGCGTCGCGGGCAAGCCTGTCGCCTGGTCGACGTAGCAGATCAGCGACGAGGTCGCCGCGGTCCCAGTGTCTTTGTAAAGCGCGACGGCTTCGCACGTCGGGCCAGAGACCGCCATGAACGTGATATCCGCGCTATCGGCGACGCCCGCCGTCGACGTGCGTCCCGCGGTCGCAACCGTCGTCGTCGAGATGCGGGCGCCCGCGGGAATGTCCGACAGGTTCGCGTGCGTCGCCTTACTCGGCGTGTATGCCGCCGTGTCAATCAGGACCGCCTTGACTGGGTCGGTCAGCCAAGCAACGCCCGCATTTTCCAATTGCTTCTGACGATAGCTGTCATACAGGAAACTCGTCATTTGCCTTGCTCCTTTTAAACCCCTGCGACGTAAAGTCGAATGTCTTCGATCAGTGACAGCGTCGTCGGGTCGGTCGAAGGCGTGCCGAAGACGCGCAAGAAACACTGCGGTCGCCGCTCAAACGTGCGAAGCTCCGCTCGCGCCGACGAACGTCCATTGCCCCAGATGGGGTAATAGTTTTGGCCATGCGGGTTATAAAGGCGATTCGTCCTATCCGGCCCGATGAACGCATTGTCAGCGGGCAAGAGCGACTGCGTCACCGTTTCAATGCCAGTGTCGATCGGGCGCCAATAAATCTTTGCCTGATAGAGCCCGCCCGACATCAATTCAATGCGCATGAGGCGCTGGAAATTGTGCAGCGGAAAGGGCAGCATGGCTTCGGGCGACCCGCCCGACACGCCGACGAGCGCTGTCCATCCTTTGGTCGTTTGGCTGAAATACGAATACGTGGTATTCGTCGCGAAGCCATTGTTAAAGCCGAAGTTTTTGCCTTGCAGGTGAATGACCGTCTGACCCAGTGGGACCCGATAATCCATGACGTCGTCGGCATTCAGGTCGGTCGTTCCATGGCGCACGCGAATGCCCGCGTACAGCATCCAGTTCCCCGCTGGATCGGGCGACGGTGCGAGCGGCAAATCATGCTGCGTCAGGTTCGCTGGCGGATGCGGCGTTCCCTTGACATAGAGCTTTTCGCATTTGGTCGCCCGCGTAACAACCGCATCCTGCGAGGTCTTCTTTCGCGTAACGGCGTCCTCGAAATGTCGCTTGACCGTCGGGCTATCAGTGACGCTAAGCCTGAGATAGACGGCATCGAGCCGATCCATCGTCGCGTCGGGCGGGTCGGCGGCTGTAATCAATTCCTCGCGTTCGGCGTAATAGGCGAGCCAGTTGACCTGATCCGGGGCATGCGCGCCGACGCCGACCATCTGCAAGATCAGCCCTTCGTCATTGCCGATCGCCCACGGGATATCATCGATCTTCGGCGCTGCCTGGCCCGTCTTCGCGAAGTCAGGCGGCGTCGGATTGATTAGCCAATATGGCGAAACATAGTGGCCTGTCGGCACAAAGCAGCAATATTGGTCTTGCCCGCCGACACTGTCACTGTACGGGAATGGCCAGCCCGATAGCTGGTCATGCGACCATTTCGACATGAGCAATTCAGTCATCCCGATGCTCTGGTAAAACGGGATCGCGTTCAGGTCGCTTGCCAGGATCGACATTCCAGGTTGCCAATTCGCGGTCCAATAACTCACGGGATTTGCCTCCATTCGACAATGACCTGGACACTCGCCGCCGCTTTCTCGTCGAGCATGGCGCGAACCGTCGCCGCCTGGTCGGCGGTCGTCGGGTACGGAAGGATTGCGATGATGGTCGGGAGCGTCATGCCGCATCGGTAACCGCGGTCGCAATAACACTCTTCGAAGCCGTCGAGGTCTTCGCCCGCGACGCCGACCTTGCCCAGCGTCCAGGCGACGGTCGCGTCGCTGCCTGCAATGCCGTCGGCGTCGTCGTAGCTCGTACCGTCGACGATGGCGCCGGTAACCGGGTGGATGCCGTTGTTTCCAGTCGCGATGGCGCCCGCGATAGTGAGCTTCATTCCGACGGCGGGCGGTCCGACGTACCTCGTCGTCGGCGTAAAGACCATCTTCGGCGCGCCCATGCTGGCGAATACGCCGCCCGTACCCGCGTCGGCGGCGAAGGTAACCACGTAATAGCCATCACCCGGCATCTCGACGAGGTCGGCGTCAGGCGGCAAGCCCTGACTTTCGAGGAAGTCGTTAATCGAATCGACGAGGTCAGGACTGGTTACCGTGCCGCCAGGCATGCCATGGATTCGCGTGCGAAGGGCTTCGGTGTCTTCGCCATCGGCGCGCATGGTGCCGCGGTCCCTCGCATGCTCGCCAACCCAGTCGGGCGACGTCGGCTTTCCGTCGGCGTCCAGCGTCCAACCGTCGGCTTTGAGAATGAAGGTCTGCTTAGCAAGCCAGTCGGCGGCGACCGCCTTGATACCGGCGAAGATCGCGGCGCAAGCCCACAGGTACTCATTCGCCCGCGCGTCGGTCGCGTACCAGTCGGGCAAGGCATTGACCGCCCAGTCGTAAAGCTCTTGCTCGTCGACGGTCGGGTCGCTCATGTTCCGACCGCCTTGGTTTCGTCATGGATCGTGATCGTTCCCGGGCGAATGACCGCCGACGCCGCTTCCGACACGATCGGGTCGACCGCCGGGTCGAAGACCTTTCCGTCCATGGTCACCGCTTCGATGGTCACCCGGAGAATGGAATCCGGATAAAGCGGCACAATGGCGCCCTTAATCATGTCGTGATAAAGCGCCTGATTGACCGTCAGGCGCCCGAGGCGCGTCTTGACGGCATTCGTCAGATAGGGTTCGACGCTGGCGACGTCGAAGCCTGGGCGCACCTTCAATCCGATGGTCAGGTCGACCTGGGCGCGATGCCCGCCGATGACATTGACGACGACGCCCGCGGCTTTGTAATTGTCCTCGGCGGCGACGACGTCAGCGATCATTTGCTGGGTCGAATTGCCGTCGGCGTCGGACACCATGACCGTTGCGATCCCCGTCGACGTGTCTTCGGCGACGGTCGCGACGCGCACCGTCGGCACCGTCTTCGCGCCGTCAATCAGCGCCGCTTTCGTGCCGCGCTGCAAGGTCTGCCACCATGTATGACAGCGCAGTCGCAATTCCGCGATGGTTTCCTGATCATTCCCGCCGCCCGCTGGCCCGGGATTGGTCACGGTGAACGTGTCGAAGAGCGTTGCGCCGATCTGGGTCAGGGTCGCGGCGCCGACGTTCGATTGCGGCCCGGTCCCCGTCGCCGTCGCCGCGATGTAAAATGGACCGACGTCGCCCGCGGCGACCGCGAAGTCGGCGTCGGTCTGGAACGTCGCGATCTGGCCCGTCGCGTCGGCGAGCGTTGAAACCGATGTCCCTTCGGGAATGGGGCCCGCCGCGCCTGGCGCCGCCCGGGTAAAGGACAGGATGACTTGCGACGCCGTCGCTGGGATTAGCTGCAAATTCAGATGGTCATTCGCCAGGGCGGGCAAGTCCTCGTCGTCGCACTGGTCAATCCAGGTCGCCGCGAAGCATCGCGTCACGTAGTGAACGACGTAATCAGCCATTGCCGCCGCCGCATGCAGGTCGGCGCTGGTAATGTCGCCGTCGCGAACCTGAAGGCCCTTGCGCCGATTTCGCATCTCGGCGCGCCCCTGGTCGACCATGTCATTGAACGACGGGGCGATGATCATGACGCACCTATCTGCAATGCGAGGGTTTGCGCCGCGGGCGCGATCGCCTTCGACCTGGGCAAATAGCTGACCTTGACGATTAGCCCATTCTCGACGGGTGTCAGGTCGACTGATAGAACCGCGGCGACACGGTTATCCCTGGGAAGCTGGGCGCGGATGCGTTCGGCAAGCTCGTCGCGGCGCGCCTTCGAGTGTCGGGCATTGACGTAGAGCGGCGCCCCGCATCCGTAGTCAGGCAGGGTGCGCCAGTCGTCCGGATTGGTGATGATCCGCCTGACCAGCGACTGGCGCAAGGCGTCGTCGCCGCCGACGGAGCGCCAGTCGCCGTTTGTGGTGAGCTGGCGGTCAGCGTCCTCGTCGACGACGTCGAGCCATATGTCTTCGCCGTCGCTCGGCGGTACCAGTTCTTCGGGCGGGCCAGGCGCAACGTTGACGGCGAAATCGAAGGTCGCCGACGTAGCGTGACCCTTGGCGTCGACGACCGTCAGCGCCAGCGCCAGGACGCCGACGGGCCATCCGCCCGCCCGCCGAATCGTCAGGCGCGTACCGCCCGCGATGGTCTGGGTCGTCGAGGTCGCGTAGGCGGGCGCGAAGGTGCCACCCTGGCAGACGGTCTCCGTTGCCCCTGGAACGGTCGCAGAGACCGCATACGACGCGATATCGCCGTCAGGGTCCGTCAGGTCGAAGACGACGGGATCGCCGCTCAGAATCGCGCCTGACGGCGAAACCAGGGCGACGGCGGGCGGAAAGGTGACCAGCGGCGGCGCGGTGAAGGAGTAAGCGCTGGTCGACGTGTCGCCCCTGGCGTCGGTCGGCGCGGCGACCAGGGACACGTTGCCAGGCGCCCATCCGCCATCCTTCGCGACGGAAAAGCGATAGCCGTTGGTGATGGCGGTCTTCGTCGAGCCCGTTGCGAAGCCTGCAAGGAAGGCGCCGCCGACCGCGCCATTGAAGGCATCGGCGCCGTTCACCTGAATACGAATCGTCGAAAGGTCGCCGCCCGTATCGGTGACGTCGACGACGATCGGAGCGCTGGCGCCGATAGAGCCGCCAGCGGTCGGAGACACGAGCGCAACGCTCGGCGGATGCGTCACAATCGGCGGCGCCGTGTAGCTGAATGCGCTCGTCCCTGAAAGACCGCCCGCCGCATCGGTCGCCGTCGCCACGAGCGTAACGCTCCCAGGCGCCCATCCACCGTCCCGTGCGACTGAGAAACGGTAACCATTGGCGATGACCGTCTTCGTCGAACCCGCCGCGAAGCCCGACAGGAAACCGCCCGACACGGCGCCATTGAATGCATTGACGCCATTCGCCTTGATTTGCACAGTCGACAAGTCGCCGTCGGGATCGGTGATATCGACGACGATCGGCGTCGCGTACGCGATCGACCCTTCGGGCGGCGACACGAGCGCGATTGCCGGTTTGCTCTTCGGGATGAGCCGCGCCAATTCGGCCATGTAATAGCCCGTACCAGCGCCCGTAAGGCCCGTCAGGTTGACGATCGGCGCAGCGGCGTTCGCTCGATGCGCCGACAGTAGACCAGCGGTCGCGCCCGCGTAGCGGGCGTCCTGAATCCAGAGAGTATTCGCCGCGGGCGCCGAACCGCTCGCGCCGCCGAACACGATGCCCACGTTATTCGGCGACGCCGCGGGCGGCATGGAAATCGTGCCGCTGCTGACGATGTTGGCGTTGGCGCTCGCGACGACGCCGCTGGTACCGATGGACGTGTCTACATTTTGCGCTTCGATCAGATGCCAATTGACGGTGCGGCTTGCATCCGTTCCATTGAAGAAAAGACGCAGCGGGCCAGTGATGTCCGCCGTGCCGCTGACCGCCAATTGCCAGACCTTGAAAATCTTTCCGTTGTTATTCAAATGAAGCTGAGTCGCGGTGACGTTCGGCGGCACGGTGATCGTGCAATCGGTTTCAGTGTTTACGATGTTGGAACACAGGCTCAGAAAGAGGGCGCGCCCCGCTCGAAACACCGTCGTCGTAGTGAAATCACTCGTACCCGCCGCCGACGCATTCGCGAAGCCCCCGATCTGTCCAGCGCTGACATTGATCGCGTTCGGCGTCGGCGCAAGCTCAGTCAGGATTCCAGTCAGGACGCCGCTACCGGCGACGCAGTTTAGCGTTTGGTCCGGCAACTGATTAAACTGAGTTTCAAAGCGCCCGCCGCCGCCAGCGGCAAGATCGACGATCTCCGCCCAGTAGACTTCGGGCGTAATTGCGGTTCCATTCGATGAATAGAAGGTGCCGAATTCGGCGCTATTCGGACCCGCGGGCGGATTCACAAGAGTGATTGGCGTCGCAAGCGTCGTCACCGCGACGCCCGACGCCGCGCCGTTGGTCTGCACGATGGCGCTGGCGCTCCCGCCGCTGAGGTCGACACCATTGAAACCGGTGACCTCGATAGTCATACCCGCCTGAGCGCCGCCGCTGATTGTCGCCGTGAGGGTTTCGCTCGTGAAAGACTGCGTCGCCGCGCCGCGGTATCGGGTCATGCGGGCGCCTGGGGACGGCGATTGACCGTCGGTACGGCCGAAAAACGATGTCCAGGTCATATTCGGCGACGTGATCGTCGGAGCCGAACCGAGCGATCCGGGTGTGTTGATATTGATCACGTCGACGATGTAAAGGGTGTGCGCCAGGGCGCCGATGGTCACCTGAATGGTGTTCGTCGCGGTCGCGGTATTGTTTCCCGCATGAATGGCGTTGACGATCGCCATGTCAGACCAGCGTCCCCTTCCCTGTCGCTGCTGACGGACCCGATTGCACGCCAGGCGTAACGGTATTGACGGCATTCGCGCCATTGGCGATCAGATGGTCAATGATCGCCTTGCCGATGGTCTGGTACACCTTCGGCACGTTCGCGCGGTCGCTCGACGACAGCGCGCGTACGGCGTCGAACATGGCTTGCCCCAGCGCTGGACCGGTTCCCGTAAGCGGCATGGCTACTTCTCCCCTAGAACGACCTTCGAGGCATTGCCCAGGGCGTAGTACGGCGCCCCGGTAAAGGCGTCGATCCCGCGCCCGTGCACAAAGCCGTCGGTCGATTCGACGACATTATCGGGATTGGAAGAAATCACGATCTTCGGCGCCGTGATCTCGACGACGCCCGTTGCGACCAGGATCGTCTTACCGTCGGCGACATGCGCGGGCGCGGGCGAGCTGGGCGAGGCAATGATGCAGATGATCGTCGGGTGGAAGTCGACGAGACCGTCGGGCAATGAGACGATGACTTCGGTTCCAACGGGCGGGATCGACCAGAGACCTTGCCCAGCGCCCGCGGCGGGCACGCCGAGCTGACAGGTCAGGTCTGCCTTCGACGGCTTCGTACGGACTTCGACCAGGACCGCGGCGCCCTGGTCGACGATGCGGTAATGACTGTCGGCGTCGGGCGGCTTCCAGACCTCGCCGCGAAAGCACCATACGCGGTCGTCG
>Ga0066903_100002120_pt1 | contig 15229 bp, 9 predicted proteins | sample PanSoiMetaGPlot1_FD_67491 | JGI IMG/M metagenome (GOLD analysis project Ga0066903, IMG submission 67491) | Tropical forest soil microbial communities from Panama analyzed to predict greenhouse gas emissions - Panama Soil - Plot 1 (version 2) | ecosystem: Environmental > Terrestrial > Soil >...
GACAATGATCAGGATGAGAGCCGCGATGCCCACAATGATGATCAGCAGGTCTCTGTTGTTTATCCTGCCGGCGGCGAAGTCCTGATCAATCTTGTCAGCGCGGGACGCCAATCGAGCCAGCTCCTCGTCGCTCAGCGTCGAAATTGCCGCATTGACCTTCTCCGGGCTCACCTGAGCCGCTTCCAGAGCCTTCCGCGTCTCGTCGGAAGAGAATAGACGCCTGGTTTTTTCCAGATTCTGCCGCCGCGCCTGGGCTGTGTTTACCAATTCTTTATGGATATCAGACGAGCTTACAACGTGTGTCTGAGCCAGGATGCTCGTGGCGCAAAAAGTTAGTAGGAAACAAGCGGCCAGCAATCGAATGGATTGCCACAGATCAAAACGCATGGTTTGTAACCTCCGGAGGAGTGGATAAGGGTGGGACATGAGTAGATCGGGGCAACGACGCCAAAAATACAAGATGCCATCCTTTGGTAAGGGCGCCAGGCGTGCTCCATAACCTGGCGCCCTATTCTGGAGAGTGGGAACAACTCGATATTGCCTTATACAGTGTCATTCGGATCATTAACCCAAATTTGATATAGGGAAAGTATCAATCCTAATCTCTTGAGCAAAATGGGCGCCATGCGCCCACCTTCCGCTAAACTTCTGATTCCACAAGAAGGGTGACGCCTGATCAATTTGGACGGTAGCGCAGGCGTGACAATTTGTCGCCGCAGTGCGTTGTTTTGCGAACTTCCGCGACAATCGGTCGATCTGCATCGTTGCCGCGTCGAGGACCTCGCCACGAAGGTGGAGACTCTGCGCAAGGCGGGGGCTCATTTTCGGAACGACATCGTCATCGGAAACGGCGGCAAGCAGATCCTCCTTGACTATCCAGCGGGCAACTGCATTGAGCTTTCCGAGCTTCTACAGAAGTAACCTCGCGTGGCGATGAGCAGCGGCGCCAGAGGGGGACTGGGCGACTGATGAGAGCCAGAATATCCGCGCTGTTTGGATGGAGAAAAAAAGAGGATGAAGAGCGGTAAGATTACATACTAAATGGGGGCGCTTTCGCTCCCCCAATTCCGCAGCGTCCTCAGCCATTAGGGTATTTACCGCTGCGACTTGTGCGTATTCTATCTCTTTCCTTCTTTGCCGAACAAGACGCGAGGCGCAGGCAGAATCTTTGCGGCTATCGGCCGGAAACCAAGGTTCGATAAACCGTTGTAGGGGCTAAAACCTCTACCGAAGGTTCGAATCCTTCCGCCTCCGCTTTCCAGCATAAAGTCTCACCTGTTCTACCCGTCATTCCGCCGTCGGCTGTCATCAATGCGATGATCGCAATAACGGCTGCCCCTACGCCGATCAATATAAAAGCCGGGCGCCTCTTTTGCCCATTGACGCCCGGCTTGCGCATACAGCTTCGAGCTTCGTTTCCTCGGCCCGTCGGCGACCTCTTCAACTGTCGTATCTCGAAGCCGCCAGTTGCGCGCATTATGCGATGATCCGGCTCGACGCGTCGAGACATATCGCCACTTTTATATCTGTCGGTTTGTTTTCTGAGAGCAAATTTTCTGGTTCTCCGCGACGAGCGGTCACTAGCCGGTACCCACCCGCTACACCTTCGGCGACGGTGGCGATGGTACAACTCCGCCTCTGTTGGCGCGCGGCCATCTGAATGGCGGGGCGTCCGAATCGCTCCGCCATTCCTCGCAATGTCTAAAAACGGACACCTGCCGTCTGTTTTCATACATCTCGAGACAGTAGCCAATTAATACGGCCGTCACGAAAGCCGCACAAACCTCGCAATCGAAGGCACGCCGTCGCCATCCACGATGAACGCCATATAGTGGCCTGGAGGCGCTATGTTGCCGTTCGCCGGGGCGCGCAACGTCAGTCGAGACGCCGTCCGGCTCAAGATCGGTATCTTGATGTAACGCGCGCCGGCGTCGGTGTGGTGTGTGACCGAGGCCGGCCTGATCAACACCACGGAAGCGATCTGTGAAACGTCCGGCGTGTCAATGTCAAAGCTTGCGCCGTAAGAGACATTCGCGGGCGCGTTGGTGATCGCCGGTCGCGGCCCCATCGAGAGATATCCCGGGCTGAAGATCTCCATGTTGCGTTGATCTCGCTGCGGCACGCCCGAAGGATCAACCCCGCCGGCGGACAGCACACGTCCATCAGGCAAGAGCACTGCGATGCTGTGATATTGCCGAGGAAACATCATCGGCGCAGTAGGTGTCCAGGTGTTGCTCTGCGGATCGTAGATTTCAGCCTCCAGGACGGCGCCGGGATTGGTGTTCCATTTGCCGTTTCTTTGGCCGCCGATCACGAGAATCGTGCCGTCAGGCAGCGGCACGGCATTGACGTTGGTGCGCGGGAAGTTCATGTCGGCGATGCGCGACCAGGCCGCGCCGCCTAGCGTCGTGAGATCGATCACCTCACCGCTTTGCGGATTACGAGTAGTCGCCGGGCCGGAGACGCCGCCGCCGATGATGTAGACCTTCGTCGCAGGCGGGGAGACGGTTGTGTCTATCAGCATGAACGTCGTGCCCTCCTGCCGGTCATAGAATTGTTGTTGGCCGAGGTCGCTCCATAGACCAGACAGAGGGCCTGTGAAGCCGAGGCGCGCAGTGCCGGGTTGAGCCAGATTCGACTGCGCCCACCCGGCTCGTGAATAGAAAACATCGCCCGACGGAAGCAGATTCAGACTCGGATAGAGTTCAGGGAAAGTGCGATCTGCGCCAGTTACAAATTGCCATGTATTGGTACCCACGTCATAAATCTCCTGACGGTTTGCGCCCTGTCCCGACACGGCCAATATTCGGCCATCGGGCAACGTCAAAAGGGTCGGATACCAGCGCACCAAATTCATATCCGCCACCTGCGTCCAGGGCGTGGCCGCCGCCGGATCGAAGAGGAAGGTTGCGCGCGAATGACTGAAGGTCCCCGCGACGTAACCTCCGGCGACGCACAGGCGCCCGTCCGGCAACCACGCGTGCCCGCTACAGAAGAGGTCTTGGCTGTAGGTGTGCATATTGGTCATGTCGGCCGGGTTGGCAGGATCCCACACCAGCGAGGTGAGAGGATATCCGGCTTCAGCCGCGCCCGACCACAGGAGCACTCTGCCGGTGCGAAGCATGGCCGCGTGAACTATGAAGATCGGCGAATCGGGCAGCCGTTCCCACGATCCGGCCCCGCTGTGCATGCACGGGTGAACCGGCACATCGGGACAGGTGTCATTCGTCGCCAGCGGCGGATCGAAACCGAGCGCGTCTTCAAGCGCAGGAGTCAGCGTGACCTCTTGAATCGCGCGGACGACACAAGCCATGCCTCCCATCATATGCATTTCAACATGGCAGTGGACGAGGAAATCACCTTGAAGCCTCACGCGCCGCCGCTTCTTTTCCTCTCCTTCATCAGATTCGTCATCGTGATGTGATTCGTCCGCGTGTTCGACGATCGGTGAGGCGGTTGTGTGTGGCATAGCGTGTCCTCCGCCCTCCCCGTGTCCGACCGCAACGCCCGTCGCGCCCGTCACTAACACAGGCATTTGCGCGAGCTTATGGCCTACGCTCTTCCCGCAACCACACTCTTTGTCATGGCGATGCCCCTTGTGTGAGTGGCAGTCTTCATCGAGGGGGAGCAGGATGACGGGAGGAACGATCGTGTCCGCGACGAATGATTCCGCCGGCCCGAGAGTGCGCGTGTCAACCGTTTCGTGACCGACATCCCATCGCTGGCCGTGTACGTGGAAGTTGTGCCAGCCGGCTGAAAGATCGAGATTGAACACATACCAGCGGATGCGCTTGCCTGTGCGGGCCACGATCGTGGGCGTGTTGCCGACAAATGTGCGCCCGTTGAACGCGAACGATTCAAGCCCCGCGCCGCCGGTGTCGGTTACGGTGTGAGGATCCGCCCCCGCGTGCGTCCATGTGACCATACCTCCCACGCGGATCGTCACGTCGTCCTGGTCGAAGCGGCCCGGCCCGTCGAGGATGTTCACGCTTTCGGACATTGGTCCGGTCGTCGTCACGCGGACGACCCCGCTCATCGGGTGGAAGCGGCAATGGTAATTGAATGTCCCTTCTTCGTTGAAGGTGTGGTTGAAGGTGTCGCCCGGGTTAAGTGTACCGCTGTCGAAGGCGGCTTCTCCCTGCTTCGGCGTCAGGCGGTGAAAGAAGAGCGGGACCTCGTAGTCGGGTTTGGGGCAGCGATGGTCGCGGACGACGACTCCGCCGAACAGACCGCGATCCGCCGCCTCCATGATGTTCATGTGGTGATCATGGAACGGCCAGGCGCCGATCGTGTCCTCTGTCACGTCGAAGACGTAAGACCAGGTCTGCCCGGGGCAAATAGCGTCGCTGCGGCGGCCCTTCGCGTCATGCACGCCGAACGGCCAGGAGCCGTCGGAATCAATGCCGTAAATCAACCCATGCACGTGGAAGCTGTGCGGTTCGTCGTCGCCGTTGCAGACGTGTACGAAGAGCCGCTCGCCCGGCGAGGCGTAAATCACGGTGCCCGGAATGCGGCGTTCGGGGCGCGGCTCGTTGATGTCCGCCGAGATCAAGGGGACATTCTTGGGGATGGTGTAGTTCGGATCAAGATATTCCCGGTAGACCAGCGCATCCATCCGCCGCTGTTCCACTTCAGTCTCGGGGATACGGGTATCTTCGTGATCCTCGTTTCGCATGCAATCGCGTCGGTATTTGTCATGCTCACCGTCATCGGGAGCGACCGGGCTGTAGGCGGGAAGCTTCTCGATCTTCAAATAGATGTCGCGGCATTTCGTTATCGGCGTGCAATGTCTCGGCTTGTGATGCTCGTGGTCGCAACATTCCTCCGAATGGTGATCGCCATGTTCATGACTATGCCCGCCTCCGTGACTGTGTTCGTCTTCTCCGCTCGGCAGGTCACAGGCGATCGAGTGCGGAATCTCGACCACCATGTATTCGAGATGTCCTGCGTTCCATCGAACCGCATGTGCGGTGTTGAATATCTCGCGGGGCGCGGCGCCGCCACGGCCCGGGACCATGATTCGCAGATAGATGTCAGGGCGTTTGTCGAAGAAATCCCTGAAATCTTCCGCGTCGCTGACGATGCGGAAGCCGCCGTCGCATGACGTTCGGTCTTCGCCCATCAGATCGTCGTAAAGCAGATCCTTGTCGTAAGCGCGAACAATCAGGCCGGGCAGTCCGATCTTGCTCTCTTTTTCGCGCACTATGCCTGTAATCACAAATGTATCTGACATGGAACCGATCTCCTTGTTGGCGGCGACTGCATTGGGGGGCTATGGACGTTGCGTCCGCCAACGCCTACTTGGCCGCGCTGATTTTGAGCGGCGCGATTCAGCCATGACGATCGAGCCGCTTCGTTGGGGATTACTTCGACGGATTTGAATCGCCCACGTTATTGGCTGACATAACGGAGCCTTGATTGGAGTTCATAACTGAGTCTTCTATCGAAAACTAACACGCTGAATATGGCTGAACTGCGCGATTGCAGAACGGTGCGAAGTATATGCCCGCGCTCGTGGGGATGCAATAACAATTATTGTTCGACTTCGAGGCCGCCGTCGTTTTTTGTCCGGCAAGATTCAACTCTTTGACGCGGAAAGGATCGCGCCAGTGAAGCGATCACTAAGAACAAACGCAGCGTTATTTGTTTTGCCGGCGACATGTTGTTTGCCTGGACGAGGACAAAAAAAGGGGAAGGGCCAGCTCTCACTCTAGCCCTTCCCCGGCAATCCGAAACGATGTTTCATTTGTCAGTACCGACGACGATAGCGACCTCCGTCATTGTCGTTATATCTATCACGTGAATACCGGCTGTCGCGATATTCGTCGTGTCGCTCATCGTGTTGGTGATCCTTCAAGTCCCCTTTCTCATCGCGCTGATGCTGCTTCAACTCTTGGCGCTCGTGTTGCTGGTGGTGGCGCAACTCATCGGAATCGCCGTAGCGATAATACTCTTCCTCCTGATGATCTCTGAGGGCTTCTCTCTCATTCCGCTCGTGGCGTTTCTGGCGGCGCTTTTCGCTCCTCTGATGGTCACGAAGATCATCATCATAGTATCCACGTTCACGACCGAAGTCGCGGCCACGGTAAAACCCCCCTTGCGCCATAGCGACCGAGCTGCCGGCGATGGCCGGAATAACGACGAAAGCTATTGCGAGAGCCGTCGCGCCGATCAATTTGGAAATTCCTGAATATGACATAAATCCTCCATGTAGTTGGTCTGATCCGACGGCGCAGACGGGGTGATCCACACTCCCGGAACATCTTCGAGAACTGAAGCTCAAGCTAATTTGGCATGCGGCGTTCCTTTTCGAAGCTCGTACACTAAAAAAGTGAAATTGTTGAAGGGGCAGGGGATGCGCGTTCAGCGAATAGCCGGCTCATCAACATTCGGCCGCCGGTTCATACTATGTCGAATAGCGGCGCAGCAAATGGTGTGTGTTCGATCAGGTAAACACGCAGCTGGAATTGATGTGGGTGAAGTGATCTCATTGGGGATAACTGGCTGAATGTTTTGTTCACTCCAGTTGGGAAAACTCCTATCTTTGCATCCATGTTTGAAAAATCATGCGTCAACCGGCGCCAGCGCTAAAATTCAAAGTCTATTGAGAATCGGGCTTGCCGGGGCTTCCCAAAGATAAGCGGACTGCCAAAGCCTGGGAGCGGATTTGAGCTGGACCCATAGTATGGGTTAACTCCTACTACATTCGGATGGTTGAACAGGTTGAAGAACTCGACCACAAGGTCAACTCTTCGATGCCCGCTCGCACTATACGGAGTGAGTCCGCCAAGGGGGAAATACTTCACGATCCGCACGTCAACGTTGATGAAGCGCGGCGTGTGTAAGGAGTTTCGCGGGAGGCCAAGAGGCCGCGTAGTTAATGGATATGCATGGCCTTGATTCTCATCGGCCCCCGTCAAGGGATTTACAGGGTGCCCGCTGCTCAGTGTGATGATCGGCGCCATCTCAATATTACCGAACAGCCTGTTGAGAACCCCCTTCTTCTTCTGACTGCCTTTCCCAACTTCATCTTCATCGCCGAGGAGTTCAAAGATGCCGTTAAAAACAAGACGCTGTCCGACGTGGTTGCGCGAGAGCGCCCGTTCCGAGCGCAGGTCGTAAGGGTTTTCCGGCTGTTCGTCGAAGTCGGAGGCCGTGTCTATGGTTTTTGAATATGTGTAGGCGGCGAGAAATTGCACGTCGTGGCTCAATCTCTGGTTGAGCGACAGCGTGAAGCCGTTGTAAGTAGAGCTAGCAGAGTCTTCGAGTTGGTAGACGGAATCAAAACGCGGGTCAATCCTTTGCCTCGGGAAGACCAGACGGCCCGTCTGCTGGGCGGTTGGCGTAGGGACGCCGAGCGATGCGGCGTTAGGCGGGGTCAGCTTGACCGGAGGAAGCAGGTTTACATTACGGGTGCGCGGAAGATGAACGCCGCGCGTGAAGAGGTATTCGGCGCGCGCCGTCAAATTTGGCGCAAGGAGTCGCTCAATACCGACATTCGCCTGCGCGCTGTAGGGCGTGACAAAGTTCGGGTCGGCGCGGAAGACCGACGGCGCGATGCCAGAGAATGGGGCGGGAAGGCGTCCGCCCCCAGACGTGGCAAACACTCCCGCCGCATCTTCCCCGGTCGCTACCTGCTCAAAGGCCTGCGCGCCGTCTTTTTGGATTGCGCGGTTAAGATACGCGAGCGGCAACCGGTCATAGAACAATCCGAATCCTGCTCGCACCACCCACTCAGTTGACGGATTCCAAGCGAGGCCGAGGCGCGGGCTGATATTGTTTGTATCTGTGGGGAAAAGCGCTGGCAGCCGCTCAACGTCGTACCGCGCGCCCAGATTGAACGTTAATTGGGATGTCGCCCGCCACTGGTTTTGAAGGAATGCTCCGAAGCTCGTCACACCGAGCCGCGTCCTCGGCGCTCCGAAGGCCTGCCGCCAAACGGACGGTCTCCCCACGACGAAGTCATCGAGCGAGCGAAAGACATAGAGCCCGCTGAAGCCCCCTTGCATATCACTCGTTAATGACACGTCGTTGACTGTCGCGCCCGCCTTCCATTCAGAATGCGGGCGGGCAAGAGCGACGCTCTCGACCAGTTGCTTGCGTATTTCGCGGCGTCCGGCGTCCGCGTCATAGGGCCGTCCGAATCGCGCCATACCTGTGATTTCAATGCCTGGCCCTTCGGCGCTTGAGGCTCGCGTAATGACGCGGCGCGAGCCGGCCTGAAATCGAAAGTCGTTTATCAACCTGTCTGAAAGGAGAGAGACAGCTGATCCAGTCAACTGATAGTCCTTTGTGTAGGAACTGCCGCGCGAGGATCGGTCGCTTAAATCGTCCGAGCTGAAAGCGTCGCCGCGCATACGATCATTACTGAAAGCGAAACGTAAGTTGAGAGTGTGCCGGGAACTTCGAAGGTATGTAAGTTTTCCGGCAACCTCGGCTTCATCTTGCCCGGTGGGAAATAACTTTGAAGCGAGCGAGCGCACAAAACTTCGTGGGGCTATCCCGGAACTGAGCGCGGCGTTGACACGAGAGAGCGTCAACTTGTCTATTTCAGATTCGTCTTCACCCGAAAAATGTTCGCCCTCGAGCGCCGTATAGAAAAAGAGCCGGTCTCTTTTAATCGGGCCGCCGAGCGAGCCCCCGAATTGAGAGCGGCGAAACCGGGGAACGGCGTCGGCGCCGATTAAAAGCGGGCTGCGGGCGTTGAGACCTTCGTTCTGAATGAAAAAGAGTCCGCCGCCGTGAAAATCGTTCGAGCCGGTTCTTGTTACTACGTTGATGGCGCCACCAGCCGCGCCGCCGACTTCGGCGGAATTACCACTGTTCACGATTTGAAACTCACGCACGATCTCAGGCGAGAGCGCAACCCGCGCGGCTCCGGTCGTCTCATCCGTATTATCGAGCCCGTCGATCGCAATCGCATTGCTGCGCGGCCGCAAGCCGCCAAAGGTGAACCCGCTGTCGGCAAGTGGCGAGCTCGAGGACCCAATGGCGCCGACAGTCGCCTGCCCTCCGGACGGGGCGACGCCCGGAGCGAGCAGCGTAAATTCAAGATAATTCCGGCTGTTGACCGGGAGCTCCGCAATGCGCTCCGGGTCTATGGAAGTCGTAGAGGCTGTCGAACTCGGGTCCAGCGCCGGAGGCTTCTCAGTGACAGTCACCTCCCCACTCACTCCACCCGCCTGGAGGGTGATATCAAGCGCCGCCGTCTGGCCGAGGACGAGCGTGATAATCGGGTTTACATAGGTTCTGAAGCCTTGGGCTTCTACCCGCACCTCATACTCGCCGACCGGCAGAGCCGTAATGCGGTAACTGCCGTCCGTCTCACTGATCACGCGCCTGGTTTGATTAGTGGCGAGGTTGCGCAGGGTGACTTGAGCGCCCGGTATGGTTGCTCCAGCCACGTCCTGAACGTAGCCGGTGAGTGTCGCCGTAGTCGTCGTATCCTGTCCCCGAACGAAAAGTGGCGCCATCGCCTGTAGACAAAAAATAAGCAACAGTTTGCCCCAGCACGCAAGAGTTGGTCGGTTTTGGAGCAAAGTGTTCTTTACAGTCGTCTGCGTCATTCCCGCATTGTAAGCGTAGAGCCAGAGAAAATAACTATCCGATTCGTCATAGATAGACGGACTAAATCGCCGGGCGTTTACGCGCAGGGCAAGCATGAGGCGTCCCACGGCGTATGATTTTTCGATGGTTTTACCTGGCGGCCTGGCCTCCGCCGCGCGTCGCGGATATCTCATCAAGGATCTGGAGTATCGCGTTCGTATGCTCCAAGACCCACTTCGGATTCGGGCAGGCTGCGCCGGTCTCGCGTTCCAGTTCGATCAGACGCGCGCTCAGTCGCGCCAGGCAGGCTTCCATCGGCCGAGTCATATCCGTCATCTGATTGCTCTGAACCGCCGGCGACGGCGGGGTGAGCGGCCCTCGCTCCGCGCCGATCTCACGCAGGGCTAGATACTCGCTCGGCGCGTTCGCCGCCATGGACGAATGGTCTCCCATCGCTGCCATCCGCATCCCGCCTTGCGTCATAGCTATTTGCTCCCGCCAGTAGCAATCCAACCGATCGAAGTTGCGCCAAATCTCAGCCGTCACGTCACGCGCGAAGTCACCATCGACCGAACCGCACTGCTGAACCTGATCGCGGAGCAGCCTGGCATATGTGGCTATATTTTGCAGGTATGACATTACCAACAGATTGTTCAGCGTCATCACGGACATTTCCATCTGCCCGCCTTGACGCCGCATCTCCGGCTGCCGCCGGTTGTACTTCGCTGGCGCTAGCGGTTTTTGCCCGCCGTGGCCTTCGTGCTGAGCCGGCGTCGCTACGCCCACGGTGACCAAGCAGAGAAGGAGCGCGGCTGTCGTGATCGCGGAAATACATTTCTTCATTGCCGTCCTCCCGCGCGTTTTCATTACAGTTCAGTCCGGCGCGGCGTGCCGGACAGTATCCGCGCGCTTTCAAAACTTAATAATGCGAGGAGGTTAATGAATTTTGGGGAGTGGAACGTGGAGGCGTCAATAAAGCTAGCAGACCAATATGAGGGTGTACAACCTAAGCTTCGGCCGCGGCCAAACAGGACCGGTGTTATCCGCCATGCTTGTGAGCCGGTTGCGCTTGTGGCGGTTTCTCCCGCCGCCCCTCTCGCACCTTAGTCATCACTTCCTCGTACTTATCGGACGGCAGCACGCGCACCAGAGTCATCATGCCCACTATTGCGCCCGACCAGCCCGGCGCAAGCCCGTACGTCTCCGGCTTGGCGACGGCCTCATCCATGATCATGTGCATGTCCTGCGGATACCCGGGGACTCGTCGCCTGTCCGCCTCGTCCACGCTCATCACGCCGTGCTGATGACCGCCTTGCGGTGTTTGTGGCGGAGAGGCCGGCGCATGGCCGGTGTGCGGCTGCCCGCTTTGCTGCGGCTGTTGCTGCCCAACCAGATTGGAGAGTTGCCGTTCGCGCTCGACCGTCGGGCCTAGACCGCGTCCGAGGCCCGGCGCGAGGTCATCGGACAAAGCGTTACTGCCTCGTATAATGCCCATGCCCTCCTCCATCCCCTTGCCGGTTTGCGCCCCCGATCCCGCTGTCGCCATGGGGCCGACCATCGAGACCATCTGATTCATCATGTGATGGGGCAAGTGACAATGCAGCATCCAGTCGCCCGGGTTGACGGCGTCGAATTCGATGTCGCGCGCCTGCGCCACCCCGACCAGCACAGTGTTATTGGGGAACCATGCCGTCTCCGGTACACGGCCGCCTTCAGTGCCGGTGACATAGAACTGCGTGCCGTGAATGTGCATCGGGTGATGATCCATGCCGAGGTTGACCATGCGTATCCGCACCCGCTCGCCGAGTTTGACGATCATCGGCGTCGTCGCAGGCCCGGCCTTGCCGTTGATCGTTAGCCAGTTGAACTCCATCGCCATCGAGTTCGGGACCGAGTTGTTGGGCAGAATGGCCCACTCCTGCAAAATCAGGCCGAAGTCCTTGTCCACGCGCGGCTCGTGCGGCGTCTTCGGGTGCATTATGAATAATCCGATCAGCCCCATCATCTCCTGCATCGCCATGTGTGAGTGATAGAAGAAGGTGCCGTTCTGCTTGATCGTGAACTCGTAGGTGTACATTCCGCATGGCTCGACGATGGGCTGGCTGATGAATGGCATGCCGTCCATTTCGATCGGTACCTCGACACCATGCCAGTGAATGGTGATGCCCTCCGGCAGATTGTTATGAAAGATGATGCGCACGCGGTCGCCTTCGTTCACCTCTATAGTCGGGCCGGGCATGCTGCCATTGAAGCCCCAGACATCAGCGACTCTCGCCGATCCCATTTCTGAAGCCGGGAGAAATTCCCGTTTGACCACCTCCGCCGTAAGGTGAAAGACCTTCACGCCGTTCTCCATCGTCCAGGGGAGTTTGGGAACGTCGGGCGTCTCGACCGGAACGAAGGCAGGGCCGGAAGACGGCTTATTCATTACCAGCGGCGCCTCTGGTTGAGGCGGGGCCTTTGGAGGCGGCGTCTTCGGTTTCTGTGGTTGGCCGTGCTTTTGGTGTTGTTCATGTTGAGCCCGCGCCGTGCGGCTCGCCAAGGCCCCGGCCCCGAGCAATGTCGAGCCGCGCAAAAAATTACGTCTGTTCAAGTTCATCTCTCTCCTCCTCCCGTTTGTATTGAAAGTAATGCCGAAAGATCGCCTCCCCGAAGGCTACTGGTTGCGCCTCCCGGCAGAGATTGGTTCGCTCACGCCTGCGCCCTGCGCCCCGGCCCTGATGCCTGGCGCCTGGCCAGCCTCAATGCCGCCCTCGGGCCGCGACAGTTCCGGGCCTCCTTCGGGTCGCGCTCCGGCAGGCGCATCCAGTCCGCCGGTGAGCAGGAAGCATTGAATCTGAATCGCGCTCTGCCAGACCTCCACCAACGCATCAATATAGGTGTCTTGCGCCTGAAAGAGCGTGCGCTGGGCGATGAGCATTTGCGGGTACGCGGCGGCCATCTGCTTGAAGCCGGCAAGGTAGAGTTGATATCCGCGCTTCGCGCGTGGCAGCACCTGCCGCTCGTACTGCGTGACCACACGCAGCGCGTTCTGATAATTGCGGAACACCGCAGCCATCCGCGCACGCAATGCGAGTTCGACGCGGCACACTTCGCGCTCGGCGATCTCCAACTCGGCGTAGGCCGTGCTGATGTTGCCCTGATTGCGGTTGAATATCGGCAATCGGACCCCAATTTCGAGGAAGCCCTCCGGCCCTGTCTTCCGCCCCGCCAGGCGCGGATTGCGCGTCTCCAGGAGCTCGGTGCTGTATCCGAATCCGCCGCGCAGGAAAAGGTCGGGGACGCGTTCGGCCTTCGCGCGCGTGATGGCCGCGCGGGCGCGTTGGACAGCGGCTTGCGCACGCTTCAACTCAGGGCTCCCGCCGAGCAGCGTGGCGATTGCCGCATCTTGATCAAGCGCCGGGAGACCTTTTTCAAGATCGCCGAGCAGGCAGGTCGGCTTGAGAAATGGATCGCCGAGTACCGCGCCCAGTTGCTGCCACACCTGATCCTGGCGGTTCTCGGCCATGATCAAATCCAGTTGCGCCCGCTGCGCCTCGATCTCGATCTGATACGCGTCCGGGCGGTCAGCCTGTCCGACATTGAAGAGCTGTTCGGTGACGCCGACGGCTTCGCGGGCGATGCGGACCAGTTCAGCCCGCGTCTCGACGCGCCGCTGCGCCCCCAGCGCTTCGTAAAAGAGCATCCGCACCGTGTTCAGAATTCGATAGCGCTGCGCGATCGCCTCCTGTTCGGCTAGGATTTTCTCCTGGGCGAAGATGCGCCGGCTCTTGCCGAGTTTGCCGCCCAGCAGGATGGTCTGCTCGATAAAAGCGAAGTGTTCGCTCTTATCGCCGAAAGCGCGTGTGCTGAACTCTTCACCCGTATACCCGACGATCGGGTTAGGCCAGAGGCCGGCCTGAACGCGCCTGCCCTCGGCGGCGCGTATCGCAGCCTGCGCTTCAGGCAATGTAGGATTAGCTTGCAGCGCCATTCGCTCCAGATCGGCTAAGGTCAAGACCTGTTGGCAGGCGGCGATTTGCGCGCTTCCGCCCACGGGCGCGTTGTATTCGGCCCGCTCTTCGTTTAGATGGCGCCGAGGCGTCTTCATTCGAGCCTGATCCTCGCCGTCTGGCGGATTCTGGGCTTCTTCCTGCGCTTCACGTCCCGGCAGTTTGGTCGTTTGTATTTGAGGCGCCCCGAGCGCGGTTCGTTGATACGGCGCGCAGACCGCGAGCAGAGCAAAGAGAGCGATTTGGGCAGTCATTTGAAGCGCGACGCTCAATGGCAAAGCTCGCGCCGCGCGCGGTCGGCTGTAATTCATGTTTTCCTCCTTCTACCGATGCGTCAAGTAGCTACTCGCTATGTAGGGAGAAAATGGGAGATCCAATGGAGGATGGAAATAATATATGCCTCAATGACGAATACTCAACCGTCGAGCCGGCGCCAGGCGCCACAACGGCGAAGTTATAAGCGGTGATATACCACCAGGGGGTATATCGAGGGCCTATTTAAAAGGCGGATATATTTGTGTCGGAGGTTTATTTATTATCATCTTAAATAAGCCTGGTCGGTACGCCCACGCACGTAGTGACGGTTGACAGCGCGAACTTCTCGCGTGTATTTTCGTGAGCGTTATGCCGAAACGTATCGCCGCGATTGTTTTTGTTCTGCTCTTCGCCGGCAAAGCCCTGGCGGGCGGAGCCATGTGCGGCGTCGGCGCGATCTGCAAGAGTTTCAATGGCCCATATGAAGCCGCATGCTTAACGCAAAGCATGAGTGAAGGCGATGGGATGGACTGTTGCGCGCATGAGAAATCGCCTGCGGGCGGTCTGGCGGGTATGCTCTGCTGCGAAGTTAAATGCGGCGAAGCGCCTGACAGCGCGGAATTCGATTCCGCCACCCAAACTCTTACCCCTGCGTCGCGCGTTTTCAGCATTCGCGCAATCTTGCTAAATGCGATGGGCGAGGCTGAAACCGCAGTCGTTTCGATCAAATCGGCGGATTACAAACTACTTCATCATGATCCGCCCGATCTCTACCTGTTCAACTCCACGTTTCTGATTTAATCCGGATTCCGGAGGGCTTTGTTATCGCGCTGGATGACTGATGCGCAGCTTCATCCAGTTTGCGGTCGTGTCTTCCATGACCAACATAGCCAATGCTCGCGCTTGCGGCCCCTCGTCTTTCACGCCTACGCGACACCGCGTCGCGGTGTGAGAACTGGGAATGGCCGCGGCGACTCGGGTGAAGTTCTGCGCATTATTTGAATCAGGAACAATAAGGAGAAATACTTTGAATAGGAAAACGATTATCGCAGCCATCGCGCTGCTCGTCGCGGCAGTCGCCCTGACAGCGTTTGCGTTTAGCCCTGCGCAGGATTGTTGCAAGGGCGCGCAAGATTGCTGCAAGCCCGCAAGAGAATGCTGTAATCCCGCGCAGGATTGCTGCAAGGGCGCGCAGGAATGCTGCAGAACCGGGCAGGACTGCTGCAAGGGCGCGCAGGACTGCTGCAAGCCCGCGCAGAATTGCTGCAATCCACCACAGGCTTGCTGCGCGGCGAAGAGACAGTCGCCCGCTGCCGAGTCTGCGTTGCAGAACGGCGCGCAGACCGCGACCGTCGAGGTCAACGGCGAAGGCTTCCAGCCTTCCAGCCTCAGACTCAAGGCGGGCGTGCCAGCCAAAGTGACCTTCGTGCGAAAGA